>Ga0222424_100440_pt1 | contig 23618 bp, 22 predicted proteins | sample 2B2ome_FD_182468 | JGI IMG/M metagenome (GOLD analysis project Ga0222424, IMG submission 182468) | Enriched microbial communities from leaf-cutter ant dump, University of Wisconsin, Madison, United States - 2B200A (version 2) | ecosystem: Environmental > Terrestrial > Nest > Insects nest > Nest... | reverse complement strand
GTTACCCGGTATCCATCTGAATATTTCTGACGCTCATTATACTCAGGGAGCTTCCAGTGCGCTCCTTCATTATCGATCCCATATCTGAACCGGATGTAATCGGCAATTCCTTCAGTGATCCACCATGGGCCCACACTCCTGCCATAGCCCTGTACAATATGCATCACTTCATGGGTAACCACATCAATATCGCCCGGATTTTTTGCAAACCAAACGGGGTCATATACAACATTTCCGCCTCCGGTAGCCGCAACACCATGATAGGCCGTATCAATTTTAAAACGGACCTCTCTAGCCGCCTTTGTATTAAAATCGCCGACCAACCTGGGATAAACAGTAAAAAAGGCATCCACCATCCTCTTTTTAACAGCCGTGCTAAAGCCATCCGCATTGGATGTAAAATGCAGCACATAGCCGTTTTGCTCAAAGCGGCTGCCGGCATAGTTGAATGCCGAATCCCCGCCCGCATTGATTGCAGCATTGGAAATACTCCCTGTAAGGACCCCCGCCAGTAACAAAATATATTTCATAAACTTTTTTTAACAGCAGAAAAATATCACAATTCCGGCAATAGAACAAATCGGGATCCGTCGGGCGGTGTTACCCCTGGACCTGCAAAAGCAGCAGCCGCCTATCTTTTTCGATAATATTGAGAGCAGCTTGTTATTTTTGCGTTTAAAGATGTCTTTAGGTTGATCCGTTTAATCACTATATTTTTTCTGAGTTTGTTTTGTATGAGCAACGCGTCTGCTCAAAAAAAAGACAGTGCAAAAGAGCCGGCGCAGCGGGTTACAAAACCGGCCGCAAAGCCCGATACCAACCGGAAACCGGCGTCTAACCAGCCTGCTCCTAAAAAACCGGTAGCAACAAAACAATCACCGGCGGCAACAGGGAAAAGGGAAGCAGCAGCAAATACCCAGGCAAAGCCCCCTGCCAGTAAGCCCAAAACAAGGACACCTGCTCCCACAGCCGGCAAAACCAGTACGCAGAAAGACTCATCAAGAAAAAAGGATACCGCTGCAAAAATATTGACCCGGCCTGCAAACAAAAAAGATTCCGCTACTGTAAAGAAAAAAAGACCGGTTACCCCCAACACTTTAAAACGGGATTCAGCGGCGATAGCTGCCGGCCGGCTCCCTGTTAAAAAGGATACGTTGCACCGGGTTGCAGCCGCACCGCACCTGCGAACAACAGACAGTACCCGGATCAAAGCCGCTCTTGCAGACAGTTTGAAGGAAGCGGAGCGCCTGACCAGGGAGGAACGTGATTTTCACCGGATACAGCAGATACTGGCAAAGCATCCTTACTATGCATTTGCCACAGCACCGGTGATCAGTCCCTACAGCAAACGGTCACCGCAGCCCGGTGAAGAGATCTACTTTTATACATTGGCCGGTATCATGTTATTGTTTGCCGGATTTAAGACAGCCTTTTCAAAATATTTTGATGACCTTACCACCCTGTTTTTCCGGCGCACCCTCAAACAGCGTCAATTACAGCAACAGCTAAGTCAGAACACGCTGCCCTCCTTTCTTTTTAACATTTTATTTGTATTTGTTGCGGGTTATTACCTGGCACTTATGGCGGAGCAACTTGCCGCAGCCAAACCGGCATATCCGTTCTGGCAATTATTTGCCTTTGCAGTTGCTTTTGTATCCCTCGCTTATCTTGCAAAGTTTTTCCTGCTGAAACTATTCGGCTGGCTGTTCAAACTGCAGCACCTCACAGATGCATACATTTTCCTGATCTTCCTTGTAAGCAAGATCCTGGTGCTGTTCCTGCTTCCCGTAATCGTTATTACTTCTTTGGGCGGCACGGGTATTAAGACCATTATCTGGACGCTCAGCTGGCTGATCATCGGAGCCCTGTTCCTTTACCGGTTCACCGTTGCACTTCAAATGGCTCAGAAAAGTAATAAGATCAGTCTCTTTCATTTCTTTATCTATTTCATTGCATTTGAGCTGCTCCCCGCCTTTGTAATCTATAAGTTTATTTTACATTTTTTAACGGGGAATAGCGTACCTTTGCACACAATTTAGGAGAATTTTAATGTCAAGTAACGTAGCAACAAAACCCGTGGCAAAGCCGGAAGCTGGAAAAGTACAACATATACTCATCAGCCAGCCAAGACCAAAGAGCGAGAAATCTCCCTATTTCGACCTTGAAAAAAAACATGGTGTTACCCTGGACTTTGAAACACTGATCATGCTGGAACCGATTGCCGGAAAAGATTTCAGACGTCAGAAGATTAGTATCCCTACCTATACGGGCGTTATATTCACCAGCCGCAATGCCATCGATCACTTTTTCAGAACCTGCGAGGAAATGAAAATAAATGTGTCGCAGGACACTAAATATTTCTGCATCACAGAGGCCGTGGCACTTTATCTTCAAAAGTTCATTCTCTACCGCAAAAGAAAGGTGTTCTACGGTACAGACGGCAGCAACAAAAGCCTGCTGGATGTGATCAATAAACACAAAGAAAACCTCAATTTCCTGTATGTATGTTCTGAGAATCAGCAGGATAATGAAATCATCAGCTGGCTGAAACAACATGATTGCTCCTTTGATCTTGCATTTATGTACCGCACGAAGAGCAATGATGTTAAAAAATCTCTGGGAGCTAAAAAGTTCGATGTGCTTTGCTTCTTTACGCCAAGTGGCGTAAAAAGCTGGTTTGACAATTTCCCCGATTTCAAGCAACAGGGGATGGTTGTGGGTACATTTGGCGATAATACCCGGGAAGCGGCGATAAAAGCCGGTTTAAACCCTCAAATTGTGGCCCCCCTGCCCAAAACCCCCAGTATGATTACTGCCCTGGACCAGTTTTTGGCGGGTAATCATGAAAAATAGGCCGGCAAGCAGCTCTTTATCAAAAGCTTAACGCCTCATTTTTTGGGTAGCTAAGGTTTTTATGAATATTTGCATGGTTATAGTTAACTTTGCAAACTTTATGAGGTTTTTCGTCATCATTTCCGCCTTGTTTTTAATGTCGTCCTGCGGACCAGGCATGAATAAGATTTTAAAGAGCAAGGATGCTGCCTATAAGCTGAAAATGGCAGAAGCCTTTTACGCCAAAAAGAAGTATAATAAGGCGCAGCTGATCTACGAGGATATTTTACCCTATTACAAGACCACTCCCCAGTTTCAGGACATCTATTATAAATACGCTTATTCGGCTTATTACCAGCACGATTATGCTATGGCGGAGAATTATTTCAAAACATTCCTGGAAAGTTTTCCCAACAGCCCGAAATTTGAGGAAATGGAGTATATGCGCGCCTATACCTTTTATAAGCAGTCGCCCAAGCCGGAGCTGGATCAAAGCAATACCTTCAAAGCCATAGGGTTTATGCAAACATTCATCAATACCCATCCGGGTTCTGTACGGCTTCCGGAAGCCAACCGCATACTGGATGAATTGAGAAAGAAGCTGGAAATAAAGGATTATAAAAGTGCAAAGCTGTATTATGATATGGGATTTTACCGTGCAGCGGGGGTTAGTTTTGCCGCTTTGCTGGAGAGCTTCCCCGAATCCCAGATAGCGGATGAATATAAAATGATGTCCGTAAAGTCCTACTATCTTTTTGCCGAGAACAGCATTGTGGATAAGAAGGCCGAACGTTTTAAGGATGTAATGGATGAATGCCGCGAATTCCTGGACCGTTTCCCCGAAAGTAAATATAAAGCCGACATCGAAAAGTATCAGGCTATGTCGCAAACACAAATTCAAAAATTCAATAATAATGAGCAAGTTAAGAAGACATCTTAGTGTTGGTACTCCCAGTAGCGTAGAAACAAAGAGCCTGCAGGAGATAAAGAATAAAACCGGCAATATATATGAGTCTATTGCCATTGTAAGTAAACGCGCCAACCAGATCAATATTTCCATCAAGGAGGAACTCCATAATAAACTGGATGAATTTGCCAGCCATACAGATACGCTGGAAGAAATTCATGAAAATAAAGAACAGATCGAAATTTCAAAGGCATATGAAAGAATGCCGAACCCGGCACTGTTAGCCACACAGGAGTTCCTGGATGACAAAATTTACTACCGCAAGGCTGAAGACGAACTGTTCAGCTAAGGCAGCACGTCATTATATTTGAAACACAGCCGTAATGGGTCTTATGATCCATTACGGCTGTTGCTTTTATGACCCATCAATTTATTGGTTCCTTTTATTTCAACATTCACTTTAGGGGACGGCAGGGTCCGGTTGTCTACTGCACATTGGTACCAGGCTCAATAGTCATCTCGTCTCTCCAGCGGACCTGCTCCCAAAAATAAGGGCCTTTCCTTTATTTTCTAATCCTCCCTTCTCCTACCGGAAAAGCAAATTGTAAAAATGTTAGTCTTTGGATTGACATTTCTTCCGGGTTGATGGCTTATTTTTGATAAATGTTACAAGGGAAGAAAATAGCCATTGGTATCAGTGGCAGCATTGCGGCGTATAAGATCATTCACCTGGTTCGGTTGCTGGTAAAGCAGCAGGCGATCGTGAAAGTGATCATGACCCCCGCCGCAAAAGATTTTGTATCACCGCTTACCCTGTCCACACTTTCAAAAAATGAAGTACTCATTGATATGGCATCCGGCAATACCTGGGCCAATCATGTGGAGCTGGGAAGATGGGCCGATCTTTTACTGATTGCTCCGTTAAGCTGCAATACGCTGGCTAAAATGGCACAGGGGCATTGTGACAACCTGCTGTTGTCCGTATACCTTTCTGCAACCTGCCCGGTGATGGTATCGCCGGCGATGGATGAAGATATGTGGCATCACCCCGCTACCCAAAAAAACATCGCAATCCTGAAAGCGTTCGGACATATTGTGCTGGCACCACATCATGGCGAACTGGCAAGCGGTCTGATTGGTGAAGGACGTATGGAAGAACCGGAACGGATCCTTGAGCGGATCAGCTCCTTTTTTGAAGATACCGCAGACAAAGGCCTTGAAGGGAAAAAAGTACTGGTAACCGCCGGTCCCACGCACGAGGCCCTGGATCCTGTACGGTTCATTGGCAATCATTCTTCGGGAAAAATGGGCTACGCCCTGGCAAAAGCCTGTCAAAAACGTGGAGCAGAAGTAACCCTGGTGCTGGGGCCGGCACCGGCTGTACTGCAAGAGGACCTTTCAGGCATCACCCTGATAAAAGTAATATCCGCAGAAGAAATGTACCAGGCCTGTATGGATCATTTTGCATCCGCAGATATGGCCCTGATGGCTGCTGCTGTGGCCGACTATAAACCCGCAACCATCAGCAACACAAAAATAAAAAAGCAGGAACCGGGCCTGGAACTGCGCCTGGTAAAAACACGTGATATCCTTGCCGCCCTGGGCGCCATCAAAACCAGCCGGCAGGTACTCCTGGGCTTTGCCCTGGAAACCAATGACGAAGAAGTGCATGCACTTGAAAAACTGCATAAGAAAAATGCGGACTATATCGTGCTGAACTCCCTGAACGATGGTGCTGCTTTTGGAGCAGACACCAATAAAGTAACGATCTATACAAAGACCGGCGAGAAATTCGGATTTGAATCGAAGTCAAAATCCGCTGTGGCAGAAGATATCCTGGACACCATTATAAAAACGGGTACAACAACTATATGAACAAATTACTTCCAATACTGTTCCTTGGTATCACCCTTACCGCCTGCAGGCTCGGACGGCCCAAAGACGTACTGCCCCAGGAAAAAATGCAGGCCGTTTTATGGGACATCGCAAAAGGCGGCGAATTTGTGAACGGCTATGTGTATTACCGTTATCCCAATCTGAACCGGGCCGCGGTAAACCAGCAGGTCTTAAAGCAGATCTTTACGCTGCATAAGGTCACCAAAAAGGAATTTGACAAAAGCCTTGAATATTATCAGCACAAGCCCGATATATTCGTAGCGATGCTGGATTCTATCAATGCACAACAAACACGTGCCAAACAGGATACGCTCCAGACCAGCAAAAAGGACTCTGCGGGATCGCCTGCCCCGCCGCCCGCAGCAACATCGCAGCGGTCTGCCCCCACTGTAAAATAACATTTAGCTTCCAGACCATGCCTTATCTCTGCTTCAATGGCGTTTTTTCAGATGTGCAGAAGCCCGTTATCCCTGCGGCTAATAAGGCATATCGCTATGGTGACGGCTTTTTTGAAACCCTCCGGGTACATAACGCAGCAATTCCACTCTGGAACCTTCACAGCAGCAGGATCCTCAAAAGCTCAGCGCTTTTGAGCTATGCTTTTGCTGCCCGTGTATCTCCCGAACGGATTTATGAGGAGATCCTGGACCTGTGTCGCATGAACCATTGCTCCGGCAGTGCGCGGGTAAGGCTGTCTTTTTCAAACGGGAACGGAGGACTCTTTGAACGGTCGGAGCTGCATTACCTGATAGAAGCAGAACCCTTTGTCCCTCTTCCGGATAAAGAGCTGCAGCTTGGCATATATGATGAACTGCAAAAGGAAGTGCACCGGTTTTCCGGCCTTAAGCTGGCCGGCGGTTTTATATATAGCCGCGCTGCACAGTTTTGTAAACAGCAGGGATGGGGCGATTGTGTCATTCTCAATAAAGATCAGCAGGTAATTGAAACCAGTATTTCAAACCTGTTCTGGGTTAAAAACGGCAACATCTTTACTCCACCTGTTACAGATGGCTGCGTAGCGGGTGTATTCCGGTCGTACCTGTTAACAGCAGAACCGGGAATCGCCGAACAATCCTGTACCCTGCAAACATTAAAAGAAGCAGACGCTTTACTCCTTACCAATGCCCTCAGAGGCATCCGTAGGGTAACCCGGTTCGATGCTAAACACTATGGGGATGATCAAACAGCAGCCCTGCTTTGCCGGCATAACCAGCTCCTGTTTTCCTAAGCGTTTGTATGGATCCGGCGATGGATCTCCGACAACGTGTCTACTGCGGCCCGGCCTTCTGCACCCAGGTCCAGACTGTAATTGTTTACATAAAGATCGATGTGTTTACGCATTACGTCCTCACTCATGGCCTGTGCATGTTCTTTTACGTAGGCAGACACGGAGGGATATCGGTCAAACGAATATTGAAGACTCTTCCGGATCAGCGCGTCCACCTTATTGTAAAGCGCATCGCCCAGGGATCTTTTTATTACGATACCGCCTAACGGAATGGGCACTTTCATGGTCTGTTCCCAGTATTCACCAAGATCGGTAACCTTTACCAGTCCTTTATCCTGGTAGGTAAACCGGTTTTCATGAATGATTACGCCGAGCGCTGCAGTACCGGCTACCACAGCATCCTCTATTTCATGAAATACACCAAATGATTTATGATGTGCACCGGGATAGGCAAAACTAAAAAGCAGGTGCGCTGTAGTATGCACCCCCGGCAATACAACAGATGCTTCGTTGATCTCGGCCTCCGAAAAAGGCTGTTGCCGGTGGCTGACCAGCAATGGTCCCACACCTTTACCCAAGGCGCTTCCTGAATTCAGCAGGGTATATTGTGCCGCTGTTTTAAAATAGGCCGGAAAACTGAGCTTGGTTATATCCAGTCGCCCTTCCAGTGCCCAGCGGTTCAATGTTTCCACATCTTCCAGCACCGCTTCAAATTCAAGACCCTCTGTATCGATCTTCCCGTTCACCAATGCATCAAAAATAAATGTGTCGTTCGGGCAGGGAGAAAACCCCAGTTTCAGCTTCATATAATTCTTCTTATTAATTGTTTATAAAACAGGGAAAAAACACGAAATGTTCAACCGGTTACGAAGTAAATACGGTAATGAGCCGTTCCACCGTTTCGTTTAGCTTTGATACGGACTCTTTCAGCGCCCATTTCGTTTTGTCCCTTTCCCCTACATAATTGGATACTGCCCGCACCTGAAGAAAAGGCAGGCCCTCCATTAACGCTACATAATGGAGCGCAGCGCCTTCCATCGATTCGATCTCCGCACCAAGATCATTTTTAAAATGCCGGATCGTATCTGCGCCGGTGGTGATTTCATTAATGGTAATCCCTTTTGCCCTTTTCAGTCCCGAACGTTCCATCAATGCTTCATGTGGGTTCCGGAGACGGCCTCCAGTAAAAGGCGGGGCATCTGCCGGTGCCAGTTGCAGGTCAAAAACCGATTTGCGTTGTCCGCCTTCCACCACTCCCAGATCTCCAAAGCACTCGCTGCTGATGATGGTTACCGCACCGGGCGCATAACGGTCAACAAAACTGCCCCCGATACCGGCCTGAAGCACCAGGTCGTATTGTACCCGCGCAAGCTGCCGGGTAAGCCAATAGGCTGTACTTACGCCCCCGATACCGGCAATCAGCACATCAACAGCATCCTGCTTTTCTAAAAAGGAATTCAACGGCTTTATTTCCAGCCCGGTGGCTGCTATTAACAATATTTTCTTTTGCATATTCTTTGTTCACAAAGCCCCGATCCGGGCTGCCCTGCACCGGGGAAAACTGTAAAATGTTATACCCCGCTAAGTTCGGGCATTTTTATAATTGAAGGAAATGTTACCTTTGCAGTCTGATTTTTTTGAAAGGTGGCATCTTTTTCGAATCCGGCCACCCGGAAGCCGGAACGGCCCGGCTTATTTTATTTATGATATATGGTATATCTGACAAGAATTGAACACTTTAACGCAGCGCATAAGCTTTTTAACCCTGCCTGGACCGAAGCACAGAATGAGGCGGTCTTTGGCAAATGCGCCAACAAGAACTGGCATGGGCACAATTATGAATTATACATTACGGTAAAGGGAGAACCCGATCCGGATACCGGTCTTGTATATGATGTAAAAAAATTGAGCGAGATCATTAAAGATCATATCATCGAAAAACTGGACCATCGCAACCTGAATGAGGACGTAGCTTTTATGAAAGGAAAACTGTGCAGTACGGAAAACCTGGCTATCGCTATATGGAATGAGCTGGGTCCGCATTTACCCGGGGGCGTACTGCTCCATTGTATAAAGCTCTATGAAACCCCACGGATTTATGTGGAGTATTTTGGTTAAGTTTGTATGTACCTTTATCCAGTATGAAAGTATCCGTTTTCAGGAGGGAACATTTTAACGCGGCACACCGGCTCTTTAACCCGGCATGGGATGATGCTACCAATGAAAAGATCTTTGGTAAATGTTCCTTACCCCATTATCACGGACATAATTATGAGCTGGAAATAAAAGTAACCGGTGAGGTGGATCCTCAAACCGGTTTTGTAATGGATCTTAAGGTACTAAGCGAACTGGTTGCAGAAAACGTGATCGGAAAATTTGATCACCGGAATCTGAATCTTGACACCGATGAATTTAAACATACAAACCCTACTGCAGAGAATATCGCGATTGCGATTTACAATATCCTGCGTCCACATATCCGGAGCGATCATGACCTTGTGATCCGCCTGTATGAAACGCCGAGAAACTTTGTAGAGTATCCTTCATCCTAAATTGCCGGTAAATATGGCTTATAAAAAAGAAGATATATATGACGAACCTGTAACCCATGCGCTCACACAGCAGTATAAACAGGTGATTGAGCAGCTTGGGGAAGATCCGGAGCGGGAAGGCCTCCTGAAAACGCCGGAGCGGGTAGCCAAAGCCATGCAGGTTTTAACACAGGGCTACCATATGGATGCGCATGAAATTATTAACTCGGCCAAATTTCATGAAGATGTCAGCGAGATGATCATTGTAAAGGATATTGAATTATATAGCCTTTGCGAACATCACATGCTTCCCTTTTTCGGAAGAGCGCATGTAGCGTATATCCCCAATGGCTGGATCACCGGTCTGAGCAAGATCGCACGGGTGGTGGATGTTTATTCACACCGCCTGCAGGTACAGGAGCGTCTTACCGTGCAGATCATGAATGCCATTAAGGAAACATTAAATCCGCTGGGTGTTGCAGTAGTTATTGAGGCCAAACATCTGTGCATGATGATGCGGGGTGTTCAAAAACAGAATTCAGAAACGACCACTTCTGCTTTTGACGGTGAGTTTCAAAAAAACTCAACCCGGAGCGAATTTTTAAAGCTGATCAGCGCACGTTTAAGTTAAAGGAAAAAGAACCAAAATAAATAAGTGAATATGAAACAGGCAGTGGTATTTCCCGGGCAGGGCTCGCAATTTACCGGGATGGGAAAAGAGCATTACGAGAACAATGCATTTGCAAAGAAATTGTTCGAACAGGGCAATGAAATCCTGGGATTTCGCCTTTCTGATATCATGTTTACAGGCACTGCAGATGAACTAAAAGAAACAAAGGTTACACAACCTGCTGTTTTTTTACACTCCATTGTTGCCTATAAGGTAATGGAAAACAACCGGCCGGACATGGTGGCCGGGCATTCCCTGGGTGAATTTTCTGCACTGGTTGCAAATAACGTACTGGCTTTTGAAGATGCGCTGCAACTGGTAGCCGTAAGAGCCAATGCCATGCAGAAAGCCTGTGAACTGCAACCCTCAACCATGGCAGCCGTATTAAACCTGCCGGATGAAAAAGTGGAGGAGCTTTGCAAGGCTATTGAAGAAGAAACCGGGGAAATTGTGGTGCCGGCCAATTATAACTGCCCGGGGCAGCTGGTGATCAGCGGTACCATAAAGGGGATCGAAGTAGCGGTGGAACGCATGAAGGCAGCCGGAGCCAAACGGGCATTGATCCTGCCCGTAGGCGGGGCTTTTCACTCGCCCTTAATGGAACCTGCGCGGAAAGAACTGCAGGAAGCTATTGAAAAAACAGCTTTTCATCAGCCTGTTTGCCCCATTTATCAGAATGTAGTTGCCAAACCGGTAATGGATAAAGAAGAAATAAAAGAAAACCTGATTGCCCAGTTAACGGGTGCCGTAAAATGGACCCAAAGTATTCAGGCAATGATCGCCAATGGTGCCACACGGTTTACAGAAGCCGGGCCGGGCAAGGTCCTGCAGGGACTGATCCAGAAGATCAATAAAGAAGTAGAAGTAAATGGGGTTAGCTAACCCCATTTTTTTTACAGGTTTACCGCCCATCCATCGAAGGACGATCCCTTCATCATTTCTTCCTATCTTCGGAAATACCGGAGCAGGCGCTACTGAAGACCCTGAATATTCAGACCTGCTGCCGGAGCAGAACCCAAGGTGCGATTTTATCCCAATGGCGATCGGGAGCATCGCAAATAAATAACAGGAGCTAATCATTTTGAGCCGGCCCCGCTTCAGAAAGATATGACTATACTTGCATTTACCCTGATCATGTTGCTGGGTGCCTTTATGGCCGGGCTGATCGGCTCATTGTCCGGACTGGGAGGCGGGATCATCATCATTCCGTTACTCACGATCGGGATGGGTGTCGACATTCATTATGCCATCGGTGCAGCGCTGGTTTCTGTTATTGCCACATCGTCCGGATCTGCCGCCGCTTATGTACGCGAAGGCATTACCAATATGCGCCTTGGTATCTTTCTTGAAATTGCCACCACCACCGGTGCGGTTTGCGGAGCCCTTATTTCCACGATCGCTCCAGGCTCATTCATTGCTGTGCTCTTTGGACTCACCCTGATCTTTTCCTCCATCAATTCACTGCGGAAAAAAGAAGAACATGCATTAAAACAAAGCAGCCCGCTGGCACGCAGCTTAAAACTGGAAGGCAGCTACCCGGATCACAACGGCCAGCCCATCCCCTACGGCACAAAAAATGTGCTGGGCGGATTTGGCATGATGGGCATCGCCGGTATGATGTCCGGTCTGCTGGGCATCGGATCTGGGGCCTTTAAGGTAATTGCGATGGACAATATCATGCGGATCCCTTTTAAGGTTTCTACCACCACCAGTAATTTTATGATGGGGGTAACAGCCATCGCAAGCACGGTGATCTATTTACAAAAAGGATATGTGCAACCTGGCATTTGCATGCCCACCATGATCGGTGTGCTTTTTGGATCGATGGCCGGGTCCAGGATCCTGATCCGTTCAAACCCAAGGAAGCTCCGGCTCTTCTTTGCCGTTATTATCCTGTTGCTTGCGCTGAACATGATCTATAACGGCCTCGCCGGAAACATTTAAACCAGTTACCGATGCAGAAAAACAGTTTTACAGACAGAACATTACAATTGATCATAGGGAACCTGCTCCGCTACGGCGTTTGGCTGGCCCTGAGTGTAGGTGCCATTGGTGGTATTGTGTACCTGGTAAAACATGGCCGGGAAACAATTCACTACGCCAGCTTTACAGAAAACGACAAAAGCATCGGTCAACTTATCCATGAAATGGCCACCGGCGTCAGGAGCGGCAGCGGCACCGCTATTATATTTCTGGGCATCATCCTGCTTTTTCTAACGCCCGCATTGCGCCTGTTGTTATCCTTTATTTCCTTCCTTATAGAAAAAGATTACCTGTATGTATTTATTACCTTTATCGTAATGCTGATCATAGGCATCAGCATTTCATTGGGATACAGTCATTAGGATCCTATTACAAAAAGAACTCCTCCGCAGACGCTTATCACTTCGGCCCCCCGGAGCTTATATGTTTACTAACCCAGGCTTCAGCACACAACAACATAACATATCCATAAGAGGTGCTTCACCCTTATTTAGTATTTTCGCATAAACAGACATCCCTTATTATGCCTGCATATTCAACTACGCCACCTTCCTTCAGCTCCGGCATTAACCGCATCATGGATAACGAAAACAGGCTGCTTGCAGGTTTTATGCTCCTGTGGTTCATGATCAACAGTCTGCAGGCGATATTCCTGGGTATCGACGGAGATGAGGCTTATTACTGGATGTTATCCCAAAACCTGCAATGGGGATATTTTGATCATCCGCCGATGGTTACCCTCTTTATCCGGCTGGGCGAATCCCTCGGGCATGGCCCCTTCTTTACCCGGCTCGGAACCATTTTATTATCCACCTTTTCCATACCGCTCATTTACAAGGGGCTTCCGGATCATCTTCAGAAGATCCGGTGGTTCATCCTGGTTTATGCTGCCACCCTGGTACTGAATGTATATGCGTTCATAACCACCCCCGATGCAGCGCTCTTCTTTTTTGCAGCACTGTTCTTTCTGAAGTATAAACATTTTCTGAATAACCGTAATTTCAGCAACAGTCTGGGGCTCGCCATTGCCATTACCGGAATGTTTTACAGTAAATATCATGGTATTTTACTGGTGGGGTTTGTGGTATTATCCAATCTGAAATTGCTGGGCAATAAATATTTCTGGTTGATCGTTCTGATGGTGGCCCTCTTTTTCCTGCCCCATCTTTACTGGCAATACGGCAACGACTGGCCAACCGTGCGTTTCCATCTGATTGAACGCATTGCAAAAAAATACCGGATCAACTATACCACCGATTACCTGCTGGGGCAGATCCTGATCTGGGGCCCCCTGATCTCCCTGTTATTCTATGCTTCCGTTTTTAAACTGAAGATCCGGGATGCATTGATGCGGGCGCACCTTTTTATGTTTGCCGGCACCCTCATTTTTTTTCTTTTCTCTTCATTCAAAAACACCGTGGAACCTCACTGGACCATGATCGCCGGCGTTTCATATGTGGCATTATTCCTGTCACTGATCATAAATGGCAGCGAAAAATTCCGGCGCCTGTTCTTAAAAACGGCCTATTTCAATATAGGGCTCATCCTGCTGGCCCGGATCCTCTTCCTGATACCGAACGGTCCGGCCAATCTGATCAAACATTTCCGGTCGTTCTCCTATGCCCGGATATGGGCCAACACCGTTTATCAAAAAGCGAACGGTACTCCGGTCGTGTTTTCCAACTCTTACGCGCTGCCCGCTCTTTATAAATTTTATCATCCGGATGTGCATACAACCGGATACAATGACAAGAGTTATCGCAAAACAAATTTTAATATTACAGATGACCAGTTCCTGAACGGCAGGGATGTATACTATTATACCCAGGATCCGAACCTGAAACAGGGTACCGGTATTGCAGTTGCAACCGCTTATAATACAGGAAGACTACTGCCGCTCTCCGCGTATCATAGCCTGAACGGGTTGCGCATTGCAGCAACGGCTCCTGTTAAAGAAATGAAACAGGGAAATATACTGCCCGTGAGCTTAACCATTACCAATAAGAGCCGGCAGCCCCAGGAGCTGGAACCCAGACTCCGGCTGGATTATGCTTTTTTAATTGAGAAATATAATTTTATCAATGCGGATTCCAGTTTCTCACTTCCGCAACGAACACTTCAACCCGGCGAAAGCATCGAGCTAAGCATACCGGTTAAAGCACCGCAACAGCCCGGGAAGTACCGGTTGCTGTTTTCCTTTGTAAATGATTTTATCCCGGGAAACTTTGCCAGCAATTTTTATCAGGTCGATGTTCTTAAGAATTGACCGGGCATTAAGGGTAGACCTTGAACAGCTTTCAGCAATCAGCCGTCAGCTTTCAGCGGGTCAATGGACAATAGAACTACAGGCATGAAAACGAATCCGGCTGAAACAAGCACAGGGATCTCCGGTGACAGGTTGCTGCCCCGCTCACCCCATCACCCGAAACCGGCCAATGATCTGTGAGCAGTGAAACAGCGATCTAACCTGGAACTCCAAACCAAAAACCTGAAACAGAAACTACCCTCCCGGTGCGATCAGCTGGTTCCGGATCAGGCGGTTATTATATTGCTGTATAAAAGCTTTTACCTTTTGTTCCATAGCCGCAGCTCTTTGTACCGAATCCTGCAGCAGGTCTTTTTTCATCAACCGGTCCTGTTTAAAATTATACAGGCCGGTCGATTGGTTACCATCAAAAAACAGCAGATGATCGCCTTCAATCCAGCGATGGCCTCCCGAATATTGATAGGTAAAGCCCGGCCCTTTCCGGCTCAGCACATTTTCGCCAAACGCCAGGTAGGGCTTGTTATAGTGCAGGTACCCCAGCACAGTTGGCATGATATCCAACTGCTGTATCACACCCGGATCCACCCCCCTGAAACTGCTATCGCCCGGTGCATACAAAATAATGGGTATTGCAATATCGCCCCAGGCATTCTGATATTCGGCATGGTAAGACACCGTAGCATGATCTGCGGAAATCACAAAGAGCGTATTATTGAACCAGGGCTGCCGGCGCGCTTTATCAAAAAACTTCTGCAAGGCCATATCGGTATAGCTGATGCATTCCATTACCGGTAACGGCCCTTTCTTAAACTTTCCTTTATATTGCTCCGGCACTTCGAACGGATGGTGCGATGATACCGAAAAGATCCCGGAAAAAAACGGCTGCGGAAAACTGTTCAGCTTTTGTTCAAAGAACTGAAAAAAAGGCTCATCCCAGATCCCCCAGATACCATCATAGTCGGCATCATTATTATATTCTGTTTTTCCGAAATAGTGTTCGATTCCGATCATTTTCGTATACGACAGAAATCCCATCGACCCGTTGGGAGCACCATGAAAAAAAGATGTATGATAGCCTTCCTTTGCCAGCAAATTCGGCAGGCTCTTAGTACTGTCGGACACGTACGGTGTTAACACAAAAGGATCCAGGCCACTGGGAATGCTTGAAAAAATGGACGGAATGGCATCAATCGACTTACGGCCGTTTGCAAAAGAGTTCCAGTAGATCTTACTAACCCCAGCCAATGAATCCAGAAAAGGTGTAAACCCGGTATAACTCCCATTGTCCAGCTCCCTATTGTAAAACCCCACGGATTCCTTGCCAAAGCTTTCCAGGATGATGATCACCACATTCTTTTTAGTGAACGGCAGCGAATCGGTTGGTATATGCAGGGGCGTATAAACATCCCCTATTGTTGCATCCGGAAAAAAATGCAGTTCCTTTAAAGGCTTCACGCCCATGGTGCGGATAAAAACAAACGGGGTATTCAATACCAGGTATACCTCATGCGAGCGCTTTACATAAACGCCGGCATCCCCCACCGTAATGGGGCGTGTGCTATGTCTGAACCCACCCCGGATACCGCCAATGGCCAGGACCACACTCACGGCAAAGATCAATGAAGCTTTTATATAGTACGCGTTACTCCGTACAGGGCGTTGCCGTTCCCGCACACGGACCCTGCGGTATAAAAACACCATCAGTCCTGTAAGGCCTGCAAAGATCAATACAACATACCAGTAATCGATCAGGAAATTAAATGCAAGTCCGGATTTATTCTGCTCATGCGAAAATTCGCTAAACACACTGGTAGTGGTCCGCCTCAGCGTAAAACGGTAATAAATAAAATCGATACAGTTCAGCATCAGTGCGATGCCGTTTGTAATATAAAAGACCCACTGAACCACACGCTGATAACGTTTGTGCGTTCGCAGCTGATACGGAACCGGAACGGTCATCAGGAAAATGAGCAGACAGTTAAAATACAGCATGGCCGCTATGTCGAACCGCAACCCGCCTGCAAGGATCTTTACCCAGTCTGCGGCTCCGATCCCCGGGAAAAGGGACGTGTTGAGTATATAGAACAGGAGCCGGCAGATAAAAAAAAGGAACAGCACCAGCAGGATGCGGTATAAAAATGCTCCGTAGTAGCTAAGGGCCCAGGTTCCTTTTTTCCCGTTCATATTACCAAAAATTAATTTATTGCTCTTTTGCCGGGTCCGCAACTGCTGCGGATGATCCGTTCCGTTCCCGGCCAAAAAGGATAAAGATCGCCGAAAGGGCCATTACCAGCGTAATTAAATAAAAGCTCAAACTTACCGATACAGCAAGATCCTTATCCAGCCCGAACGTACCGGCCCCCCAGACAATGGCAACCTCCCGGGCGCCCAATCCTCCTACGCTAAAGGGGAACAGTGAAGCCAGCGAAGATAAAAGGAAGATGGCAAAATACGGCCAGTAGCTGGTTTTGCATCCCAGGGCCGCCAGGATAAATGCAACCGTGGCCAGCTGAAGTGACTGGGTGCAGATGCCCAATAAATGCGTGGTAAAAAAACGACGGCTGATGCGGTTAAAAAAACGGCGCAGGATCAGGTAATACGCCACCGTGCCGCCGCCGAAACCTGCCAGGATCCAGGGACTGTACTGCCTTACCTCCGGCATTGCCAGGCTAAAGCAGGAAACAAGAAAGCCCAGCCCCCACAACCCTGCAAGCCGGTCGAAGAAAACAGCCGAAAAAACTTCCTTATGCGTGGTATCATACCGCTGCTTTAACACGATGATCTTATACCCGTCTCCACCCAGGCCACTTGGCAGAAACAGGTTGTAAAACATTCCCAACAGGTACAGCCGCAGGTTGGAACGTACAGAGATCGGTAAACCGATGTTCCGGAAAAAATAAAGAAGGCGGAACGACGTGATCACCTGGCAAATGACAAATGCCGCCACTGCCGGGAGCAGCCACCAGCTGTTGGCATCCTTCCATAACCGCCGTACAGCAGCCAGATCTACCTTGGTGTACACCAGCCACAGGGCCAGGATCGTAAAGGCAATTTTTAGTACCGGTTTTAAAATATTCCAGACCTTCTTTTTATCCATATATCCACTGCAAACTTCGGCTAAATTGTGAAATTACCCGTTGAAAAATTTATAAAATCAGTACCTTCAGCCAATAGTCAATGGCGAATGGATGATGGAACGAGGCTGAAGCGTTGAACATGCAACTATGTGAAAATTTGGAAATGTGAAAATCCGGTGTCAAAGATCCAATATACAGCCCCGGACCTTGGGGGCAGCCTTGCACATAAACCCAACCCGATGTGAAACTTTAAACTTGAAACCTTAAGCTTGAAAAAGGGAACAATAAATCGCATTACAGAACTATTCCACATCACCTATCCCATTATTCAGGCCGGTATGGTATGGACCAGCGGCTGGCGGCTGGCAAGCGCCGTAAGTAATGCCGGCGCGCTTGGCCTGATCGGTGCCGGTTCTATGTACCCGGATGTATTGCAGGACCATATCCGTAAATGCAAGGCCGCCACCTCCCACCCGTTTGGGGTCAACCTTCCGTTGTTATACCCGGATCTGGAAGCACATATTGGTATCATCCTTGAAGAAAAAGTTCCGGTCGTTTTTACCAGCGCCGGAAATCCCAAAACCTGGACAGGCATTTTAAAAGAAGCCGGCATCACCGTGATACACGTGGTCAGCAGCAGCAAATTTGCCTTAAAAGCCCAGGATGCAGGATGCGATGCCGTTGTAGCCGAAGGCTTTGAAGCCGGAGGGCACAACGGCCGGGAAGAAACCACTTCGATGGTACTGATACCGCTGGTAACAGAAGCCGTGCACATACCGGTGATCGCAGCCGGGGGCATTGCAACCGGCAAACAGATGCTGGCGGCGTTCGCCCTCGGAGCCGAAGGCGTACAGGTCGGAAGCCGGTTTGCCGCCACTGAGGAAGCCTCCTGCCATCCCGATTTTAAGAAAAGGATCATTGCTTCCCAGGAAGGCGACACTGAGCTTTCTTTAAAACAGCTTACCCCTGTGCGTTTGCTAAAGAACAACTTTTACCACCAGGTAAGGGCAATGGAGCTTGAAGGTGCAGCACCGGCCGCGCTCCGCGAACTGTTGGGCAGGGGGCGGGCCAAAAAAGGCATGTTTGAAGGAGATCTCGAAAACGGCGAACTGGAGATCGGCCAGGTAGCTGCTTCTATAGGATCGATCCAGCCGGCTGCTGAAATCGTAACCGAACTCTGGACCAGCTTTAAAACCGGTCTTGCCCGTCTTAATGAATAATATCCACTCAACCATAAACCACTGTTGCGGAAAATGAACATGCTTTACAATCTTAAAACCCTGTTTTCACCGGTAAAAGATACAGGCCGCCGGGCCGGTAAACTGCGGACAGCGATCCCCGGACGTTGGTATCAAAAACGGGGCCTCAGGCTCCTGTTTTGTGTTCTTCTGGTCTTACCCCTGACAGGTTTTAGTCAACTCTTTAATACGTTGATAAAAAAGATAGATGCCAATGATACCGTCAGTTATTTTAAACCAAGGGAGAAGTTGTTTGTTCATTACGACCGGCCCTATTATAAGATAAAGGATACCATCTGGATGAAGGGGTATATCCTCTCTGCAAGTGATAATGTAATCACCGATAGCACCGGCATCGCATATATCGAGGTCCTTAATACCGCCAACGAAGTAGTGAAAAGAACTGCGGCACCCTGCTATTGGGGCCGTTTTCAAAGCAATATTGCGCTGACAGAAGATGATTTTCCCCAGGGTAGCTATACACTACGGGCCTACACCAACTGGATGCGTAATTTTGGCGATTCCCTGCTCTACGAAGGCCACCTTACCATTATTAACCCCAGGGCGGGAGAATGGAATGCACGCATCCGGGAAGTAACATTTTCGGGCAACCGTATTTCCCTTGCTGCCGGACTAACCACCAATACCCTTACCCCTATTGCCCGGAAGAAAGTGGCCATAAGGATCCGGGCCAAGAACCGGAACCTCCTCAGGATGCAAACCCAAACAGACGGAGCCGGCAATCTTTACCTCGATACGCTGCTCAAAAGTGATGTTGATAACAAGAACCTCGTTATTGAGATCGCAGACAAAGAGGACCTCAAATTACAGATACCGGTTAAGGTAGCCGGCCAATCCGCCATCGATCTTCAGTTTTTACCGGAGGGTGGCAGCTTTATTACCGGTAAAGAGCAGCGGCTGGGGTTCAAAGCGCTGAATATATACGGACAGGGGGTCGATGTAAAAGGAGTGATCCGTAACGAGCAGGGCCAGGAGACCGCAAAATTTGAAGCGGTTCATAAAGGCATGGGGATCGTAACATTTACCCCGCAGGCCGGAAATCATTATACGGCCTTCCCAGAAAACGGGAAACCGGTAAAACTGCCCGACCCGCTGTCATCCGGCACATTACTGCAGGTAAGCGCCGATCCCGCTTCAGACAGTATCCGCATTACTATAGACGGCACTGCTGATCTATATGGCAAAAAATATTACTTTGCCGCCACTACAAAAGGCATCTCTTTTGCCAAAGGGCCGCTTACCCTTTCGCCGAAGCCCAGCCGGCTGAGCATTGCCAAAAACATGGCCCCATCGGGTATTACCCGGCTCACCCTCTACGATAGCCTCATGCGCCCGGTAAACGAACGCGCCGTTTTTATTTGGCACAATGATCCCCTGCAATTATCGCTGACCTCAGACAAGGAGGTCTACGGAAAAAAGGACAGCGTATCCCTTACGCTTACGGCCCGGGATCCCGAAAAGCAACATGCTTCCGGCAGTTTCTCCATCGCCGTTATTGATACCAGCCAGGTACGGATCAATGACCTTTCTGAAAACATACTGAGTTATATGCTCCTGAGCTCCGATCTGAAGGGCTCCGTTGAAGATCCCTATTATTATTTCCGGCAGCCATTGCCATCAGCTACCGACGCACTGATGCTGACCCAGGGTTGGGTACGTTACGACTGGCAGCCGGCGGCCTTTAAATTCAACCGGGAAAAAGAATTTATGATCACCGGGAAAGCCACCAATATCTTTAATAAACCCTTCTCCAATTCAAAAGTCACGTTATTTGGAAAAGTAGGCAAGAGCGGAGTGTTCCTGATGGATACCACAACCAATGATAAAGGCATCTTCACGCTTGCACATTTTCCCTATTTCTATAACGACAGCGTTAGCCTGGTTATACAGGGATTTAACAAAAAGGGAAGAGCGTTTAACATCGGCATTGAAGTGAACGAACCTGCATTTCCGCTTTACACGGAGGCGCAAAGCACCGTTGAACATCAGAACATTTTGCTGGACACCGCCACAGCCCGGTTTGTAAATAAACAAATGGACCTCCGGCAACTGATCCAAAAGAACGGGGAGTACCTGGATGAGGTGGTGGTTAAAACAACCGCTTCAGTTCCGGGTTCAAAAAACCTGAATAAAAACGGCGGAGCCGACCAGGTGATCAATCAAAAGATGCTGGATAAAACGCCCAAGCAAACATTGCTGGATGTATTGTACAAACAAGTAAAAGGCTTTGGCCTGGGATCTCCCCCCAAAAGCAACAGACTGCTTTATATGATCAACAGCAATATTGTGCGGTTTGTTATTGACGGGGTAGATCTTCACTTTTTCTATGACCAGGGAGGTAATGGCGGAGCGCCTAACGACTACCAGCTCTTCCTGGACTCTTACTTAAAATATTTTTCTGCCGAGGATATACGGGCTATTGAAATTATGAACACGTCAAAATTCAATAGTGCTTACCGGTCACAGTATTTAAGCATTGGCGAACAAATGAATTCCGGACCCGCAACCAGGGATTTTTCATTTGTTGAGATCACCACCCGGTCCGGCTCGGGTCCGTTCCTCAAAAAAACACCGGGCATTTACCTGTACAAGCCGGTGGTACCGGTGCTGGCAAAGCAATTTTACAGTCCCCGTTATTCAAGTCCGGATGAAAGTACCACAGCGCCCGATCTGCGCACTACCGTATACTGGAACCCGGAAGTGATCACGGACCACAATGGGAAAGCGCAGGTTTCCTTTTTTACATCCGAGAGTGCGGGTAATTATATGATCATTGTACAAGGCACCAACCTTGCGGGCGGCCTGGGTATATTGTACCAGCCATTAAAGATCAGGAAGCCCGGAGAGTAACCCAGTTGCATAAAGATCGGCCGGTCTTTGCAGCAGCGTTATTGCAGGATCGTTTTATCCCGGCCGCCCAATGCGGTACTATTGTTCTGCACAGGGTACTTTGCGCAATGGTGTTGCTTCCGTAAACCGGATGCTGTCCCTGCTTTTGAATACCAGCTTGCCGTCCTTTTCCTCCATTGCTCCGTAGCCTTCCATAGCCGTGCTGTCGCCCAGCAGGAAAGCCACCTCGCGTACGGAATTTTTGCCTTCCGAAATAAAGGTATAATCTGCTATCAGCGTATCACCGCTCAGCCGCCCTTCGATAGCACCCTGGTTTTTATCCTTCTCATAAAAATTATAAGAAAGGGTGCCGGTCACCACATTGGGAAAGATCTCTGTTTTAAGAGAGAAAGAATCCCTGCCGCTCTGACCGGCATAACAGGAAGCAGCGGGTATCATTACATGGTTTTCCTGTTTACCTGCGGAATCGGCAGCGGAAGGTGTGGCCTCCTGCTGAGGATTATTACAGGCAAGACCCGCTATAAGGAACAAGGCCCATTTGTTCGATGTTGTGGTTATTCTTTTCATATTAAGGGTTGTTTAAACTTTTACGGCAATTATGTTGAAGCAGCCTCCCGCTGATGTCAGACAGATTCAATATACCGCAGATCGGTATCCTGTGAAAACCTGCGCAAAGAACGGGCGAGCATCTGCGGGAAGCACGGCAATATTAAAAAGTTTAAACAGCTTCGTTAATACATTTCTTTTTTGTTATTCTTACAGGTATTTCCCCGTATAGCTGTTCTTCACCTTTTTAATACCGGAAGGTACCCCTTCATACACCAGCTCACCGCCGCCGTCACCGGCTTCGGGGCCCAGTTCGATCAGCCAGTCGGCGCTTTTGATCACATCAATATTGTGTTCGATCACCAGCACGGTATGCCCCTGCTCGATCAATGCATTGAAAGAAGCCAACAACTTTTTGATATCATGAAAATGCAGGCCCGTTGTTGGTTCGTCAAAAATAAAGAGGACCTTGTGATTATTTTTACCCTTTCCCAGGAACGAAGCCAGTTTTACCCGCTGTGCTTCCCCACCGGAAAGCGTATCCGAAGACTGGCCCAGTTTTATATACCCCAGGCCCACATCGCTGAGCGGTTGTATAGCCTCCCTGATCTTCTTTTCGTCCTTAAAAAACTCCAGTGATGCATCAACACTCAGTTCCAGCACATCATGAATATTCTTATCCCGGTACCGCACTTCCAGCACTTCTTCTTTAAAGCGCTTGCCTCCGCAGCTTTCACAAAGCAGGTGCACATCTGCAAGGAACTGCATTTCCACTACCTGTTCCCCTTCTCCTTTGCAGGTATCGCAGCGCCCGCCGTCCACATTAAAGGAAAAATGTTTCGGCTGAAAACCGCGCATTTTACTCAACGGTTGTTTGGCAAACAGATCGCGTATTTCATCATAAGCCTTAATATAAGTTACCGGGTTGCTTCGCGATGATTTACCGATCGGGTTCTGATCCACCATCTCTATCTGCTGCACACTTTCCACATCACCCGTAAGTGCTTTATGAAAACCTACTTTATCACCGGAAACCACCGGTTCACCCTTGAGCTTTTGTAATGCAGGATACAGGATCTGTTTAATCAGCGTGGTTTTTCCACTGCCACTGACACCGCTTACCACCGCCAGTACGTTTAACGGAAAAGTAACGGTAATATCCTTCAGATTATGCTGCCGGGCTCCTTCTACCTTTATGGAGCGCGTCCACTTACGTGTTGTAGCCGGCGGTTCAATAGAAAATGTACCACTCAGGTATTTGCCGGTCAGACTGTTCTTATCTTTCAGCAGCTCCTGATAGGTACCCGCGGCAACTACCTCTCCGCCCAGGTGTGCGGCAAGCGGCCCCATATCAATGATATGATCTGCATGACGCATCACCATATCGTCGTGCTCCACTACCACTACTGTATTATTCAGATCACGCAGCTCCTTCAGCACTTTGATGAGGTTATCGGTATCCCGGGAATGCAGTCCGATGGAGGGCTCGTCCAGTATGTATAAAGAATTGGTCAGGTTGCTTCCAAGGCTGCGGGTCAGCTGTATCCGCTGGCTTTCACCGCCGCTCAGTGTA
>Ga0222424_100439_pt1 | contig 23682 bp, 27 predicted proteins | sample 2B2ome_FD_182468 | JGI IMG/M metagenome (GOLD analysis project Ga0222424, IMG submission 182468) | Enriched microbial communities from leaf-cutter ant dump, University of Wisconsin, Madison, United States - 2B200A (version 2) | ecosystem: Environmental > Terrestrial > Nest > Insects nest > Nest... | reverse complement strand
GCCGGGTTGTTCGCTATTACAAAGATGCTTCGGCTGCTCCCGCTATCGCGGGATCCGCTCCGCATGACGAAAGCATGAATCCGTTTCGTCACCCTGAGTGCAGCGTAGCGGAGTCGAAGGGTCCCCCGGTCGCCGGGTTGTTCGCTATTACAAAGATGCTTCGGCTACACCCGCTATCGCGGGATTCGTTCAGCATGACGTAAGCGTGATTCCGTTTCGTCACCCTGAGCGCGGCGTAGCGGAGTCGAAGGATCCCCGGTCGTCGGGTTGTTCGCTGTTACAGGGATGCTTCGGTTACTCCCGCTATCGAGGGATTTGCTCAGCATGAGGTAAGCATGATTCGGTTTCGTCACCCTGAGCGCAGCGCGGCGTAGTCGAAGGGTCTCCCGGTCGCCGGGTTGTCCGTTATTACAAAGATGCTTCGGCTACACCCGCTATCGCGGGATCCGCTCAGCATGACGTAAGCATGATTCCGTTTCGTCACTCTGAGCGTAGCGTAGTCGAAGGGTCTCCCGGTCGTCGGGTTGTTCGCTATTACAAAGATGCTTCGGCTACACCCGCTATCGCAGGATTCGTTCAGCATAACGTACGTATCATCGGGTTTCCATACATAATATCATGGGCCGCTTACCAAAGGGCACGGAGGATGACGCATCTTCGGCATCCAAAACCATTTATGAAACCAGTAGTGCAGATATTGGGCCCGCCACAGCACATGGTCCTCCATCATTTGTTCATCATCGCCCGGAAACAGCATACTAATGGCGCCCAGGTATGCAAACACCTGGCGGATCTGCTCCGGTGTGTAGTACTGTTGCCCATAGCCCCGTGCTATAAAATAATGGACCAGGTATGCCCGGGTGGTATCCTGCTCCTCCGGGCCCGTGCCTTCGCCGCCCAGCTGCGTCATAAAATCCATCAGGACCCGCTCCGGTGTAACCTCCATCAGGCGGCAGAGCAGCAGGAACTGGTAGGGCAGTATAAAGTTAAAGCGGGCAAAGCGTGCGTAGGGCCCGGTTTGCCAGTCCATATCCGGGAGGGGAAAGTTTGCTGGATTGTGAATGTTTTTCATAATGCTCATTTTTTAAAAGCAGTGTTAATAAATAAGGAAGCGCCCTTATGCCGGCTTTAGCCCCTTTAGCAGGGCCACGCGGTGTACGGCGTAGATCAGTTTTTGTATATAGGTGTAAAATACCAGCAGCTCCGGTGCGGCCACTTCATCTGCTACGGAGCTGTTGCCAACAGCGTTCAGGGTAAAGGCCGCCACCAGCAGCTTCCATTTACGCAGGGCCGCATAGGCAAAGAACTGCTGCAGGAACAGTTGTGGCCGGCGGTACTCCTGTGCGGTAAGGGGCACGGGCAGCCGGTGCAGGGCCGGGCGCTTACGGTCTTTTTGTTTGGGTGCATGCCGGTGCAGCAGCCAGCCCACTTCTATCAGCAGCTCCAGGCAGGCCCCATAGTAAACCGCGTTGGCGGGGCTGCCCCCGGCCCAGCTATAGGCATCAGTAAGGGCCGCGTTGCAGTAATCATTAAAAGACTGCTGGTGGCCCTGCAGCGGCAACAGCTCAAAAAGCTCCCGCAATACCAGGGGTATGGGAACGGCTGTTGCATTGCAGTTGTATTTTAACGGCAGGCGGTTTAAAAAATGTTCGGGGTTTAAGGTGGGGTTTTTCATGGCGGGATGTTTTTTACCTCAATTTAATGTATTAAAAAACGGCTGATGGGTTAAAAATAGCATTTAAGACTTTCTGTACGAATTTACAGTAAGTCTGACAATATTTCAAATAATTTTTCGATTTTCTGAAATTATTTACAATAAATCTTTACTTGCTTTCAGAAAATATTGAAATCCAATGACAAGACTTGGAGAATACCTGCAGGCCCGATCGATTAACAAATCGGAAGTTTCCCGTAAAACCGGTTTAAGCAAACCTCGGTTAAGTGAATTAACGATCAACCCCACAGCCAAATTAAGGGTTGAAGAATTATACCTGATTGCCTTGGCGATTGGTGTAAAACCTGGAGAGTTGTTGGAATATGTGTGTGAGGGGGTGAAGCTGGTGGGGTAGAAGTAGCTTTTTGCTTTGACTATTGACTACTTTATTGTTTTTTGCGTTTATGAAAAAATGGTCCACCGAATATTATATTGCTGTAATAACTGCTGCCGTTGCTTTTTTTGCTGCCAATTTTGCTTTTCTATTTGCCCCGGCGTATGAGAAAAATATAAAATCTGGCTTTGCAGCCGTTATGCTGGTGGTGGTTATATACATCCTGATAAGAAAGAAGAAGTAACTTTTTTGCGTACAATCCACACAGGACCCGGTTCCTGCGTAAGAAGGTATAAGTGATAAACTACATCATTAAACCGTTTAACAAATTATTTTTATATGGGCACAAAAATCAGCTACAAAAGTGTTGGGCACAATCCTCATGGTGATAATAGAATTAATTTAAGAGGTATTGCGCCAACTGATCCAATACCGTCTTTTGAAGAAGCCTTTGATAATCCCAAGTTTCAGTTTATGTACGTAACAGATAATGAAGTTTATGGTTTTAATAAACTTAAATACAACAAAAAGAAATTCATTTTATTGGAACCCAATCCTGTCTCCTGCTATTTTTCAATAGCGTATGATCTGGTAAAACAAATTGATACCGCGCGCAATCTGTTAGGCCAGTGGGGATGACGATGATACTACTTGCGGCCCCGGTCAGGATGCCCCTCCCGCTATTTTAAAAACCCGGTGAAATAGTTTAAAAGCGTGGTGGTTTGGTCCATAAGGCTTACGTGCCCCTGCCCGGTTACAATGGCCAGCTGCGATGCGGGTGCGGGACCAAAACCGGCCACTACATTGCCACCCAGCAGCTGGTAGGTTTTGATAAGTTCCAGCTTATCCAGCCCGTCGTTATCGCCGGCAATGATGAGCACGGGGGCGGTGATTTTGGCAATGGTGGCATCGCCCAGGTTAAAGGGCTGCTGAGCGGAGGCGATCATCTGCTGCAGGAAGGGCGTCCATTTGGTGGGGTCTGGCGCTACGGCATCGTAGGCCGCCTTCATGGGTGAGTTATCAAACAGCTCCGGTTTCATTTGTTTAAAGGCAGCGTTTACCTGGGGCAGCCAGCCCTCGCTTTTATAGGTGGCGGAGATGATGACCAATTTTTTTAAACGCGTTGGGTATTGTATGGCAAACTGGTAGGCCACGGCGCCGCCAAAGCTGTACCCGGCCACATCGGCACTGTCTATATGCAGGTAGTCCATAACGCCGGCTACATCGCCGGCCAGGGTGGCATGGGATAATTTACGGTCGGAGTACGGAGTATGCCCGTGCCCCTGCAGTTCAAGGGCAATAACCTTTCGGGTTTTGGACAGTTCGGGGATCAGGGCTCCCCAGTTGCCATCGATGGTCATAAAAGCCCCGTGTACCAATACCAGGGGCTGGCCCTGGCCATATACCTTGTAGTAAACGTTGATACCGTTGAGGGGGGCATAGCCGCTGTCGGCCGGGGTGGGCTGCTGCGCCTGGGTTGAAGAAGCTGTAAGCATAAGAAGGATGATTAAACGTATGGTGTTGAAAAGATTTTTTGTGTTGGTTCTATTGTTCATAACGCCTGTTTTAGGGTTGTATGATCGTTTTTTGATCTTACAAAGATGGAGTGGATCCGGGAATTGGATCTTGTGTGAAAACGACAGGTTTGGGGGTGGATTTTGCCGGGGGTGTTTGGGGGGCTTTTATTTTTTAGGGGTGCTTGTTTTGGGAAATGGTTGGAGACAATGGCGCAATGTACAAGGGACAATCACCCCCGGAATGGATGGCCGAATAGCGACGGGTGAGTGGCAAAAATGACTGGTGTTTTACCTTGCACTCCGGTTTCCGGACCTGTTCCTGCTGCTACCAGATTTGGTTTACAAGGACAACCATTTTTTTGCTTTTTTGCACGCGGTGCCAGGATGGCAGCAACGTTGCCTTTCAGGACATTTTTAATATTTTTGATTACCGGCAGGTCTGTTGCGTTTTTAGTGCCCTCCAGGCCGATTTTAAGGCCGCATAGCCGCCGCGTCTGCGCGTCTTCAATAAAAAAAACTCGAACAATACATCAATGCCTTAAATCTTCTTATTGTGGTCCAAACCGGAAAGGCTGAACTTTCTGTATCGTTTCTATATCCTTTGTATATCCTTTGTTCGGTGTTTCTGTATCGCTCGTATATCCCTCTTTTTTTGAACCGGAATGGGTGATTTTTGGAACATTTTTGCCAGAATGACAGGCGAAAAGGGGGAGGTTTTTGTATTCAAAAATGTGCCTTTCCGGAATGCATAGGATAAAGTGGTTGCTGTTAAAAAGTGTTACCGGCTCCGCGCAGACCGCCATTTTTTCCAGGTGGAACCCTGGTATCCCATAACACGCGCAGGCCTGCGGCCGGTGTGGTTTTTTTACCGGCTTCATATACTTTGCAGGTGCAACGGTTAAGAAGGTTGCTTTAAGTAGCTGCTCAATTACGGAAATGCACAGGCCGGAGGCCTGCGCAAGAAGTGGAAAGGGAAGTGCCTTTATTCCATTTCAACGGCAATAAGCTGCTGTAGTTTTTCTTTATTGTTCTTGTACATTTCAAAGGCCCCAATATTGGCCGTTACAAACCCTCGCAGATGATCGTTAGGCCCATCCTCATGGTTGGTGGTTTTGCTTTTATTGTTCTGTCCTAGTGATTGAATGGTTTTTATGGGGCCCCAGGGAAACCCCCACCAGCCCAGCAGCAACGTAATGGTAATGGCTTTCCCGTTGGCTTTATCCAGGCATTCCGGGCAGGCGATCTTTAGTTTCCTGTTTTGAATGGTTGCCACAATTACACTGATCGCGCTGCTGATCTGCGCGCCATTGAGGGGTATGGTGTTACTTCCGCAGTCGGGGCAGTTTTACCCGCGGGCCAGGGCACAATAACGGTCTATTTCTTCCTGGCTATGCTGTTTGTTCTGCACGCGGACGGCTTCTACAGCTGCGGAACCCAGGTTGCGCGCTTCTATTTCCTGTTTTACTATTTGTTGTGCTTCCGGTGTCAGACCCGCTGCGTCGTGCAGGGCAATACGCATCAGCTCATCGTTGTTCAGGTGTTTATAGTATTCCCGTACCTGCTCAGTATCCAGTCCGTTACTCATAAAAGTGTTTTGTTTAAAAGTTCTCAGGTTCTGAGGACTAAATTAAGTAAATTCAGAGCAACGCTGTTCAGAAATTACCAGCGCTTCCACCAGCGCTTTTTTAATTGTGTACCCGCTGATTGATCTTCCAATGTATACAGCTCCCCATCATCCCCCATTACCTTTGCCCGGAGCAGGGATGCAATGACCAGTATTTTTTGAATGATTTCGGTATCCGGGTTCTTTACACAGATATTTCCGTGGTCATAGGAAAACCAGGCATGATTGCCCCTGATCCCATCGCGGGAATAGGCGGTCCACACAGAAAGTCCCTCGCTATACACGATTATGGTTTCTCCCCCTGTTGTGGTGGCTGTAGCTTCATGATCCAGCCGCATTTCGGGGTCATTATTTACCAGATCCGTCCACTCCTTCATGGAAATATCCAGTTCCGGGTCTTCATCCAACCAGTTTTCTTTTCGGGTAATGTGCAATTCGTAGCCCATCGTTATGTAAGTGTAGTGGTTATTTTCTGAATTTTAATAAGTGCCTCATCCTTTCAATAAATTCCGGCTCGTTCAGGTGTTCCGGTGCCCCATATACGAGCGGTATGTTAAAGTGTGCTGCTAGTTCATCTAAAATTTTTGGAGCTGCTTTTATTTCTCCTTCAAACCAATTGTCCCAGACCATTAATAACACTTCACCCTTTTGGGTAAGGAGATAGATATCAAGGTCTACGCGTTTGTCAAAAAGCCGGTCATCATATTCGGCTGTAAGCGTCCATCCGTTTTCCTTTAAGAATGCAAGGGCGGAATAGAAGATGTCGGTATCGATGCCTGTTGCTATTTTGGCCTCCATGTTTAAGCGGTTTTACCTTCCAAGTCCATAACGGCGGCGGCATGACGGGAACATTGTTTCGTCACCCTGAGCGGAATGCAATGAAGCCGAAGGGGCTCCCCGTCCCCGGGTTGTCCGCTATGGCATCGCCGCAAGGTCGGCTGCATCAAACACATATTCCCGGCGGATGACATTTCCTTTTGCGTCTTTTGTTTCCTTATACCGGCGCTGATCGTAAATATTGGCTGCGCCGGTTTGCAGCTCATCGCATTTAAAGAACTGCATTTTTAAGACATAGGCCTTTGCAGGGCAGGAGGTATCCATACGTTCCTTACCCTGGATCACTATTTTGCTTATGTTGTATGCCGGTGCCACGCTGGTATAATAAACCCCTTCCGGGTTGCAGTTTTCGGTGCAGATGAATTGCTGCTGTTCATACAGACCGTGGGCGGCAATTTTAAGCGTATCCCGGTATACCAGGGTATCCGGTTTATAGGGCGCCCTGGGCCATATAGCTCCTCTTCTGATTTCTACCGGTACGGACAGCTCATTTTTAAAGGCGGTGGTAAGGGTATACCCTCTTTTTGTATGGTCCTGGTCTTTTTTGCAGGCTGCTGCAAAAGCAACAAGCAGGCAGGCAATGAATAGCGGTACGCGCATGATCTGTTTTTTGAGTAAAACGCATATTCCGTCTGAAATGCAACAGCGCGGGGTGGTGATGGATATATTGAAGTGCTGCAGTGTGCGACGCAAGACCGATGCCATAAGCAGTAACGCCGGGCCCATAAAGATGCTTATCCCTTTTTCAATACCACCAGTTTTGCAAATAACCGGATGAGCCTGAGCGATACCGCTATAAAGATACCTACCCGCAGGTAGTTGAGCATTCGCCATTGTTTTGTATGACTCAACAGGTCCATGGTAAAGGACTTGCTGTTGGCTTTATCCAGGTACCCGGGGCAGGCGATCTGTAGTTTCCCTTTTTGAATGGTTGCCATAATTACACTCATCGCACTGCTGACCAGCGCACCATTGGGGGGTATGGTATTACTTCCGCATTCCGGGCAGTTTAACCACCGGGCCAGGTCACAATAGCGATCTGTTTCTTCCCGGTTATATTGTTTGTTCGGTTACCATTCGCAGATGAACCGGATTCGGCATCTGGTTTTTCTCAGGCAGTTAGTCCTGGTGGTTACCAGTTTTCATAGAAAATATGGTCAACAAGGCCGGCAGGGCCGTTGGTTTTAACAGTGCTGCATATTGCGCTTTTTTGCCCGGTATGCATGCAGGGTGGATTTTACAGCCATCGGTTTGAGGCTGCCGGGTTCTTTTGCGCATTACTTCCAGTACCGCTTTGTCCGCCGGCGCTGCGCGGTTGCTGCAATTTGTGAAACGGTACTGTCAAGAAACCGGTTGCCCCTGAAAACAGCGCGGATGGCCGGAACCAGTATCGGTTTTCCGGAATCCCGGAGCAGGTATCCGTGTATGCCGATGTTCAACAGCGTATTGATATATGCCTCATGATCCAGGTTGGTCATTACAATGATCCGGAGCTCTTTATACCTTGCTTTAAGCTGCTGTATCGTTTGTATCCCTGCGCTTCCGCCAACCGGTACATCTGTGATCAGGATATCGGGCAGCTGATGATCTAATCCATATACCAGGTCATCATGGCTCTGGTATGCTCCTACAACCGTCATGGTGCGTTTGGCATCCAGAAAACGTACCAGATCCTTTAGTAACAACGGATGCTCCTCAACAACAGAAATTTTAATTACCTGCATAAGATAAAAGCGAACAGCGCCCCGGTAAAAACGGTTAAAATAAAAGGGTGTTTCTGATGGGCTGGCAATGGACTGTATTGATCGGAGTTTAATCTTTTGTAACAGCCACGATCTTTGAATAGGTCTTTGTTCCGTCAACATCTACCTGTGCGATCCGTACAAACAGTTTGCTTCCGGCTTCAACCTCGATGCCGGTGCTTTTATTACAGGAACTGTTCAGGAACAACAGGGCTATAAAGAGCAGACCGGGCAGGGCCCATCTCCGTTTTTTAAACGCCGGCAGCAATGCAAGAAAGGCAAATGCGGCAAAGGCAAAGGACGCGGGAACGGCCGCCTGATAGGTATAATCCAGTTTTTGGCTGGAACTGCCGTTTACCGCCTGGCTTTTTACCGTACCCAGCTTTGTGAACGTTTTGCCATCCGTTGAAATTTCTATATCGAAATGACTGTTGTTGCTTTCTGTAAGCGTGCTCCATTTTACCTGCAACCCGTTGCCTGTAAGGGTTGCGGAAACATCGGCAAAGGTTGCGGAAAGAACCAACGGCCGTATACCAAAATTGACATTATTCAGATCAGTTCCGGTTACGGTAAAAGCAGCGCTGGTGCCGTCTATATTGCCATCGGACCCGGTATTGGGTGCGCCGGTAAACTCCCCGGTGCTGTACCATCCCGGCGATGCCTTGGTTGAAACAGGCGTACTTCCGGGAGGCAGGTTGCTGGTGGATAAAACAGCCGTATAGGTGCCTTCGAAGATCATCGGCAGGGTGTAAGAGCCGTCGGTATTAACCGGGGCGGAGGCTACAACAACGTTATTGGAATCTACCAGGTTGATGTACATGTCTCCCGGCACCAGGTTGGCAACAGGGGTGCTGTTATTTACATTGCCGCCATCGGGGTCGTTGAAAACATTACCGGTGATGTCAACCGGATCCTGGAGGGAAATGCCAATGGTAAACACATCTCCCTGGAGCGAGCCCTTTGGAATTGAACCTCCTTTTGCTGCGGCCCACTTTACCTCCCTGCCGGGAGTAGGTGCGGTAGGCATTCCGGTGGAGGGATTTATTACAGCGCCGGCATCTCCCTGGATGTACATCCGGAAGGTGAGGCTGGTGATATTGGTACCCAGGACGGCTACGCTTCCCCCGGCGCCATACCGGAGTACGCTCTGTACGATGGAGCCAAGGGCGCTGGCGCCCAATGAGGCGGCCGTATCTTTAATGGTATTTCCGGTCACATCGAATTTTGTACTGCCCGACAGTCTTTTAAGGGTGACCCCTGTTGTCATAAGATCAAACTCGGTGGCGTAACCATGGGTGTAATAGTTGCCATCCGGAGCCGTATAAAAAAAGTTGGCTCCCAGGCCGGCAAAATGAAGCACGGGGTTTGTAACCGGCCGGTTAAAGGTAATGGTCAGGTCTGCATAATAAACCCGGGCCGTTACCGGCTGAAGATTATTGTTGGCGCCATCAATCAGCGCGTCTGCAAAGCTTTGCATTTCAATACCCCTGTTTGTAGCTACGGAAATGCCTGTTCCCACAGCACAGGTATAGCAGGCTGTATAATGGGTGTTTTGCGGGCTGCCTGCATAATTCATTAATTGATAAACACCCACTCCGCTTCCGGGCGCGGGAACAAGGTTGGTATCGCCCACCGCAGCCAGATTATTTCCGAAAACCACACCCGGTGTGGTAGGATTACCTTCGATGGTATCAAATTGCTGGTTGGATAATGAATACGTTGCGGTAATAACCGGATTATGAGGAGTGGTACTGTTTGTAAACAGGGTTACCGTTTGGTTGCTGGTAGCAGGACCTATGGTAACGGGCCCTCCCGAACCGGGCGCACCCAAAAGTTCAATGGTATTTTGTGATAATGCAATGCCCATAGAAAGAAATGAGCAAAAAATGAACAACACTTTTAACTTCATATAAGCCTTTTTGAAAATTAGAAAATAGTATTAAGTTTTGAATAACAGATAATTATAACATGTGAAGATGATCCGGTAACGGATAATCAGTCCTGGCAGCCAACTGTTGAAACGGTCAGTTCCGGGCGTCAAAATTCCGCCATTTAAAAATCCGGGACAATCGTTCCTCCGATGGAATTTAATGATCGCAATTATGAGGTGCCTACATCATTTGTAGTAGTAAATTCTTCTGCTATATATTGTAGCTTTGTGGTCTGATTATGCAAACAAGCATCAATATCCCAAACGTTAATATCTTATTGATCGATGATCATTTGCTGGTGGCGGAGGGGCTGAAAGAGCTTTTGATAAAAATGCTGCCGGCTGATTGCGTGGTTAAGGTAGTGGACTCCATTGCCAGGGCAAAAGCATCCCTGCAGGCCACACATTATGATTTTGTGCTTGTCGATCTGGTCATGCCCGGGCAGCAGGTGCCCGCCTTTATCGGCTCGCTGCGTGCGATGTTCCCCGATATTATTATACTGGTTGTAAGCAGCGTGATCGATACCAATACGATCAAAGAATGCCTTTCGCTGGGCGTTAACGGGTATGTGAGCAAGGGCACTTCCCCGGAGGAGATTAAATTTGCTTTTGAAAATACCTACTCCGGCAGAAAATTTATCAGCAGCGATCTGAGCGGCCGGTTGGCCAGCAGTGTATTATCGGTGGAGAATACAGCACTTACGCGGAGGGAACTGGAGGTCTTACGCCTGCTGGCTGCGGGCCACAGTGTACGGGTGGTGGCCGGTATGTTGCATGTGAGCCCGGTTACGATCATGACGCACAAACGAAGCCTGATGCAGAAACTGGACCTGCATTCGGTGGTTGCATTGGTAAAATATGCCTATGATAATCACCTGGCATAAAGCGCGTATTGTACCGGTTGGCGAATGAGCCGCCATGCTGCCTGACAACGACACCTTATATTTTCTCAATGTTTATGGCTGCTATGGTAACGATAATTGCAATAAACGGGCGCCGCTGTTTCCAGGTTATGGTGTTCCGGAGTATATGGATCCTTCTGGTTTGTATCTGTACGGTTTCCGTGGCATTTTGCCAGGAAGGAACCGGTGACTGGGAACGCCTGGGCGTGCGGTACAACCACGGGGAGATCAGTGATACCGCCTATTTAAACAGGCTGCCCTCAATAGCGGATCAATCGTTTAAAGATTCCCTGTTTAAGAAAAAGCTGGAGCTTTTTAAAAAGATCGCCTGGAGCAAAGAACAATACCAGCCCTACCGGTCCAAATACTATTCACTGCTGGCAAACAATGCGGCGGCCACCCATAAGGAAGGTGCCGCCATATACTACATGCAGAAATTAGAGCTGGAGCTCAAAAAAACGGAGCCCTACATCAACTCCCTTAATGAACCCCGGTTTTTAATGGCCGTATATGGCAGGAGCGAGCGGCTCAATTTTGAAGCGCGAAAGGCCGTTTTTGAGCAGGTATATCCCTTTTTAAAAAGGCTTCCGTCACTGATTGCTGCGGGGAACGTGCCGGCCGGCACCTGCACCAATGCAATGACGATTTTAGCCATGGCCTCCAGGTTGTATGCCGCGGCGGGAGATACCGGCAGGGTGGCGGAAACAGTGGTGGTGGCACAAAAGATATGGGAGCGCCTCCGGGGGCATCAGCATATTGATGCGGATAAAATGCAGCAATGCCTTTATTTATTGAACCAGGTACAATATACCGCGGCATTGATGAACGGGAACTTTGCCGTTGCCAAAAGCCTGCTGGATACCGACTATGGCATACTCCGGTCCGGTACGGCCATCCGGCCGGTATGGGCCCGGTCGGTGGAAAGAGCGTTATTGGGAAAGTACATCGATTTTTTTATTGCCCGGGGGCAAACGGACAGCAGCCGCTATTATCTGAACCGGCTGGCAGAAAAAATAAACGACAACGATCCGGGTGATAATACCACCTACCTGCTAACCGCTGCAAAGGTGGATGCACTGGAAAATAATTTTAAACAGGCCTATGGAAATTTATTAAGCGCGTATAAGATCAGCGATTCCCTTATTAATCTTAAAACGGCAGACATCAATAATAACCTGTATGCGCAGCTTACTGCGGAGCAGAAACAGGAAGAAGTGATGCAGCTGAAGGAGCAACGGCAACGGCGGGGCCTTCTTATTATGGCGGCTTCACTGCTCGCCATCATTTGCATGGTTATTTTAATAGGGCGCTTGCGGCGAAAGGAGCAACGGACCCGGAAAAAAATTGAGGAGCTAAACCGGCTGGCACAAATGGAAATTGCCGAAATGGAAATTAAGGCCAACCTGGTTCAGCGCAAACTGGGGATGGAACTTCATGATGATATTGCCGGGCGGCTGGCCTATTTGTGCAATTATATAGACCGGCATTTATTAGATGAAGCAGATGGTAAGGAGCGGGAGCGGTTACAGAAAATAAACGAACTGGTGAGGGATGCCTATCAGAATACAAGGAATAAAAGTCATGAATGGTATACGGAAGGAATGAAAGAAGAGCAGGATGTGTTTTCTGAAAGCGTGCGTAAGTTAACGGCATATGCACTGCCGGATGAACAATATGAAAAACAGATCGAGATCGATGATGCATCGCTGCAGCAGGCCCCGCATACGGTACGCATCCATTTACTCCGCATTATACAGGAGGCTACCGTAAACATTCTGAAACATGCAGGGGCCAGCAAGGTGGCGCTTTCCGTTTATGAGGAAAACCAGCGGGTAATGCTGCAGATCAGCGATAACGGAACGGGGTTTGATGCCGGTGCCCTGTCCAAGAGCAAAGGTATCGGCCTCCGGTCAATCCGCGATGTTGTCCGGCATGCGGAGGGAACGTTTGCGATCCATTCTTCCGGCAGGGGAACCGAACTGGTGGTTGCAATCCCCGTATGACCGTGCATCATTTCCAGGCCAAAAGGAGAAGATAAGAATACCTCCTCCGCTGGTAATGCAAAAAAATGCACCTTTGAACTATTCGATCTATCGTAATTTTAAATACATAGAAAGAGGTTGCAACGGCTTTTTTACAGGAATGACGACGGAATATTGTTGCCGGATCCATTGCCCGGTCTGCTGGTGCTTTATGGTGCAAAGTTCTGCAGTACCGCAGATACAAACAATACTTTCCGGAGGGTGATTTTTTTACGATATGCATGAAATTACTACTGTAATTATGGGAGGCATTGCTACTATAGCCATGCGACGGATCCGGGTGGTTTACAAAAGCGGCCGTAAAGAAGAACAGGGTGCCCGGATGTTCCGGTTCCTGTTTTGGGCGGAATTGGCCGGCGCCTGTTTGGGAAAGGCTTCGGCTTCAAAGAGCCTGGTCTCCCGGCCCTTTGAAGCCGGGTTCACAACAACCTTACCCGTTTTTCAGTGCTGCCAGTTTTGTAAATAACGGAATGAGCCCGAGCGATACCGCTATAAAGATACCCACCCGCAGGTAGTTGAGTGTTCGCCATTGTTTTGTGCGGCTCAGCAGGTCCATCGTAAAGGGTTTACCGTTGGCGATGGCCTGAAACTCGATGATATTGGGGGCAAAGTACAGCAGGGTCCACACCCGGAGTACAGCGTGCAATGCAAACAGGAACAGGAGCCCGTTCCTTACCGGATCTATTTTCCAGCAAAAGGCAATGGCCAGGAGGAAGGTGACTTCGTGGATGGAGTGGGCAACGATCCAGAAGGTCTTCAGGTCTGCGCCATAAGGGGCCTTAAAAAGCTGGAAGGACTGAGGCGGGGCGGCTGTCCATTTGGGTACCAGTACCGCCGTTTCAAAGAGCTGCGCCCCGTTCAATAAAAAGTAGGCAAGGATGGTTATAAACAACCCGCTTTCTGCCCTTGATAAATATTCCATATTAACGTTTGCCATGATTCTTTGTTTTTTAAAGGGTTTTGTCAAAAAGTAATGCAGCCGCTCTTTATGGTTCTTATGGACTAAACAGCCCGGTACGGGCGCGTTTCCTGATGCGCGCATTATTGTTAATGGTCTTAAATAGGGCTATGCCCGCTATAAAAAACGGCTATATTTTTTTAGTTGTTTTTTTGTTTAGCTCCTCCGTAACTGCCTGCATGATGGCAACCGAAGACCGGAGATATCCTGCAATAAGCTGAACCTCTTTTTTATTGTAGGTGGCGATCAGTTTTTCTACCCGGGTGCGCAGCTGATGACCGGAGGCCTCAAACAACTTTTTTGCTTTGGTCTTATTGGCAACGATCAACACTTTTCTCCGGTCGGCTGTATCAAACTCCCGGCTTACCAGCTGCCGGTGCTCCAGCCGGTCGATCATGGCAGTGACAGCGCCCGTGGTGAGCCCGGTGTGCTGCGATAACTCACCGGCTGTAAGCGGCCCCTGGCGCAGGATCAGGCTCAGGTATTTGTGATCTACGCCTGTTAAACCCACACTTCGGGCAATGGCTTCATGCAGGAGGATGGTAACATCGGAAATTTTTCGTCCCAGGTCGCTTAGTTCTTCGGCTTCAGATGTGTGCATATGTCTTTATGATTAATTATCTTGATCGTAAAGATAAAAAGAAGTTTCCGGGTTTGCCAAATTTTTATATCCTGTTCCGGTGAGCATAACAGGAATGCCGGTGAACGGGGCGGGGATGAGCGCTGATGGGATCGCAGGTACGCCGGTGCAGCCGCCCGGATCTGCGGGAAAGGAAGCGCCAAAACGGAAGTAATCAGGTTGCCGGTAATAATGCTACCCTATGATTGAATGCAACACGGGCAACGGAAGCTGCAACACAGCGTTGATCCTTTTAGCAATTGCCTTTAATCATTGGTCTTCATTAACGTTTCGGTTCGTGCGCACTCCCCACTCCTGCTCCGTTAAGTCATTCAGGCGGGGATGAGCGCTGATGGGATCGCAGGTACGCCGGTGCAGCCGCCCGGATCTGCGGGGTATTTTAATTTGCGCAGATCTGCGGGAAAGGAAGCGCCAAAACAGAAGTATAACAGGAAGCACCGTTTTATCCCGATATACCGTTTCTTCTCCTGGTGCAGATGCGAACTTGGCGGCGGAACAACGACACGTTTAAAAAGACCTTTGCGCTTCTTAGGATACCGGCCCGCTTAACCCCGTCGCAGGCCACCCTGGTATTGGCGTAAATGCCCCTGAGGCGGCGGCTGTCTTATGCTAACTTTGCCGGATCAACAACTACAGATCAACATGAGCAACGCAAATAACCCTGCCGCAGCGCTTGAGCTGGCCCAGATCGGCTGGGTGGTTCCGGACATCCGCGCCGCCATAACATTGCTTACCAATACCCTGGGTATTGCCGGTTTTCCGCAGCCGGAGCAGGTACGCGCACAGGACCTGGGCTTGACCTATTATGGCCGGGTGGCGGATGCTGAGTGGCTGACCGCGCAAACCTGTAATGGAAGTACGTTTATTGAACTGGTGCAGCCGCTTTCCGGGCAAAGCATGTTTCATGACTACCTGGTCCGGTTCCCCGCAGGCGGCATACAGCACCTGGCCTACCGCCTGCCGGTGACCGGTTTTGAGCGGGTTACCGGTGAGCTGGCTAAACAGGGCTATGCCCTCATCAGCGAAGTGGACCATCCCATTGCACGCATGGCGTTCTTCGATACCTATCAGGCATTGGGTGTGGTTACGGAGATTATGGGTATTACACCGGAAGGATGGAAGGCCATTGAGCAAATGAAGGCCCTATGAACTGCGATGGCAGTATAAGCGACCTTTACAGGCAATGCCGGGTCTGGTCTGGAAAGTGATCAAAATATGCATTGGTTTTTAAGGCGGGTATCTTCCTCCTGGGGAATATCAAAGGGCGTGGCCCCGGGGTTGCAGCAGGTATATAAATGATCGCTGCATCCGTATCAATGCACCGTTTTATGAGCCGGGCGCAGGTGATCCGGTCCGCTTTGGGGCGCTACCGGAAACCCCATTCCTGCTACGACGTACCGCTTACTCAATACCGGATCGGTTATCGTTGGCGAAGAATTGCGGCTACCCGGGTATGCATCTGCACCGCAGCCTTACGGAGCGGCGGTTACATTTACAGCCACCATTCCCTTGGGGCCTTTCTGAAGCTCAAAAGCTACTTTTAATTGCTCTTTCAGTTGCACCGAAGCAGAGTTGATGTGTACAAAAACACTGTCACCGGAAACACTGTCCTTAATGAATCCGTAGCCTTTATTACTGTCGTAAAAAGTGATCACACCGGTTCGGGTGGGGTCACCGGCATTCAGTTCCCGGGTGTTGGCTACTACCGGCGGTATATAATCGGAAGCAGTGGACCGGCGATCGGGCGGTGTTTCCGAAAGGTTCCCGTATTCATCCACGTAAGCCAGCATATCATCCAGGCTTTTGACCTTGCCGGAGTTTTCCTTACGCTCCTGTTTCTTTTCTTCCTTTTGTTTTTTTGCGTTCCGTTTTCTTTGTTCTCTTTCCCTTTTGTTCCAGGTTTCTCCCATTCGATTGTTTTAAATTAAATAATTGTTTTAATGCAGTGGGCTATTTTCTTGCAGCGCTGAGGCGGGTGAAACCGCTGCCGCTGAATAAGCGGGACAGGTTTACATCGCCGGTACGCTCCCATTGTTGCAGGTTTTTTGAGCTGACCACCCGCCAGAAGTTCTTTGCTTTTAACTCATCGTAATCGCGCGAACTGATAAAAATGCCGGTTACAGTAGAACGGTCCTTAAAGTGGATATTTACTGCCCCGGTGTTTTTAGGAGTGGCGGCCAGAAATTTTTCTATTGCATGTACATCCATAACATTTTCTTTTAACATCTTTCAATACGGAACCGGCACTTCGTTTTACCAACGGTTGGAGTATCCGCTTTTTTCTTCTTTGGGCCGGGCCTCCATTACTTTAATAGGGCGTCCGTCCTGCATGGTACCATTCAGGTCTTTAATGGCTTTTGCTGCGGCAGCATCGTCCGGCATTTCAACAAAACCAAATCCCCGGCTTTGTTTGGTAAATTTATCGGTGATCACGCGTGCAGAATCGATAGATCCATAGGATGCAAATAATTCCGTAAGATCTTCCGTGCTGAAGCTGTACCCAAGATTGGACACAAAAATGTTCATTGTTTTAATTTTAAAAAGGTGATGAATGATTCGAGATAAGGCAAATATATAAAGCGGAAAAGCTGAAAAAGCAAGTGCTTACAATAGAGCAGTGACTCAAATTAACCCGGCAAAGGTACGAAAAATAGCCCAGATGGCCCGGTTTTGTTTTTCCATCGCACTCAATGTCGTTAATAACAGCACATTAGGGGGCCTGTAACAATGCAGCGTAATGCCGCCGGGTGAAAATAATTTACGGAAGTATGAAATAAAAAAAGTATCTTCATAAGGTACGGAAGATTTCCTCATGTTACAGGGAAGCCCGCTTGTTCCCGCTTTGTGATGTTTTCTGCGCTCCGTATTTAAGCCAAATCGATATAAACAGGAACGGTCAGGTTTTACCCGGAGAATCTGGCAGGTGTTGAGAGCGTTGATCCTTTAACAGATCAATAGTGAGGGGGAATGTATCCGGTGCAGGTTCACAATGTGCCTTAAACAAAGAACGGCAGGGCTGCGCACATTTTTCTGATTCTAAAATGAACAAAGATATATCTGGCCTTGCTGTGTTGTGTTGCACTGCCCGCGGCCATTGGACAACAGGCATGCGGAAGCCTGCATGATCAGAGAATGATGCCCCGTTGAGATCGTTTAAACAACTGCTTGTTTACGTTGTTTAACGCCAGCCTGTGATCATTCATAAACGTTTAAAAAGAGATACCATGCATTTTCAAAAACAGGACCTGGTGCATAAACATTACAGCTGGACAAACGGTGAGCACGTGTTTAGAGGCCAGCCCAGCCGGCGGAGCTTTGACCGGAACAATGGAGACCAGGTACTGTTCCTGATCAATTTTTATGCATCACTCAGCGACCATTTTACCTTGCGTGAAGGAAAACTCATCGAACAAAAGATCCATTCCGATGTACCGGAAGATGCAAAAAGTGAACTCTCCGTTTTTAACTGGCTCCGGTGGCATCTTTTTATTTCGGAATAGATCATTCACCTTGTATATAACATACGAGCAAATAGCCGGTGCTGTACAAAAGCACGCGCATCCGGTATTTGAGATCTGGTTTAAAGGCCGGGCTTCCGTAAAAGGACTGTTTATAAAAACAGCAGACTACAATGAGCTAAAGCATAAAAACTTTTGGCGTGTTGCAGATGAACGGCGGATCACTGAATATGAAAGAACCGGCAACGAGGACTTGGCATGCATTTTTTATTGAGACGGATTTTTAAAGCTGGTACTGGTGGTATGAAGCTGGACCGGATACTGCCCGCAATTAGCGATGCGGTAAGTGGTCACAGCGGAAGCGTTGCTGTTTGGGTGAACCATGCATCAGGCCCGGTAACAAACCGCGTTAATATTCATGCCGGCCCCAACGGATGCAAACAAAATAACATCTCCATCGGAAATAGCGTGCCCTGCGATCTTATTGCTCCGTATCAGGTGATACAAGGTGGGGATAGTAGCTACTGAGCTATTGCCCAGCCACTGGATGCTCATGGGCATGATGTCGGCCGGAGGCGTAGCTGCATACAGGTTATAAAGCCGTTTCACTATTTCTTCGTCCATTTTTTCATTGGCCTGGTGTATGAGGATCTTATGTACTTCGCTGATATGAACCCCGCTTTTATCAAGGCACTCCTTCATGGCAAGCGGTACGTGCTTTAATGCGTATTCGTATACCTTCCGTCCTTTCATTTTTATAAACAGGGTGTCGCTGCCGTTTTGTTTATAACTCCTGCCCATGTTGATATAGTCGGCTTCTTCAGTACTATGGCTCTGTGCACTGCAGCCCAATATGCCGGCAGCACCATTTGTTGCAGGCTTATATTCCATTACAATAGCACCGGCCCCATCTGAGAAGATCATGCTGTCCCGGTCGGAGGCATCAATAACGCGGGATAATGTTTCGGTGCCGATCAGCAGCACTTTGCGGGCCATGCCGGCGGTAAACCAGGCGTGCGACTGGATGACGGTATGCAGCCATCCCGGGCAGCCTACGAGCACGTCATAGGCAATACATTCCGGCCTGTTGATGCCAAGGATATGCTTTACATTATTGGCAAGTGCCGGTACATTCTGCGACTGTACGGTACCATGGGTAACATCTCCGAAATTATGCGCCACCACGATCTGATCCAGTGTTTCCGGATCGATGCTGCTGTCTGTTAATGCCTGCCATCCGGCTGCTGCAGCCATATCGGAAGCGTTGATATGCGCTGGTGCATAGCGCCGCTCATTAATGCCGGTGATGGATCTGAATTTATCAATGACCACACCGGCATCAGCCGTAATAGGCGCGCCGGTTGCATCATAAAAAGTACTGCTTTTGAATGCATCATTTTTGCAGATCTCATTAGGAATATATGCACCGGACCCTGTAATGATTGAAGCAAATTTCATTTGTTGTTGTTTTAAGTAAAGCGATGTACGCGTCAGGGTTACTATATGGTTGCCTTACCAAAACAGTAGAACAATCAGTGGAGTAATTAACAGTTGCTGAATGTACTATTTTTTTTAACAGGGCCGCTGTTAAATATTGTCATCGCACAGTAGAAAGAAACGTTCACGCCGCTAGGCCTGTGCCTGTTTGAGGCTGGTAATAATGTAAAAGGTTATATCCCCTCTTTGCTCCTTATACCAGTGCCAGTCGTCCAGGTTTACCACAGCGCCTTTGCCGGTATACTTACCCAGCAAGGCAATGGCATCTCCTGTAAAACATATATTGGGAGCAACCATTTCTACATTTTTAAGCAGGACTGTTAAGGTGGGTTGATGCGGAAGCGATGTGTTGGACATTTCTGTTTAATTTAAAAGTGTGAACCGGATTGAAGACAACGTGCGACGGACTGCAAATTTCAAAACAACCTTCAAAACGAACGGGTTAGCCATATACACAGGTATAACACCCGGCAGCAGCAAATAGTTTATAAATAAACCGGATCGGGTTTACAGGAGATAGTGCCGGCGGTTTAGGGAACTATAAAGTACCTGGGCATTACGTCCCTGCCAGCCTGGTTGTGAAGGATACTGCTCCGGCGCAATTACGGCAATAAAAAAGGAAGCCGTTATAGCGGGTTCCCGTGAGGGCTCCATTATAACGGCTGCTTTGGTATTGGGATCCTGCGGCAAATCGGTGCAGGATTGTCTACGCTTATCCTGCGGTATTGTTACCCCGCATTACATGGGAGCGCTGATCTGTTTTTTTATGCCGGGAATGAAAATGATGTCCTTTCCATTGCTTCCGGTTTTGCTGCTGTTTTTGCACCGGGGCTGGTGCTGCGGGTGCAGCCACAACGGTTTGGGGATGTGCCGCCTCAAAGGGATGCTCCTTTACCACCGGGATGGTCTTATTGATCAGTTTTTGAATGTCTTTTAAATAAGGCTGTTCTTCTGCATCACAAAACGAAACGGCGATGCCGCTGGCCCCCGCCCGCCCGGTACGCCCGATACGGTGCACATAGGTTTCCGGTACATTGGGCAGTTCATAATTGATCACACAGCCCATACCGTCAATGTCAATACCCCTTGCTGCAATATCGGTGGCTACCAGCACGCTTATCTTTCCGGTCTTAAAATTACCAAGGGCGGTTTGCCGCGCCCCCTGGGATTTATTGCCATGGATGGCTGCCGCGCTGATGCCGGCCCTGTTCAGCCCTTTGGCGATCTTGTCTGCACCATACTTGGTCCTTGCAAAAACCAGCGTGGATGTTGCGGCAAAGTCTTTCAGTACATGCAACAACAACGCGGGCTTGCTTGATTTGTCTGTATGGTATACAGACTGCTCTATCTTTTCTACCGTGGTGGCGGGTGGTGTTATTTCTATTTTTACCGGTTGTTTCAGCAGCGAGTCGGAAAGCTTTTGTACCTCCGGCGGCATGGTAGCAGAAAAAAAGATGGTCTGGCGTTGCTGTGGTAACCGGGCGAGGATCTTTTTTACATCATGGATAAAACCCATATCCAGCATCCGGTCTGCTTCATCAAGGACCAGGTACTGAATTTCTTTTACCAGGGAGTAACCCTGGCTGATGAGGTCGAGCAGGCGGCCGGGGGTAGCGATCAGAACATCCACCGGCTGTTGCAATGCCCGTACCTGGGCGTGTTGTGATACACCGCCAAAGATGACCACCTGTTTCAGCGGCAGGTACTTACCATAGGCGGCAAAGCTTTCTAATACCTGCAGTGCCAGCTCCCGGGTGGGCACCAGCACCAGTACTTTCGGGTGATGGGAGGGGGCCTGTTTCTGGCCGTATAACAACTGCAATAACGGCAGGGCAAAGGATGCGGTTTTTCCGGTACCGGTTTGCGCACAGGCCAGCAGGTCTCTTTTTTGTAAGACCACCGGTATGGATTTTTCCTGTACCGGCGTAGGAGTCGTATACCCCTCATTGCTTAATGCTTTAAGAATGGGGTCAATAAGTTGTAGATTATTAAATGACAATTATTTAAAATTTAAGATGAATCAATCAGGCAGCGTCAGCAACAAAAGTTGCCCGTACGATACCGGCTTTACGTTAAGCCGCCACTATAATTTGAATGGAGGAATATGAAACAAATCCAGTGCTGGAATAACATAGAAGGCCGCAAAGATAGGCAGATTTTCCCGGTTTAGCGCTTTTATCCTGTTTTAACGTAGCTGTAAAAGGGCAACAGGCCGAATTTTCCGGTTTGAATGATAAACGATAAATTGCTCATAAATGATCGTTCAATGATACGGCAATGTTTAACAATGATTGCATTCCTGCTGCTTTTTGGGGCGCCGGTTCCTGCGCAGGTAAAGCCCGTAAAGCGCATCGGAAAGCGGCCCAATGTACTTTTTATATTAACGGATGATCAGCGCCGGGATGGTACCTTTCTGGCACCGGACCTGTTAAAGACCCCGGTACTGGATAGCCTGGCGCATAGCGGTGTGCATTTCCGGAACTCCTATATTATGGGGGGCACCAGTGGTGCGGTGTGTGCGCCCAGCAGGGGAAGTATGCTCACCGGCCACAGCGTTTTTGAAATGGGGGGCAGCTATGGGCAGCAGATCCCGGACTCATTGATCACCCTGCCCCAATACCTGAAGAACAATGGCTATTATACCTGGATGACGGGTAAATGGCACAATGAATATGCCTCCTTTGTAAGGAGCTTTAGCAACGGGGCTTCGATGTTCTTTAGCGGTATGGGCCCGCAGTATGATTTCAGGGTGCATGATTTCAGGGAAGACGGGATCTACAGCCCACAGAACAGCCGGTTGGTAAAGGGGATACATGCTACGGACCTGTTTGCAGACGAGGCCATCCGCTTCCTGGAGCAATACCAGGATGAGCGCCCCTTCTTTGCCTATGTGGCGTTTAAAACACCACATGATCCCCGCACGGTAGCCCCCGCGTATCAGCAGCTGTACCGGGATGCACGGCTGCCGCCGAATTTTTTAAAAGAACATCCTTTTGATAACGGTGATCTGAAGATCCGGGATGAAAAGCTGGCGGCCCTTCCTCGCAACCCTGCCGAGATACAACAGCATATTGCCGATTATTATGCAATGATCACACATATTGATCAGCGCATCGGCGATATCCTGAACACCCTGAAAGAACGGGGACTTCAAAGCAATACCCTGGTCATTTTTGCAGCAGATAACGGGTTGGCCGTAGGGCAGCATGGGTTAATGGGTAAACAGAACCTGTATGAGCACAGCGTGGGCGTGCCGCTCCTGTTTTCCGGCCCGGGCATAAAGCCGGGGCAAACGAGCAGGGCGCTTACGTATCTTACCGATATTTTTCCCACGCTTTGTGCGTACCTGCATCTTCCCGTTCCGGGGGCGCAGCAGATGCTGGGGCAGAGCCTGTTGCCTGCACTTCGGGGGATGGCCTACAAAGGGCGTGAATCGGAATACTACATCTATGCAAACTACCAGCGCGGACTGCGCATGGGATCCTATAAACTGATCGAATACCTGGTAAAAGGTCAGCGGCATACCCAGCTGTTTAACCTGGATGCCGACCCCTGGGAGCGGCGGAACCTGGCCGGTGAAAAACGCATGCAAAAACAGTTGCAGGTGATGCGTGCAGCGATGAAACGGTGGCATGGGAAGGCAAAGGATCCGATGCCGGTATTTTATGAATAGATGTTAATACTGGTATAACAGCGGTTGGTTCCACCCGTTGAGATTAAAGGAAACCGTTCCGGTGCCGTTAACCCGGAGGGACCGGATGTTGACCGCTACCTGTTTGGAAAAGTAGGCCGCACAAAGTTCATTATTGACCAGGCGCAGTTTCAGGTACCGTTGTACAGGGTTGGATTCAGCAACGCGTGCTGCGTCGATAATGGCTGTTTTCCAGTTGCTGCCACTGCATCCGCCGGATCCGAACGTAATGAAAAGTGAGTCGCCCCCGATCCTTGCATCGGAGATCGTGTAATTGCGGGTAGCGGCAGCCTGGTATTGTTTTTCGCTGATAATAAGCCCCTCCTGGTGGCGGTCGTCGTCGGGAACCCGGCTCTTCCGGTCGCAGGAAACAAAAAGGAGCAGCAAAACGGGCCATGCAGACAGCTTCATATGGATTGTTTTATTATAGTAGAACGCAAGCCGGCCTGCTTTCGCAACAGTTGCCGTCCGGGAAGCAGCTGCGTTTTCCAGCTGAGGCGTATTGCAGCGGTACAAACAAAAAAGTTGTTTAGACTTTTAGAGAAACCATGTTGAAACAGCATTGCCCGCTGATTTTAGACAGATTCAATGATCGCAGATGACCACCGGTTGATTTTCTGCGAAGATCTGCGGGGAGTATGACAATATTGGAAAGTTTAAACAACGTCAATAATAAAACAGGATTTCATTAACAAAAGCATATGGTATCTTTAAAAGACCATTACATTTTGCTGGCGATAAACAACGATAAGAAAACATACCGCCCCTGGTACCTGCTTCCGGTGGCAGGAGTGCT
>Ga0222424_100438_pt1 | contig 23802 bp, 22 predicted proteins | sample 2B2ome_FD_182468 | JGI IMG/M metagenome (GOLD analysis project Ga0222424, IMG submission 182468) | Enriched microbial communities from leaf-cutter ant dump, University of Wisconsin, Madison, United States - 2B200A (version 2) | ecosystem: Environmental > Terrestrial > Nest > Insects nest > Nest... | reverse complement strand
AAAAGAAAAAGCAGCCGATGGGTTGCCCGGGCTTGCCCAAACCCGACCGGGATTCCAGGATCGATTCACTGATGATCTTGATCGCATGGTCCTGCCCCACTACCCGCTGCCGCAGGATCTCCTCAATATTCAACAGCCGTTCCTTTTCCTGCGCCTGTATCTTTCCCAGCGGAATACCGGTCTTATCCGCCACAATGGAGATCACGTCGTGCTTGTCCAGCTCCGTGCGGTCCTGCGCTACCAACGGCTTCAGGGTTTCGTAAACACCATCCAGGTATGCGGTGATCGCCTCGACCGTTTTCATGGCCATGGGATCTTCCGAAGTAGGTACAGCACTCCAGATCACCGGGCTCATACCATTTTTCAGCTGCTGGTAATGCCATTGATATTCAGATAACTCAACGGGCGCTGCCGTATCTGCCTTTAAGGCATCGTACTCCGCCTTGCGGTGCTCCAGCAAGGAGGCCCCTGTATCTTTTACCAGGCGCAAGGCCGCCATGGAGCGGTCTGCCAGGTCAATGGCCGCATCCGGCAAACGCCGGTCTTTGATATAGCGTTTGGCCAGCCGGATCGACTCCTGCAGGGTTTCATCCGGGGCGCTGATCTTGTGATGCGCTTCATATAACGGCATTACCACCTTCATCATCCGGAATGCGGCAACAGTGCCGGGTTCCTCAACCGTAAGTGGTTCAAATCTCCTGGCAAAGGCCTCGTCACGCTCAAAGTTCTTCCGGTATTCATCAATGGTGGTGGCACCAATGATGGTGATGGCCCCCTTGGCCAGCTCCGGCTTCAACAGGTTGGCGGCTCCCGAAAAGGGGCCGTTCTTATCCAGCAGCACATGGATCTCATCAATAAATAAAATACCTTTTTCAAATTGTTTTATTTCGCTGAGCACTGACTTCAGACGTTCTTCCGTTTCCCCTTTATAGGATGCCCCTGCGGCCATGGCCCCGTTGTTCAGCTCAAAGACGCGGGCATTTTTCAGAAAGGCCGGTACCTGACCCTGCTGGATAGCAATGGCAAACCCGTCTACCAGGGCCGTCTTCCCCACGCCCGGCTCCCCGATCAGCAGCACATTGGGTTTGGTGCGCCGACTCAGGATCTCGGCCATCATCCGCACTTCCTGTTCCCTTCCAATAATGGGGTCCAGCTTCCCTTCTGCTGCCATCAGGGTTTTATCGATGCTGTATTTTTGCAGCGCCTGCTTCTTTCCGCCGGATGCCGCATCCGGTGTTCCCTGTATGGCCTGCTGCACTTCATTGAGCAGCTGCGCCCCCTCGGCCGAAACCGAGGCCAGACCGATCAGCTGCTGCCGCTGTACCGGAAACGTTTTGAGCTGGTCAAAGGAAAACGCGATCCCGGGAGTGCTCACAGAAGCCAGCACGTGGATCGGTTCAATAACATCATCGCCGGTTTGCAGCCGGATATGATCGGCATCATCCAGCAGTGCGGCAATATCATCCGCAGCCGGAATATCGTCTTTTAATGAAGCTGATTTCGGGCAGGCTTCAATGCGGACATCGGCCCAATCGGCCAGGTAATACACGTCCACATCTGCCTGCACCAGTACCGGATCCAGCTCCACATCCTTGTGCAGCAGGGCCTTCAGCAAATGCGCGGCTGAATAGCGGTTGTGCATGTTTTCTTTAGCAATAGCTTTGGCGATCTGCGTTGCTTTTTCAAGCGTTGTTGAGAACTGCATTTTGGTTGGTTAATTTTAAAAGTTTGTTTTAAAGATCCCTCCATGACATACCCAGCATTCCCGTCTTCACTTTCCCGATCACATCTATTTTATTTACGCAATTGTTCTGCTTGTTCTTGTACAGGGTGGTGGTCAGGGACAATTTATCGCCTTTTTTCACCGCCGCCACTTTTGCAAAGAATTGCTGAAACGTGGTGGCCTTCCCGTTCAGGATCACCGTTGTATTCATATTCCCCTCACAAAAGTATTTACTAAAGGTGGAAATCGGCCGTTTTCCTCCCGCAGAATTCCGGAGCATCTGGTTAAAGTCTGCCGCAGCCACATCAGGATACATTACTACCGGCTCCGGGGTTTGTGCCTGGGCGGGCTGGGCCGGGGTGGCCGGGTTCAGCTGCTGCGGCAGGGGCGCCGTTTCCGGGTTGTCGTTTACCCGGGGGCGGATCACCGGGCCCGGGTTGTTGGCTGCCGTCCGGGGTTGCTCTGCCGGAGCCTTGGGTGTTACAAATATCTTCCGCACCAGTGGAGTTCTCAGATTTCCGTTGATAACCACAGAAATAGTCTTCCAGCCGGGTGTTTTATAGGTATAATACTGGTTGCGCAGGTTGCCGTCTATATTGGCGGTTTCCCCAAACCGCCACTCCCAGCTGCTGGCCCGGGAAGATGTATCCTTAAAAAGCACCGGTACATCCACTTCTGCGGTGGCAGGCATTACTACTTTTGCAATTAATGTAGAATCAACGATCTCCGGGGCGTCGTGAACGGTAATGGTCTTGTATTCCGTGCATTTTCCGTCTGCAATAAGGGTAATGGTATAGTCGCCGGGCGCGTCAAAAGAATGCATCACCGAACCTACTTCGGTAACGCTGCGCTGGTTATCGCCAAAATCCCAATGTAACCGTTTAAAATCACGGGCATCCGTTTCAAACCGCACAATGGTACCTACACGAAGGTCCGTACCTATGGTTTTCACTGTAAAATCAGCACAGGGTTTGTAATTTTTAAACCGCACCACAAATGCCAGGGAGGCCAGGATGCACACAGCCAAAAGCGTGATGATCACATTATCATCCAAACGAAAAACCATAAATTGTTTTTTCTGCATAGAAATGGTTTTGCGATTTTCAATTGTTTTTACAAAAGATTTTTAGTTTAAGAACTTAATTTTGCTACATGTTACCACGAAAAATATTCAGCACCTTGTTAACCACCCTGATCCTGTGCGGCTGTACGCTTTTCAAAAAACCGGTTGCCCCGGATTACAGTACCTCGTTATACATCAATAACAGCCGTACCCCCCGCGACAGTTCCGGAACCCCGCCCGCAATGCAGGTAAACAATACCGGCAGGCCCGTCCTGTCGAAGGCGGATTCAATGCTTAAATACAAATACGCCCAATATTTACAGGTGCCTGCAGACAGTATCACCAACCTGCGGCTTTACCGCTTTATTGACGAATGGCTGAATACCCCTTATCAATGGGGCGGAACAACCAAGCGGGGGATCGACTGCTCTGCACTGATGCAGCGCCTGCTGGCTGAAGTATATGATATTTATATACCCCGGACCTCCTATCAGCAATACTTCACAGATAATGTAGAACGTTTTGCGCGCTGGGAATCGCTGGCAGAAGGCGACCTGATCTTTTTTAAGACCATACCCGGTAATCCCATCACCCACGTGGGCCTGTACCTTGGCAACGGCCGCTTTGTAAACTCCGCCTCAAGGGGCGTTACCATCGAAAGCCTCCGGAAATCTTACTGGGCCGCCCGGTATGTTGCATCCGGCCGGCTGATCGTTAACAAATCCAGGAAAGTAGCAAGAAATTAAGTCAAAGAGCTGCCCCTGTTTTACCGGGGGGTCGTTAATAAATTATTCATCTGGGTGCGGCAATCTGTAAGATCCCTGCTAAGCTGGGCGTTATCCGCTTTCAGCTTTTCCACTTCCGTAGGCATATCACCGATATCGGTTATCTTGTTGGTGGCCTCCAGGTACCGCTGAAACACATCGATCACATTGGTGTTTAAACGGGAGTACATGCTGCTGTCCTTGTACTGCAGGTTATTCAATGTGCGGATCTTCTCCATGATGAGGGAGTTCAGATAGGCCTTCTGTGCGCCCGGTTTCCGTAACGAATCGATCAGGTTCTTTGTTTCATCCATCGTTTGTACAAACCGGTCCTGCGCTGCTTCCTGCAGTTTAAAATTGTTCAGCTGCTGCCGCATCATCCGGTTATCTTTTGTAGGCACAACGGTATCGAAATAAAAGGCAAGCAATACCAGCCCCACGGCCAGTATAAACAATAACAAAAACTTCCAGAATGCCTGCTGGCGCTCTTTTGCATTGATAACGATTTGCGACATTTTTTTCTGTTTTTATATTCCAGTTAATGATGAAGGACTAATCCGCCAGGAAAAAACCACGTTTTCTTGCCTGCACCTCTTCTTCGGGAACCACCAGTTTTTCTTTTACAAAAATTCCGGTCTCCTTTTTCTTGCCGATATAATCCAGCCCTGCAAGATTGGTGAACAACTGGAGGATCAGCGCGCAGAATTTTACGTTTTTATCGATCCCCTGCCGGATGTTCAGATGATCATAACGGTAGTTGGTGATGCTGGTAATTTCATCCTCCAGCTCGCCCTGGTTTACATTGCACCATTCCGTAAAGTAATTGATCATCTCTTCTTTTGCAGAGCCCACATAAATATCAATGGCGTTCTTGATGGACCTGGCCAGGCCCGAAACCGATGCCACCAGGTTTACCGGCGGACCGTACAATACATCATGCCGGTAGCTTCCATAGATTCGGGATACATAGAACAGGACTTCCTCGCTTAATTTGCGTACCGGGTCAATCAGTTCGTTCTGCTGATTCTTTTGCAGGATCTTTTGCAGGATCTGCAGGGCATTCAGCTCCATCCGGCCAAAAAACTGCTCTGTTTCCGCATGATGCTGAATGAGGCTTTCATGGCTGTTCACCGCCGTACAGGGGGGCAGGTAATCCTCCTCCAGCGATACAGTCTGATCGTGGATGAGCACCTTCCCCACGGGCAGCTGGAACTCGCCCAGCGTGTTTAGCGAGGTATCCGATACCGGAAGCAACGACACCGTATAGGCCGGCTCGGTAAAAGGCAGCCGGATAGGCTGCTCTTCCGGGTTGGCCGCACCGTAGGGCACCGGGTTATAGGGATCCAGTGAGAGGATCACATAAAAGGCCTCCGATTTTCCCTGCAACTCCTTAAAGGGTACACTCAGTCCGGGGATCTTTGCACTGAGCTGGTTGGTACTATCGGCAGAGTCGGCACTCAGCCGGATCACATATCCCCCGCGGGTTACAGCCGTACAGGACATAACGCGCACATTTACATGCTGCATATTATCCACGCTCACCCATATCCTCGGAGGTTCAATAGCTGTGCTTATAGGCAACAGGCCGTAATTATGATCGTTTAAAAAAACAGTATTGCTCAATGCCTGCTGAAATACGGTAGCATAATGCTGGGCAATAAAGTGATTTTTATTGATCTTCATTCCATTTACCCAGTTCACGGGTTTGTATTCTTGTGTGCGATTCATATTCTTTGTATTTTATCAGGAAACCCTGGAACAAATGATGATGTCGTTCTCTCTTACTTTATTGATAAAGATCGTCCGCTCCGGATCGATGTATTTTGTAAATAATGTGTACCATTTGGGCTTTTTGAAAAAGATCCATCCGGAAGACTCGCCCTTTTCATTGATGTAGGAGATGCTGGCACCGGGATGCCGTTCATTATAATCATTGATAAAATAATAAAACAGCTCCCCGAATTCCATATCCACCGGTGCCTTGGCCCTGAAATTGGTAAAATGTTTATCTGTTCCTTTTTTGTAAAATTCAAAGCTGATGACCAGGAGGTTGCGCAGTTTCTTTTCATCTACCTCGGCAATTTCCATATGGGCGGGATAATGCCACTGTTTTAGGATCTTAAAGGGGATGGCAACCGCCTGGCGGTAGGTATAATAAATGATCAGCGGTATAAAGAAGATGACGCCCGAAGTGGCCATGGTAATATCCATATCATCTTTCCGGAACAACCGGTACGTCATCATAAAGCAAAGCCCGCCGATAAACAGGATGGCCAGCGTAAGAAAGACCTCTGCCCAGTAAGTTTTTTCATTCACCCATTTAAGACGCGTGGTAAGCGTGTATACGTGCAGGATCCCCAGCCACAGGAAGAAGAACTGGAAAAAAAGGAATTGCTGGGTATTGCTCTCCAGAAACCGGAACCAGGAGCACAGACCGATAAGGGCAAATCCTGCAGCGTACAGCAAAATATAATACACGGTCGGCTTGGTAAAGGGTTTAAAACTCCCTCTGATCTTTGAAACAATCAGCCCCATGATCACAGACATGCTGATAAAGCTGATCCCCAGATAGGGCAGCGCTGATTTTAAAGATGGCGAAAACCAGTTTTCCATTTATTTCTGTTGTTCCTTTAAAAAACCGTTTACATAATTGATGAATAGCCCAGGATCACCTCACTGTCTGCATCGAAGGACATACCCTCTGTTTTATGCTCAACAAGAAGCTCGATCTCAATATCCGCTTCCACCGGGGCGAAATAATCATTGAAGGTCCGGATGAGGACATCCTTCTCCCTGTTATTGATAAAATCGCTCACCTTTCCGTTCTGCAGCGGACCGATCTTATACTGCAGTACGGGATAATCTTCCATAAACTCCGATCCGCAAACCATATAGTCGCCCAGGGGCTGCGTTCCAAGGCCGGCCCCGCTGCCCAGCCCTGCTGCCTCCTCCACCCGGATCACCTGTGGCTCTTTCCGGATGATCTGCACCGGTTCGTTCAGCAGCGCCTTCAGGCAGGATTCCATTACGGGCAGGTTACCGCTGATCTGGTGCGCATAGGGCAATAATAGCAAAAATGAAGCCGCTTCATGCATTTTGAGCGAAGACGGCAGGTCCCAGAAATCCAGGAAATACTTTGTCAGTATCCTGCTTTTTAAAATGTCCAGTAAATTGATCTCCTCCCGTTCCAGCATCAGTTGCTGGTGAAAAAATTCATGCTCAAACGGCTGAAAGAACTTACGGATTTCATTTTCCTTTGCGAGGTTTTTCTTATACCGGTCGATCATTTCTGCCACACCGGCACGTTCGCGGAATTCGCTGGTTTCCGGCTGATGAAACAAGGCCTCGGGAAGCATATCGTAAAAGCCGGCGCGCGACAATCCTATTTCCACAAAGGTCCGGTACCAGTTGTCTTCTATTACATCCGTCTGATAGATATCTTTTACAAAATCCCTGAAAAAATACCCGTTGTTATGCGTTACATAGCCCTGCGCGGGAAAACCGTTCTCCAGCGCATGATTCAGCAGCACCTCCGCTTTTACGTCGGCATCGCGCTCCTGCAACCTTTTGGACAGATCATATATCTTCTCTTCTTTTTTCATGTTGTCAGCTGCCTGATGCTTCTCTGATAAATACCCGGTACGGGATAAATGCCATGGACCGTTCTGTTAATTGCAGCGCCAGTTCCTTTTCCCATTGCGCTGCTTCGCCTTTCTCCTGGGCCTCAATAAACGCTTTCCGTTTCATCGTGATGGTCACATCAATCGTTTTCATAAAGCCCTTGGTTGTTTCTGCCGAAATCATAAACCCTTTGTCTACGTTTACCGCTTCCACAGCCGCCCCCAGGAACAACCGGCAATACAAGGCAATATCATTGCGGCTCATAACACGGTCTTTGGACAGGAGGGCATATTTATAGGCCACTACGGCATCCGCCTGGCTCAGCCGGTTCCTGCCGCTCTGCGTATTCGTAAGCAAAAACACCGATGAATGATTCACGGATCCGGTCTTATAAGGCTGTAAACGGGTACCCGGTCTTAATCCGTTGGCAGCATATCCGTTGGTGCTCCAGTACTGGATGTATAAAAATTTGGAACTGGTCTGCCGGGGATTACGCACCATAAGGTAGGGGGTGTATGCAGACTGGTTGGAGGTTGTTTCGCCCACCAGTTGCTCAATCTTTGCAATGGATTGTTGCAGGCTCTTGATCTCCTGCGAGATCAGATCCTTACCCAGTTTTGAAAAAGCGGCACTTTCATCCCGCAGCAGCTGCACAAGATTTTCCACTACGACGGTTGCATCACGTTCATCAAAACGGCCGGCGCCTCCGTTGCGCAACAGGATATTGATCTTGTGGTGCTCTTCCTCTGTGTTTTGGCGGATGTGCAGGAAACGGCCCGTTTCATCCGTGATCTCCGCCAGGTCGTAAAACTGATCGGCATCCGTAAGCAGGGGGATCACATTGATCATTTCCTGGATGCGGTAGGTGATCTCGTGCAGCCTCCGGTTCACTACCGGAAAGCAGTTGGCAAATACGCTTACTTCTTCCAGCATGGCACTGGTGATATTTTCCGGGAAGGTGATCCGGATCCAGCAAAGCGGTTCGTTCACCGCCTGGAGCGTTTTACTGCCAAATACGTCCTTTAATGCCGCGGGCACTCCTTTTTCGGTTGCCGTGTACTGCGGCATTGCAGCATCTTTGATACTGACGAACGCTTCCTCATACAATTCGTTCACCAGTTTAATATACCGGGATGTGGCACTTGCTTCCTGCTGGATCATTTGCGCTGCATACCAGTCCGGGTTGGTATTTGCGGCTACATTATAGCCCCGTTGCGTATGGATCGGGTGCCCGTTCACACTCCAGGCAGCGCTTTTCAGCTGGTTGTAAAATACCGCTTTGCTCACCTCACTCCGGTACTGGAAGTAGAACTGGGTATGGTTCAGGTTCAGCTGCTGCTGGTCCAATGCGATCCAGAGCGTGGAAGCGGGCAGCCACTGCTGCTCTTCAGCAAGCCCGATCAGCTCCTTGGTAACCCCGCCCGGGTACCGGTATATCTTGTTCCCGGTAGCGGCATACCGTACCCGCGATTTATTAATGATAAAGTTATCTGTAGGTGTAAAAAAGATCTCTGTGCTTTTAGGTGCTTCTCCGCTGCTGTTCCGGATATTCTGCGTAATAAAGAACTGCTCCTTCACGGATAAAGTGGCCGCATCTTCCAGGCTGTTGGCATTCAGAATGGCCGAGGCCAGTCTCGGGCCGGTTAACACATCCGGCGCCAGCAGCTGCACAATCCGGTCCATAACGCGGTTACGGGAGTGGTAGATCTCATTGGAAAGCCGCTCCAGCTCTGCAGCATTCACCGATAAGAGCAACCCAACCAGCGGGTCAAAGCTGGTCGCTTCTTCTGTTTCGGGGTACCCCCAGATCCTTGCCGCATTTTGCAGCATCCTGTTTCGGATATGTTCCCTGCTTTCGTTCATTGGTTGGGTTTAATTGTATGCCAGCGGGCTGATAAAGAATCCGTCCCGGTAGGTAATGGGTTCATTGGTGGCTGTAATGACCGCGGTAATGGTAAACGCTAATTTTCGTTTCACGCCCGGATCTTTAACACCAAAAGGAGCTTCTTCCTGCTGTACCTGCATTTCGATCCTGACCTTTTCGATCCGTTTTTCAAACCGGGCAATGGTCGTACCCAGCGAAAGCAATATTTTCTCTTTCTGTTTATTCCGGTAGGATACATTGTCAAAATCCTCCTCCCACAACTTGTTTCCAAACTGTTCGTCACTCAGCAACTCGCCAAAAGCCGTGGTCAGCATCAGGTGTAAATGATGCGCAATGGATTCCTTCAGCGAGCATTTTTTCATTTCTTTCTTGCCCACTATCTTTCCCAGTTCCAGGGGTAATTTATAATACTGGTGTAACATGCCCGACATTAAATGGATCGTAGTAACGTTGTGATTCAGATATTGCGATTTGCCAGGCTCAAAAGATATTTTCTTGATAGGTAAACACGCGGCAGAGCTTCCTCTTCCAAGGCAAATATTATTTTTTTTTCCAGATTTTCCCAGTTTTGTCCAAGGTTTTTGAAAAATCACCGGTTCCGGTCATACTCCGCCAAAATCTGTAATATATAAGAACTATTCGTGATACGGCTGCAGGTCCTCCTCTTTTATCCAGCCGGTAAGCTTGTAATCAGGATTGGCAATGCTTTGAAACACAGCATAATAAAAGTTCCTGTACTTTTTTGAGACCATAATTTTATTGCCCCTTGTCAGGTATTCATTGGTCCGCACCTGGTTTTGGGGATCTTTATAAAAATAAGCCCTATCCGTAGCAACAATAAATTTTCCGGTAATATCGTTCACTGTGCCCTCCGGAGCTGCCGCTACTTTTTCCGGGGCCGGGCTGGTAACGATCCAGACAATGGATGCGGCTATCACCAGCAGGCAAAGAACGATCAGCGGTACCCGGTAGCTTTTTTTTGCTGGGCGCACCGGTGTTATCAGCCCCTGCGCCCTTTCTGCCTTAAGATATTCCTGTTTCGCCGTAATATAGGCAGGCAATTCCTCGCGGATCTGTGCCAGCGCCGGGCCAAGGGTGTCTGCTTCCGGGGCCGGACCGGTACCGGTGGTTTCCGTTTGCATTTCCACATCCACGGGATCCTCAGCAGGCGCCCCGGCCGACTGTGGTTCCGGCTGGGGAGCCGGTTCATTGAAACTCCTTTTCGCCGCGGTCCGGTGCTCATCATAAACCTGGTCGTACTCAGCGCGCAGCTGCGGATCGCTCAATACTTCAAAAGCCTCTATGATCTTCTTGGACCAGTCTTCAAAATAAACATCCCCCACGTTTTTATCGGGATGAAATTTCAGGATCAGCTTGCGGTATGCAGTCTTTATCTGCTCGTCCGTTGCGGAGCGTGGCACACCCAGGGTTTCGTAAAAGTTCTTTAATGTTCCTGCCATATCAATTGTCTTTCCAGCCCTGAACCTTTTTATCAAAAATCCGTACTTCCGTATTATTATTTGCGACACCGCTGCCCTGCGGATAGATCCAGGTTTCTTCCGGTTCACCGTTGTCTGTGTGTTCCTTTACTGTTGCGGGATGCCCCCAGGCCATTAATAGTAATTCCGAAGGCATGCCCACCGTTATTTCACCCTCCCGGATCTCCCGGATATATTTCCGGTCGATCTTTTGTTCGATGATATCAAAAAGGTGCTGCTCCAGTGCTTCGTATGTGGTCCGCGCCCGGGCAAGGGCTTCACGGGCCTGTTCTGCTACGGCCTGCTGATCAGCCGCCTTATCCGGACGATTGAGCAATAAAAAAACAAGTGTTCCTGCAGCAAGAGCGATCAAGATTATCGGTAGAAGGAGCATAGGGCATCAGGATGATAATTACAGATTAACATTTGTGTTGATCCAAAGATAATGGCAATGCCGGAAAAAAAAAATAGTTTCCGTTCCGGGGCAAAGACATCCCCCGTAAGGCAAGGGCGGCACATCCGGTATTTTATCCGCCGCTCATCCGAAGATGCTGCTACCGCCTCCGTTACTTACAGGCTTCCAGGGACTTAAGGCCGGCGCCCCGCTGACAACCCGGGGGATCTTTTGTCCTTTAAAAAACCGGATCAAAAGCAACCCCGGCAGGCCCGGAAAAAAATTTTTTAATTGTCAAAATATTTAGTATTTTGCACTAAAATAATTAGCCATGTCAGTTGCCAACAAAAATCTGAAGTACCTGAGAAAGCTCAGAGGATTAACACAGGATGAGTTTGCCAACAAACTAAACATTAAACGGTCCCTGCTGGGCGCCTATGAAGAAGGACGGGCAGAACCCCGGCTGGAGGTGCTGGAAGTGGTCTGTGATCTTTTTAAATTAACGCTGGATGAAATGCTGAGAAAAGATCTCAGTGAAAACACAGATAACTATCTGGCTAAGCGGCGCGCCCTGAAAATGTCCGATACTTCGGCCCGGATCCCTTTTGTTCCGGTAAAAGCCGCAGCAGGTTATCTGAACGGCTATGCGGACCATGAATTTATTGATGAGCTGAATACCTTTACGCTCCCGATGGTATCCGGCGGAAACTACCGCGCTTTTGAGATCTCCGGAGATTCGATGTTGCCCACTCCAAGCGGTTCCATTATCGTGGGTGAAAAAGTGGAGGCTCTGGACCATGTAAAAAACAATACAGCCTGCATTGTGGTGTCAAAAAACGATGGCATTGTTTATAAACGCATCCAGAAAAACGGGAAGACCAAAAATAAATTATTGTTGCTGAGCGATAATCCTACGTTCCAGCCTTATTCCATCAGCTCGGAAGATGTGGTGGAAATGTGGGAAGCTCAGTTTATCATTTCCAAGACCAATACCATGCAAAGCTGGAATGTAGGTCAGCTGGTGAATATTGTGGCCGACCTGCAGCAAGAAGTGGCCGGTATGAAAAAGAAGATGAACTGATGCCGCAGAGCCGCAAAAACATTGCAATCAGTATATTTTTTCAGGGATTCAGTATTTATGAACGCTGACAAACCCCACGAAGCTTCAAGCGCTACTAATGCCCCTGAGACGGTGTTCCGGTATACCTGAATACTGATAAGCTCCGCACAAACCTGGCAGGTATCCGTTACCCAAAAATTTCCGGTATTCTGTGCCTCCGCAGCAACCCAAACTAAACCTCATCCCGCCGCACTTTTTTACGGCCGGACTTCACTTCACTTTTCCGCTTTTTGTTTTGGATCCGTTGTGCTACAACGGCCTTTGGTACCCGGGTGGCAATACGGGCTTTCTTCTTTTGCAACGCCCCTGTGACGAGGACATTGATCTTCTGAGTGGCTTCCGCCTTGTTTTCGAGCTGCGTCCGGTGCTCCTGCGATTTTACCTGTAAATAGCCTTCTGCCTGGATCCGGCTGGCGAGCTTTGCCATAATTACTGCTTTTTGTACTTCGGAAAGAAGCCCTGACCCCATAACATGAAACGACGCAATGACCGCTGTTTCGACCTTATTTACATTTTGGCCGCCCTTGCCGCCGCTGCGGGTCGTTTGAAACAATAATTCTTTTGAAACATCCATCTTCAGGCTCATATTACGGGTAAAGCTACTTGATAATTTTGAACCGGCCCGGCCGGCCATTCAAATTTTTGCAGCATTGAATGAATGCATTCCGGAAGCTGCTTCATCGCGGTGAATGTCCTACAACCCCGATAGCAATCTGTATTGCAAAAGCGGTGAAGCATCGTTTACAAAAATCCTGTCAACAAAAAAGCGGTCAACAAACCCTCGGCAACAGGTTTTGCTGACAACAGCAGATCCCTCACAAAAACCGGAAATAAGATCAACTCCTGCTGCCCCGCTCCTGCCTGTATATCATAGCCGGCGCCGCACTGCCATCTTTGATCATTCATACGGTCACTGCGCAGTTATTTGCTCAAATGACCCGGAGCCGATTCCATAAAATTTATCGCCCTTGCTGCAAATTGTCCGGGAATCCTCTTTGTATCCCTATTTTTGAAGAAGGAAGTAGAATATGAAAACAGTTATTCAACGTGTATCGGAAGCCCGTGTTGTTATTGATGGCACTATTTTTTCAGCCATTGAAACGGGGCTGCTGGTATTACTGGGCATTGAAGATGCGGATACCACAGAAGACATTAGCTGGCTGAGCCAGAAAATTACCCAGCTGCGGATCTTTGATGATGAAAAGGGGGTCATGAACCAGTCCGTAAAAGACGTGGATGGCGCGGTTTTGCTGGTAAGCCAGTTTACCCTGCACGCTTCTACAAAAAAAGGCAACCGGCCTTCGTACATCAGGGCCAGCAAGCCGGATGTGGCCATCCCCCTTTACGAAAAAATGATCGGGCAACTGGAAAATGACCTGGGAAAACCTGTTAAAACGGGTGTGTTTGGTGCCGACATGAAAGTACAGCTGATCAATGACGGGCCGGTTACCATTATTATTGATTCAAAAAACAAGGAATAAAACAGATTTATGACGATTAATGAAGCACAAAGCACGGTTGACCAGTGGATCAGAACAGTAGGGGTCCGCTATTTTAGTGAGCTCACCAATATGGCCATTCTTACCGAGGAGATCGGGGAACTGTCGCGGCATATGGCCCGTATTTACGGCGATCAGTCGTACCGGAAGGCGGAGGATGAAAAAAATGCCCGGAACCTGATGGCCGATGAAATGGCCGATGTGCTGTGGGTGCTGATCTGCCTGGCCAACCAGACCGGAACGGACCTTACGGAAGCATTGAAAAAGAATTTTGAAAAAAAGAATATACGGGATGCAGACAGGCATTTGAACAACAAAAAACTGTAGTAAATGGTATTAAAACGGACCTGGACGGTCATCCGGCAAACCCTTGAAGAAACCTTTACCAACCGCATTTTTAAACTCAGCGCGGCCCTGGCTTATTATACCATTTTCTCGCTTCCGGGATTGCTGATTGTGATTATCTGGATCGGCGACAGCTTTTTTGCAGATGCACTTTTGAACCATAGCGCCCATGCCGATGTAAAGAACAGCCTGCATGTGCAGATTGAAGGATTTATAGGTAAGCCCTATGCAGACCAGATCTGGCAGACCATCGACAATGCAGCACGTTTTCCCAACAAGGCTTTCGCAAAAGTGATCGGGATCCTTACCCTGGTTTTTGGGGCCACAGGGGTTTTTGCGGAAATACAGGACTCCATCAATATGATCTGGCGGTTAAAAGCCCGGCCAAAAAAAGGAAAGGGATGGTTAAAACTCCTTCTAGACCGTTTAATGTCCTTTTCCGTGGTGGTTACGCTGGGTTTCCTGCTGCTGGTATCGCTGATGATCAACGGGTTAATGGAGCTGCTTACCAGCCAGCTTACCCGGATCATTCCGGATTCGCAGCGTGTGATCGCTTACATCTCCAACCTGGCCATTACCTTCTTAATTACGTCCGTTTTATTCGGTATGATCTTTAAAGTATTACCAGACGCAAAAATAAAATGGCGCGCGGTAAGGGCCGGAGCCTTTGTAACCACCCTGCTTTTTATGGGAGGCAAGTTCCTGATCAGCTATTACCTCGGACACAATAAAATGTCATCCGCCTATGGCGCCGCCGGCTCGGTGATCATTATTTTACTATGGGTTTACTACTCTGCCATCATCCTTTACGTCGGTGCCGTATTTACACGGGTATATGCCATTCATAACGGGATGAATATCTATCCGAGTCAATATGCCGTTTGGGTAGAACATGTAGAGGTCGAAAATAAAGACTCCATACAAAACCTGCACCAGGATCCGGTGGTGGCAAAATCAGCCGAAGAGCACCGCCTGGAAAATATCTATACCGGTGAAAACGGGCACCGGAAAGAGGAGTAATCGTTGTTTTTCACGGCAGGATCGAACGCTATGTACCTGGCAGCTAACCTCCGGAGATCTGATTTTACAAAACAAAAGCAATATGGTGTGTTAGCTGGTATTCCTCGTATACAGGATTTCCGGTAGATGCAGCCGGACAAAAAATACCGGAAAACCACTATTTTTTAAACCAGCGGCCGGCCTTAGTTTTGTGCCGTAAGGATCAGGATTTTCATACAACTAACATTTTTTAGCTAACCTGTGATTGCACCTTCAACACCAGCGGTATTCTTAGTACCGTCCATAGCGGCCCTGGAACAAACCCACATTGACACCGGCTCTTATTACAGGAATGATCACCGGCTTTTTGTTTCCATAGTCATCATATCGCTTATCCACATAAGGACTGTTCCAGTTTTTTAATACATCGGCCAGTACCGAAATGTAGAAGAACGTGGTTCCTCCTTTTATGCGACCGGTAGAATAACCTCCTCCAAGCAGCAAAGAAGGCGCGCTGGCATTTACTTTATATGAAGACACCATACTGCTTGCGGAAGTTGTGTACCGTTCATTGGTAAAATTCTGTTCAAATTGTGCCTGCACAAACAAAAAGCTGATGGGGTAAGCCCTTAAAAAGGCGCCCGGTCCCCATACATGCTGCTGCAGCCGGTCGTTGGTGCCCCATATATCGCGGGCGCCATTATATACATAGTTCAGCACAATACCCCCATCAAAATAATCGTTGATCTTATAACCCAGTACCGGGCTTGCGCCCAGCACTGTTCCACCCGAATAGAAGGAAGCCGTTACACCGCCCCCTGTGAACAGGTTCTCTTTCTTAAAGCCCTTTTCCTCAACCGGTTTGTCTTCATTGGCATTCCGCACTTCAACAGGGTTATCCTGCGCCCGGGATGCTGTTGCCAGCAGGAGGACTGTACCAAGCATACAGGCGATACAAAATACTTTCTTCATATTCAATGGTTTTATTTTTCTTCAGCTTACCGGTTTATGCCACCACGGCATCGAAGATCTTCCCTGCGTTTAAAATATTATTGGGATCAAAGGCCTTTTTGATATCCCGCATAACCTGGATCTGGCGTTCTTCAAATACAATATCCATATAGGTTTTCTGAATAAGCCCGATACCGTGTTCGCCACTGATGGTGCCACCCAGGCTTTTCACCAGTTTAAATAGCTCCCGGAGCACGGCATTCATTTCCGGGTCGTTCAGACTGTTCTTATTGCCTTCTTTTTTGATCCGTACATGCAGGTTTCCATCACCGGCATGGCCATAACAAACTGCATGAAAATTATGCTTTTGTCCCAGTTCTTTTACCCCCTTGATCAACTTTGGCAGTTCTGCCCGCGGCACCACTGTATCTTCTTCAATAGTATACCCGGAAGATTTTACCGCTTCCGCCGTCCGCCGGCGCAGCTTCCAAAGTTCTTCTTTCTGCTGGGCATCATCCGCAAAGAACAGCTCACCGGCTTCATATTGTTCCAGCAGCATAGCGATCTGTTCCATTTCCTGCATCAGTACGTCCAGGTTATTGCCATCCACCTCTACGATCAGGTGCGCGGCTATATCATCATTTACCGGTACAGCATAGCTGTCTACCATCTGGCTCACAATTTTGAGGGCATCGATCTCCACCAGTTCCAGCGCACTGGGATTAAATCCCGCTCTGAAAATTGCGCTTACTGCTTCGCTTGCTTTCTCCAGGGAGGCAAATGGCGCCAGCATTAACAGGTCATATTTAGGTAGCGGTATCAGTTTTAAAACGATCTTGGTTACCACGGCAAGCGTACCCTCGCTGCCCACCAGGAGCTGTGTAAGGTTATAGCCGGTTACATTTTTTAATACATTAGCTCCCGTCCACAGGATTTCACCCGTTGGTAATACGGCTTCCAGATTCAGTACATAATCCTTTACCACCCCGTATTTTACGGCTTTGGGGCCACCGCTGTTCTCCGCGATATTACCACCAATAAAACAGGTTCCGCGGCTGCTGGGATCCGGCGGGTAAAACAGGCCTTTTTCTTTTACCGCATTCTGCAGCACTTCCGTAATAACCCCCGGCTCTGTGGTCACCTGCAGGTTCCGTTCGTCGATATCCAGGATCTTGTTTAAACGCTCCGTGGAAAGCACTACACCACCCAAATGAGCCAGCGCGCCACCGCTAAGCCCGGTACCTCCACCCCTTGGGGTAACGGGTATCCGGTCCCGGTTACAGATCTTAAAGAGGGCCGAAACCTCTGCTGTACTCCCGGGTTTTACCACCACTTCCGGTACAAAATGAAGCGTTTCGGTTTCATCATGCGCATAAAATTCCAGTGATTCTGCGTCTACAATTACATGGTCGGCCCCAACAATCTGCTTAAATGCCTCAATATGCTCAGCCGTGATCTTTTTGTCTGCCATTATTCTTTTTTACGAACAGTCTATAAATTTTAGGAGGCGTAAAATTCGGGGAAATTTAGGAAAGGAAAAAATGATATCCTTCTCTGCCGGATGCGAGATTTAAGAATTGAGCTTTGAGAATTGAGAATCGAGTCGATAAACCAGGGAGGTATCCGATTAGCTGACAACTAACGCCTGATAGCGCTAAGAGATCTTACTCCAGGCGGTTTTTCCTTTCTGCGAGCGCAGGAAATCCTTTAAAACCGCGTGTTCGGGCAGGGAAAGATCGGGGTCTTCCTTTAAGATCTGCTCGCATTGCTGCTTGGCAGCGTCCACCATTGCCCGGTCATTTACAATATCCACCAGTTTAAAACTCAGCGCACCGCTTTGCCGGGTGCCTTCTATTTCGCCCGGGCCGCGTAGTTCCAGGTCTTTTTCGGCGATCACAAAGCCATTATTGGTAGCTGTCATGATCTTCATCCGCTCACGGGCTTCATTTCCTAATTTTTTCCCGGTAAGAAGGATGCAATAGCTTTTTTCTGCTCCCCGGCCTACCCGGCCCCGCAGCTGGTGCAGCTGCGATAACCCGAATTTTTCTGAGCTTTCGATCAGCATTACCGATGCATTGGGCACGTTCACCCCTACTTCAATCACCGTGGTTGAAACCATGATCTGTGTATCATGCGTTACAAACCTCCGCATGTTCTCTTCCTTCTGATGGGCGGGCATTTTCCCATGTACCATACTAATCCAGTACTGGGGCTCGGGAAAATAGGTCTTTATCTCATCATAGCCCTGCATCAGGTTCTCATAATCCAGCTTTTCACTTTCCTCGATCAGGGGGAAGATGACGTATACCTGGCGGCCCAGCGCAATTTCGGCTTTCAGAAAATCCATTACCAGGCTGCGGTCATTCTCATAGCGATGTACCGTCTGGATGGGCTTCCGGCCCGGCGGCAGTTCATCAATCACGCTGTAATCCAGGTCGCCATAGGCGGTCATGGCCAGTGTGCGGGGTATGGGTGTGGCCGTCATTACCAGCACATGCGGCGGAATAGGTGCCTTATCCCAGAGCCTTGCCCGCTGCGCCACGCCAAACCGGTGCTGTTCATCAATGATCACCAGGCCCAGGTTATGAAACTGAACGGGGTCCTCGATCACGGCATGGGTGCCAATAAGAAGCTGGATCTCTCCGGCAGCAAGCCGCTCCAGCAGCTGCCGGCGTTCTTTCCCCTTGGTGGTACCGGTTAAAATGGCCACTTCCACCGGCAGCGGCTCCAGTAACTCCCGGATCCCCTGAAAATGCTGACGGGCCAGGATCTCCGTTGGAGCCATCAGCACTGCCTGAAACCCATTATCAACAGCCAGCAGCATATTGAGCAGGGCTACGATGGTTTTACCGCTGCCCACATCACCCTGCAACAGGCGGTTCATTTGCTTACCCCGCCCGGTATCGATGCGGATCTCCTTCAGTACCCGCTTTTGTGCATTTGTGAGCTCAAAAGGTAAACACTCTTTATAAAAACGGTTGAAGAGGTTGCCCACTTTTTCAAATACCACGCCCCTGGAAAACCGGTGCCGTTCCCACCGCAACAGGTTCATACGCAATTGTGCAAAAAAGATCTCTTCAAATTTCAGCCGGCGCACCGCTGCTTCATACAGGGCGGTCGTTTTAGGAAAATGGATATTGCGAAAGGCCTCAAAACGGGGCATCAGCCGCAATGCCTCCCGCATCTTCTGGGGCAGGTTTTCCGGCAGGTCCTGCTCGGTGAGATGGATGATGAGCGCTGCCGTCAGCTTCCCAAGCTGCCGGCCTCCCAGGTTCTTTGCTTTTAATTTTTCCGTGGATGGATATACCGGCTCCAGGAAATCCTTTCCCTTCAGTTTTTCCGGATCCCAGGCCTCCATTTCCGGGTGCACGATCTGCGGCTTTCCCATAAAAAAAGAGACCTTTCCATACACCAGGTAGGGCTGGCCGGTCTGGATCATCTTCTGGATGAGACCGATACTTTGAAACCATACCAGTTCCAGTACACCGGTTTTATCCCTTATCTGTGCCGTAAGCCTCCGCCCCCTTCGCTCACCGATCAGCTCAAACGATGAAAGCAAACCCGCAACCTGTACATATTCCTCGCCAGGGGTAATGGCGCCTACAGGTGTTACTTTTGTTTTATCTACATGCCGGAACGGGTAATGATGCAGCAGGTCATTAAATGTGAACACATTCAGTTCCTTTTGCAGAAGCTCCGCCCGCTGCGGCCCCACCCCTTTGAGATAACCGATAGGATTGGATAATATATTCGTATTTGCGGAAATAAAACTGCTTTTGACAAAAATAAGGTGCTTTTGCTAACCGCAGAACGCGGGCCGGCAGGACAGCATTAAAAGAAGAAAAAATATTAAATCCGTTACCGGATCCGGTAAGGAAAACAATCATGAGCACTTTAGCTATCTATATTGAAAAAGGAAGAAAAGAGGGCATCAAAAAAGGTAAAGAGCAGGTAGTGAAGCATGTGCTGGCTACAGGGAAGTTTTCTATCGCTGAAATCGCCGGTTTTGCCGGTGTTACCGAAGCGTTTGTAAACAAACACCTGACTTCCTTAAAATAAAGCGCCGCAATCAACGCCGGTATGAGCACGCCGTTACCGGAGGAATTTTCCGATCAGCGGCAGCTTCCTGAACTCATTTCTTTCTACCCTCAGAATAAAACAGGTATATGCAATCAACAGGAAGGTGGCTAATCCGTAATTAAACCAGAAACCGGAAATGGCATGCACCAATCCCCGATGTATCAGGTATAATGCAACCGCTATGATGATATAAGCGCAGAGCTTTTTCCATGCATAGGGTACGCGGTATTCCTTTTGTCCCCATACATAGGAAACAACCATCATTGTGCCATAAGCCAAAAACGTAGCCCAGGCGCAGGCCATATAACTGTAACGCGGGATAAATACATAGTTTACAACAAGCGTAACAACGGCCCCGATCAATGTGATATAAGCCCCGGCAATGGTTTTATTGCCCAGTTTATACCAGATGCTCAGATTATAATAAATACCCACAAACATGTTGGCCAGTAACAGGATGGGCACCACTTTTAGCCCCACCCACATTTTGGGATTACGGATAAAGTGCTTCCAGATATCGAGATACAACATTACCGACAGGAACATCAGACAAAGCGTGATCACAAAAAATTTCATCACCCTTGCATAGGTACGGGTTGCATTTTCAGAAGTTGATTGTTTAAAGAAAAAAGGTTCTGCGCCCATCCGGAAACCCTGTACCGCCAAAGTAATCAGGATCGACAATTTATAACAGGCTGCATAGATCCCTACCTGCGCCTTGGCCGCTTCCTCGGTAGCCGCCGGTGCCCACCAGCCCAACATGATCCGGTCAAAGGTTTCATTTACCATACCGGCAAAACCTGCCAGGATCAGCGGCATTCCATAAAGCAGCATCTTTTTCCACAACTCCCGGTTTACATGCAATTTGAAACCCATAAATTCCCTGGAAAGAAACAGCAGTGTAATAATACTTTGCAGGAGATTGGCCACAAAGACATACCCAACAGCCCAATCCTTATTATAAAACGTTTTGATCCAATGGTTCGGGTCTTTCTTTAAAATTCCGGGTAAAACGGATAACAGTATATAAACCGAAACAAAATTGACTACAATACCCAGCACTTTAATAAAAGCAAATTTCCGGGGTTTTCCGTCCAGCCGGAGTTTGGCAAACGGGATTGTGCTCAGTGCATCAAAACCAATGATCAGCGCAGAGATGGTAATATATTCCGGATTGTTCTCTACCCTGAGCAGGGAGGCCAACGGATGCCGGAATAAAATAAGAGCGATGGAAAAAACAACCGATGTAAGAATAAGCGACAGACTGGACGTATTGTAAACGTCTTTATTGTTATCACTTTGGGCAAACCGGAAGAAAGCGGTCTCCATCCCATAAGTGAAAATAATATTCATAAATGGGATAAAAGAATATACCATGCTCATTTCCCCATAGTCCGCCACGGTAAGTAAACCCGTCAGCAATGGGGTGAGCAGGTAATTGATCAGTTTGGCTACTATAGAACTACCTCCGTACCAAAGTGTTTGACCTGCCAATTGTTTAATGCCGCTCAATGGATCTTCGTATTATTTAACAAATGTACTGTTCTTCTGCTAAATGGTATTACCGGGGATTATTCCGACCGTTCCGTCCGCCTCTTGTTCCGGCTTGAGGGCAGGTGAATGCCGATGTATCAGCTGCCCCGGGTAACCGACCCATTTCTGTTAATGAAGAAACTTTCCGATAAACGGCAGCCGCCGAAATTCTTTTCGCTCCGTTTTCAAAATAAAAAGACTGAACAATAATAACAGCAAAGTGGCCGTACCTGCATTAAACCAATGATTGCCCCACAGGCTTGTTATCCCCCGGTGTACCAAATATAAGACAATAACGATAATCAGGTAGGCCATCAGCTTTTTCTGTGCGTATGGTACCGGATAGTATTTTTGTCCCAGCACATAACTAATGATCATCATTGACAGATAACAGGCAAACGTGGCGATAGCGGCGCCCAGATAATGATATTGCGGGATAAGCAATATATTTAAAACAATGGTGATAACAGCCCCTATAATGGTAATAACCGCTCCGGTCATATTCCTGTTTGTCAGTTTATACCAGATGCTAAGATTATAATAAATTCCGAGAAAGATATTCCCCAATGCCAGTATGGGTACCACCTGCAATCCCTGTACCCAGTTTTCGCGATGGATGGCTTTAAAAAACCAACCCACCAGGTCGATATAAAGACTGATGAACAGAAACATAAAACAGCAGGCGACCACAAAAAATTTCATGATGCGGGCATAGGTCTTTTGCGCATTTTCTCCTCTTGACTGGTTGAAGAAGAACGGTTCGGCGGCCATCCGGAACGCCTGAATCAGGATCGTGATCACAACAGCGAGCCGGTAAATATTTCCAAAAATCCCCAGTTCATATTTGGCCTGCGCCGGCGGAAGGTCTACCACATGCTGATAAATGAGCCGGCTCATCATATCATTTACCATACCTCCCATTCCTACAATGATCAGGGGCATTGCATACTTCATTACCTCCTGCCACAGTTTTGTATTGAATTTGAAACGGATCTGTAAGAACTCGCGCTGCAGTACCAGGAAGGTTACAATACTCCCCGCCAGGTTTCCGATGAGGTAATAGGCAATACCGGTCTTCTCGCTGTATATATTTTTCAAAGAACTATCCGGATGCGCGTGGAGGTATTTTGGCAGAATGCCCAGAAAAACGACAACGATCACAGCCATTGTCATTACCCCGGAAATACAGGCAAATGCATAACGTTTTGGACGATTCTCCTGACGCAGTTTGGCAAACGCCAGCGTTGAAACGGCATCAAAGAAAATAATGGCCGCCATATAGTTCACAAACGAGGGCGTTTCTTGGAGACTTGCCCATACCACAATCCGGTCTTTAAACAAAAAAAGCAGGCCGGTAAACAAAACGGTGGAAGCCAGCAGTGAAATCGAAAGTGTATTGTAAAGATCCCTCCGGTCTGTTGTTTGTGAAAAACGGAAATAGGCGGTCTCCAGGCCATAAGTGAACAACACATTCAAAAAAGGGATAATAGCATAGATCTGCGTAAGGTCTGCCGTTGAGGCCGGGGATGCAAAAATCAATGGAAGCGCAAGATTCATGAGATACCCCAAAAACCTTTTTACAATCGTTGGAACTCCGTACCAAAGTGTTTGGCCCGCCAGTTGTTTAATACCGCTCAATGGATCTTCGTATTATTTATCAAATGTTCTGTTCGTCTGAGAAAATGGTATTACCGGGTAAAATTTGGGGTTGGAATGACATCTTTTTACCTTCGCAACACATCATTCTATAAAAATACAAATTAACATGAAAAAGTTTTCGTTGATTTTGGCTTTGCTTACCCTGACCGGCGCTGTTTCTTTTGCACAAAAGGCTTATGAAGGAAAGATCCGGTATAAAAAACTGGATCAGCCCGCACTTGCGGTGGAATACAGCTACCCCCAGAATGTTGTGGATAATGCGTTGAAAGCCAAAATGGCGGACCTGCGCCTGAAATACAGTAACAGCAAGGGTTTTATCTCCTATAACAACAGCGTGATCCCTTCGATTACCTCCTCTGTGCTGGACTACACTTTCAAAACAATACCCTCCGGCAAGACCGGAAAAGAAAAGACCACCCTTTATATGATCATGGAAGGAGGAAATAATATTGCCGGCGACGCCGTGGTGCTGGCGGCCAACGGGAAGTCATTCCTGGAGAGCCTTGCCCCGAACGTAAAAAGAAGCAATACCGTATTTCAGATAAAAAAGCAGGAAGACCTCCTTGTTACAGAAGAACAAAAGTTAAAATCGCTGAAAGATGCTTACGAAGCCCTGGATGAGAAAATGAAGCAGAACCTGGAGGAGCAGCGAAAACAATCCAGGATCATTGCCTCCCAAAGAAGCATC
>Ga0222424_100437_pt1 | contig 24073 bp, 20 predicted proteins | sample 2B2ome_FD_182468 | JGI IMG/M metagenome (GOLD analysis project Ga0222424, IMG submission 182468) | Enriched microbial communities from leaf-cutter ant dump, University of Wisconsin, Madison, United States - 2B200A (version 2) | ecosystem: Environmental > Terrestrial > Nest > Insects nest > Nest... | reverse complement strand
AGCGACGTGAAGGCGACCTTGAAGATGTTGTCGTTCATGGCGCCCATGAACTGGGTCCAGAAGAACGGGGCGAAGCGCCTCTCACCCAGCAGACGGTACTGGCTCGACATGTCCTCTCCCTGTGGATTTCCGGTCCGCGTCGCGTCGCGGACCAGCCCGAAGCGTAGCCTATCGCAAGCGCGCGCGAACGGATTCTATTTTCCAAAAAAGCATAAGCATGTAAGAAATCATTATTTTTCGTGATTTCGCGCGCTGACTAGACTGCCTCATCAGTCCACAGGATGAGGAAATCCGTCATGTCACGTCCGTCCCTGCCCCGGCGCCTCGCGCTCGCCGCCAGCCTGGCCCTGGGCGCCGCCAGCCCGGCCTTCGCCGACACCTCGCTGCTCAACGTCTCCTACGATGTCACGCGCGAGCTCTACAAGGAAATCAATCCGGCCTTCATCGCGCAATGGAAGGCGAAAAAGGGCGAGACGCTGACCATCAACCAGTCCCACGGCGGCTCCACCAAGCAGTCGCAGTCCGTGGCCGCCGGTCTGGAAGCCGACGTGGTGACCATGAACCAGTCCCCGGACGTCGACTCGCTGGTGAGCGCCGGCTACGTCGACAAGGACTGGCGTGGCGACTTCCCGAACCAGGCCGCGCCCTACACCACCACCACGGTGTTCATCGTGCGCAAGGGCAACCCCAAGGGCATCAAGGACTGGGATGACCTGACCAAGCCGGGCTACGGCGTCATCGTGCCGAATCCCAAGACCTCGGGCAATGGCCGCTACACCTATCTCGCCGCCTGGGGCTACGCCGTGACCAAGACCGGCAACGAGAACAAGGCGCGCGACTTTGTGAAGGCGCTGTTCAGGAACGTGCCGGTGCTCGATGGCGGCGGCCGCGGCGCCACCACCACCTTCGCCCAGCGCGGCATCGGCGACGTGCTGATCACCTTCGAGAACGAAGCCGGCCTGATCAGGAAGGAGTTCGGCGAAGACCAGTTCGACGTCATCTACCCCTCGCTGAGCATCGAAGCCGCGGCGCCGGTGGCCATTGTCGACAAGGTCGTGGACAGGCATGGCACCCGCGCCCAGGCCAAGGCCTACCTGGACTTCCTGTGGTCGCCGGCGGGCCAGGACATCATCGCGCGCCAGGGCTTCCGCCCGCGCGACAAGGCCGTATTCAGGAAGTACGCCGCGCAGTTCCCGGCCATCAAGACCTTCACCGTCGAAGACAAGCTGGGCGGCTGGACCAAGGTGCAGGCACAGCACTTCGCCGATGGCGGCATCTACGACGAGATCATCGTCAACAAGTAAGACCGGAGCGGGAACAGCGTCATGAACTTCCAGCAGCTGCGCATCGTCCGTGAAACGGTGCGCCAGGGCTTCAACCTGACCGAGGTGGCGAACGCGTTGTTCACCTCGCAGTCAGGCGTGAGCAAGCACATCAAGGACCTGGAGGATGAGCTCGGCGTCGAGCTGTTCATCCGCAAGGGCAAGCGTCTGCTCGGCCTGACCGCGCCCGGCAAGGAGCTGCTGGAGGTGGTCGAGCGCCTGCTGCTGGACGCGCAGAACATCCGCCAGGTGGCGGACCAGTTCAGCAAGCGCGATCAGGGCCAGCTCATCGTCGCCACCACGCACACGCAGGCGCGCTATGTGCTGCCCCAGGTGGTGACGCAGTTCAAGGCGGCGTATCCGAAGGTGCAGCTGGTGCTGCACCAGGCCAGCCCCAGCGAGATCGTGCAGCTGCTCAGCGAGGGCGAGGCCGACATCGGCATCGCCACCGAGGCGCTGGACAACGTGGCGCTGCTGACCTCGTTCCCGTACTACTCCTGGCATCACGCCGTGATCGTGCCGGAAGGGCATCCGCTGGAGCGCGAGCAGCCGCTGACGCTGCAGGCGCTGGCACGCTTTCCCATCGTGACCTATCACGAGGGCTTCACCGGACGCGCGCGCATAGACCACAGCTTCGCCGCCGCCGGGCTGCAGCCGGACATCATCATGACCGCGCTCGATTCGGACGTGATCAAGACCTATGTCGAGCTGGGCCTGGGCGTGGGCATCACCGCCTCGCAGGCGTTCAACCCGGCGCGCGACATCGGCCTGCGCGCGCTCGACAGCCGGCATCTGTTCGAGGCCAGCACGACCCGGCTGGCGGTGCGCACGGGACAATACCTGCGCGACTTCGCCTACCGCTTCATCGAGCTGTGCTCACCGGAGCTCAGCGAAAGCCGCGTGCGCCAGAGCATGCACCACGCGGGGGGCTGAGGGCGGGGTGCCCGCCCGCCTCATCAGGTGGCCAGGGACGCGATCGCCGCGTTGAACGTGGCGCTGGGGCGCATCACCGCGTCCAGCTTCCCGTCCGGCAGATAGTAGCCGCCGATGTCGGCCGGCCCGCCCTGCACCTTCGCCAGCTCATCGACGATGACCTGCTCGCTGGCCGTGAGCTTTTCGGCCAGCGGCTTGAATATGGCCGCCAGCTCGGCATTGTCACTCTGCTCCGCCAGGGCCTGGGCCCAGTACATGGCGAGGTAGAAGTGGCTGCCGCGGTTGTCGAGCTGGCCGGTCTTGGGCGAGGGGCCCTTGCTGTTGTCGAGCAGCTTGCCGGTGGCGGCATCGAGCGTCTTGGCGAGCACCTTGGCCTTGGCGTTGTCGTTCTTGAGGCCCAGCTCCTCCAGGCTCACGGCCAGCGCCAGGAACTCGCCCAGCGAGTCCCAGCGCAGGTGGTTCTCCTCCACCAGCTGCTGCACATGCTTGGGCGCCGAACCACCAGCGCCGGTCTCGTACATGCCGCCCCCCGCCATCAGCGGAACGACAGACAGCATCTTGGCCGACGTGCCCAGCTCCATGATGGGGAACAGGTCGGTCAGGTAGTCGCGCAGGATGTTGCCGGTGGCGCTGATGGTGTCCTGCCCGCGGATCACGCGCTCCAGCGTGTAGCGCATGGCGCGCACCTGGCTCATGATCTGGATGTCGAGGCCGGTGGTGTCGTGCTCCTGCAGGTACATGCGCACCTTGGCGATGAGCTGCGCCTCGTGCGGGCGGTAGACATCCAGCCAGAACACCACGGGCATGCCGGAGTTGCGCGCGCGCGTCACGGCCAGCTTGACCCAGTCGCGGATGGCGGCGTCCTTGGTCTGGCACATGCGCCAGATGTCGCCGGCCTCCACATTCTCGCTCAGCAGCACCTCGCCGGTGTCCAGGTCGGTGATGTTGGCCACGCCGTCTTCGGATATCTCGAAGGTCTTGTCGTGCGAGCCGTACTCCTCCGCCTGCTGCGCCATCAGGCCGACGTTGGGCACGGTGCCCATGGTGGTCGGGTCGAACGCGCCATGCCATTTGCAGAAGTTGATCATCTCCTGGTAGATGCGGGCGAAGGTCGATTCCGGCATGACCGCCTTGACATCGCGCAGGCGGCCGTCGGCGCCGTACATCTTGCCGCCGTTGCGGATCATGGCCGGCATCGAGGCATCGACGATGACGTCGTTGGGCGAGTGGAAATTGGTGATGCCCTTGCTTGAGTCGACCATGGCCAGCTTGGGCCGGTGCTCGTGGCAGGCGTGCAGGTCCTGCTTGATCTCGTCCTGCAGGCTCTGCGGCAGCTCGGCGATCTTGTTGTAGAGATCGACCATGCCGTTGTTCACGTTCACGCCCAGCTCGTCTAGCAGCTTGCCGTGCTTCTCGAAGGCTTCCTTGTAGAAGATCCTGACGCAGTGGCCGAACACGATCGGGTGCGAGACCTTCATCATGGTGGCCTTGACGTGCAGCGAGAACATCACGCCGGTCTTGTGCGCGTCCTCGATCTCCTTCTCGTAGAAGGCCACCAGGGCCTTCTTGCTCATGAACATGGAGTCGATCACTTCGCGGTCGAGCAGCGAGACCTTGGGCTTGAGCACGATGGTCTTGCCGCTGTTGGTGATGAGCTCCATCTTCACGTCGCGGGCGCGGTCCAGGGTCATGGACTTTTCGCCGTGGTAGAAGTCGCCCGCGTGCATGTGCGAGACGTGCGTGCGCGAGGCCTGGCTCCATTCCGCCATGCTGTGCGGGTGCTTGCGCGCGTAGTTCTTCACGGCCGCCGGCGCGCGGCGGTCGGAGTTGCCCTCGCGCAGCACCGGATTCACCGCGCTGCCGATGCACTTGTTGTAACGCGCGCGGATCTCCCGCTCCGCGTCGGTCTGCGGGGTCTCGGGGAAGTCGGGAATCTTGTAGCCCTTGTCCTGCAGCTCCTTGATGGCGGCCTTGAGCTGGGCCACCGAGGCGCTGATGTTGGGCAGCTTGATGATGTTGGCCTCGGGCTGCAGGGTGAGCCTGCCGAGCGCATCCAGGGTATCGGGCACACGTTGCGCCTCGGTCAGCGCGTCCGGGAACTGGCCCAGGATGCGGGTCGCCAACGAGATGTCGCTGGTGGTCACGTCAATGCCTGCCGATGCCGCGAAGGCCTGCACGACGGGCAGCAGCGACGCTGTGGCCAGGCGCGGCGCCTCATCGGTCAGGGTGTAGATGATCGTGGGTCGCGAATTACTCATCTCGTCGTCTCGTGGTTGAGGGGAGAAAAAGGACGTATGCACCAGCAGCAGCGGCTTGCGGGCCCGCTCCCACCCGCTAACGTATCACCAACTGGAAAGGCGACAAAGACGCTCCCGGGCCCTGAGGACTGCTTTCCGTCGGGATGGCCGCTGCCGCGCGGGGACAACGGCCCGGTCACTCCCACCAGGGGTAGATAGCCGGCATCTCGCTGGCCTTGCCGGCGTACTGCGGGTCGCGCTTCTCCAGGAAGGAGCGCACGCCTTCCTTGCCGTCGCCCAGGCTGGTGTAGAACATGGCCAGCGAGTCGATGCGGTGCGCCTCGCGCGGGTGCGGCTGGGCCGCGTTGCGGTAGAGCATCTGGCGGGCGAAGGCGACCGCCACCGGCGACTTGTTCACGCTGAACTTGCGCGCCAGCGCGTAGGCGGCCGGCAACAGGTCATCCGGCGCGTGCACCGAGCGCACCAGCTTGCCGGCCAGCGCCTCGTCGGCGGTGAGGATGTCGCCGCTGTAGACCCACTCCAGCGCCTGCTGGATGCCGACGATGCGCGGCAGGAACCAGCTCGAGCAGGCCTCCGGCACCACGCCGATCTTGCCGAAGACGAAGCCGATGCGCGCCTTCTCGGAGGCCAGGCGGATGTCCATGGCCAGCGTCATGGTCGCGCCTATGCCCACCGCCGCGCCGTTGATGGCGCCGATCACCGGCTTCTTGCAGTCGTAGATGGCCAGCGTCACGCGCCCGCCGGTGTCGCGCACGCCGCGCTGTATGGCCGGATCGGTCAGGTGCTCGTGCATGTCGGCGACCGTGGGCCGCTGCGTCTCGTCGAGGCCGAAGACATTGCCGCCCACCGACAGGTCCATGCCGGCGCAGAAGGCGCGGCCGGCGCCGGTGACCACGATGGCGCGCACCTCGTCATCCTCGCTGGCGCGGCGGAAGGCGTGCTCCAGCTCGTCGGCCATCTCCACCGTGAAGGCGTTGAGCTGGTCGGGGCGGTTCAGGGTGAGGGTGAGGATGTGCTCCTCGACGCGGTAATCCAGCGTGGCGTAGGACATGACGGTGGCATCCGGAAACGGGAAAGCCCGGTTGTAGCCTGCCGCGCGCCGCCCTGGCAAGCCGATTTGCCCGCCGGCCCGCCGTCCGGTAAAAGCAGAGGACGATCAGCCGCAGCGCAAGGAGTCATCCATGGCCGCCCGCCACATCACCGCCAGCTTCTCCGGCACCCCTTACCAGATCATCCTGCAGGATGGTGTCAGCAACTGGCTGGCCGACGAGCCGGTCGAGGTCGGCGGCACCGACTCCGGCCCCTCGCCGCACTCCCTGGTGCTGTCCGGGCTGGGCGCCTGCACCGTGGCCACGCTGGTCATGTACGCCCGCCACAAGGAGTGGCCGCTGGCCGGCGTGCGCGTGGAGCTGGACCTGGTCCTGCCGGGCAAGGGCGTGGGCGGCGGCCAGATCAGCCGCCAGATCCATCTCGAAGGGGATGCGCTGGACGCGACCCAGCGCGAGCGCCTGCTCCAGGTCGCCAACAGCTGCCCCGTGCACAAGCTGCTCAGCGGCCCGATCACCATCGACAGCGCGCTGGCCGGCTGACCAGAAAAAAGGGGGAACGGCCTGCGGACCGTTCCCCCCTCTCTTTCCTGCGGCGCCTCGTCAGAGTATGTACTCGCCGAGCTTCCAGAACACCGCGCCGATGATGGCGCTGCAGGGGATGGTGAGTATCCAGGCCCAGACGATGCGGCCGGCGATGCCCCAGCGCACGGCGGAGAAGCGGTGCGACGCGCCCACGCCGACGATGGCGCCGGTGATGGTGTGCGTGGTCGACACCGGAATGCCGAAGCCGGTGGCCGCGAAGAGCATGATCGCGCCGCCGGTCTGGGCCGCGAAACCACCGACCGGGCGCAGCTTGGTGATCTTCTGGCCCATGAGCTTGATGATGCGCCAGCCGCCGCAGGCGGTGCCCAGGCCGATGGCGGCGTAGCACGACACCACCACCCAGTTCGGCACTTCCTCGTTGACGCCGGTGACACCGGCCGCGATCAGCAGCATCCAGATGATGCCGATGGTCTTCTGCGCGTCGTTGCCGCCATGGCCGAGGGCGTAGGCCGAGGCCGAGACCAGCTGCAGGCGCTTGGACCAGGTGTCGACCTTGCGCGGCGTCTGCTTGCGGAACAGCCAGGCCAGCGCCAGCATCATGAGCGCGCCCAGCAGCATGCCCACCAGCGGCGAAATGAAGATGAACGAGACGATCTTGATGACGCCGCTGGAGATCAGCGAGCCCGGGCCGGCCTTGGCGATGGCCGCGCCCATGAGGCCGCCGACCAGGGCGTGCGACGACGATGACGGAATGCCGTAGTACCAGGTGATGACGTTCCAGGCGATGGCGCCCACCAGCGCGCCGAAGATCACGTGGTGGTCGACGACATGGGCGTCCACCGTGCCCTTGCCGATGGTCGCCGCCACGCTGAGGTGGAAGATGAAGATGGCGATGAAGTTGAAGAAGGTCGCCATCAGGACGGCCTGGTACGGCTTCAGCACACGGGTGGACACCACCGTGGCGATGGCGTTGGCCGCGTCGTGGAAGCCGTTCATGAAGTCGAAGGCCAGCGCGAGCGCCACCAGGAAGATGATGACGCCCAGACTCATGTTGAGGCTGTCGAGTTCCATGCTTCAGTCCGCTCAGGCGTTTTCGAGGACGATGGCCTCGAGGATGTTGCCGACACCATCGCAGTGGTCGGTGACCGTTTCCAGCAGCACGTAGATGGCCTGCATCTTGATCAGCTCGCGCACGTCGATGTCGGCGCGGAACAGCTTGGAAATGGCATCGCGCAGCACATGGTCGGCTTCGCCTTCGAGACGGTCGAGCTCGCGGCTGGCCGCCAGGATCTCGGCCGCGTTCTTCATGTCCGGCAGCAGGCCGATGGCCTTGACCAGGTGTCCCACGCACTCGCGGATGATGTCGATGAGCCGTTCCGCTTCCGGCGGCGTGCTGCGCACGTCGTACATGAACACGGTCTGGGCGACATCCTGGATGGTGTCGAGCACGTCATCCAGGCTGGAGATCAGACGGTGGATCTCGTCGCGGTCGAGCGGGGTGATGAAGGTGGTGTGCAGCAGGGAGACGACTTCGTGGGTGATTTCGTCGGCGCGGGCCTCGATGGTGTCCACGGCCTCGGCATAGCGGGCGGCGGCATCCGGCGAGTCGTTCAGGGCCTGCAGCAACGCCACCAGCGCTTCGGTGCCCTGGGATATCTCTTTGGCGTGGGCATTGAAGAGGTCATAGAAATTGACTTCCTTTGGCATGAAACGACCAAACATCGGCTTTATCCTCAAGGACAGCGGGGCGCGCAGTTTACCACTCGACCCCGCGAGATGACAGGAATGAGGCAATCTGGTGACAGACGGGTAATGGCACAGCTCTTGCTGTCTGTCGTGGAGCCCCTGCGGGCATGGCGATAAGGACCTCCATCGTGTCGATTCATGTTGCGCTGAACCACGTCACCCATTACCGCTACGACCGCGAGATCAACCTCGGGCCGCAGGTCGTGCGCCTGCGCCCCGCGCCCCACTGCCGTACCCGCATCCTCTCCTACAGCCTGAAGGTCTCGCCGGCGCAGCACTTCATCAACTGGCAGCAGGACCCCCAGTCCAACTACCTCGCCCGCCTGGTGTTCCCGGAAAAGACACGCGAGCTGCGCGTGGAGGTCGACCTGGTCGCCGAGATGTCGGTGATCAACCCGTTCGACTTCTTCCTGGAGCCGCACGCGCAGGAATGGCCCTTCCGCTATGACGACCCCGCGCTGGAGCTGGAGCTGGCGCCCTATCGCTCGGCCCCGCCGCCGACGCCGGCGCTCGCGCACTATGTTGGTGCAGTGCCGCGCACCACGCGCTCGACCATCGACTTCCTGGTCGAACTCAATCAGCGCATCTACCAGGATGTGAAATACCTGATCCGCCTGGAACCGGGCGTGCAGACGCCGGAGGAGACGCTCACCCTGGGCTCCGGCTCCTGCCGCGACTCGGCCTGGCTGATGGTGCAGGTGCTGCGCCAGCTCGGCCTGGCCGCGCGCTTCGTGTCCGGCTACCTGATCCAGCTCGCGCCCGACGTGAAGGCGCTGGACGGCCCGTCCGGCCCCGAGACCGACTTCACCGACCTGCACGCCTGGTGCGAAGTCTATCTGCCCGGCGCCGGCTGGGTCGGCCTGGACCCGACCTCGGGCCTGTTCGCCGGCGAAGGCCATCTGCCCCTGGCCTGCAGCCCGGAGCCGTCCTCGGCGGCGCCGATCAGCGGGGCGCTCGACGAATGCGAGAGCGAGTTCGAGCACCACATGGCGGTCACGCGCATCTGGGAGGCGCCGCGCGTCACCCGGCCCTACTCACCCGGCCAGTGGGCCGCCATCGAGGCCCTGGGCCATGCCATCGATGACGACCTGCGGCGCCTGGATGTGCGTCTGACCATGGGCGGCGAGCCGACCTTCGTGGCGGTGGACGACCCCGATGGCGCGGAATGGAACACCGAGGCGCTGGGGCCGACCAAGCGCCTGCGCGCCGCCGAGCTGTTCCACCGCCTGCGCCGCCAGTACGCGCCGCAGGGCCTGGCGCATTTCGGCCAGGGCAAGTGGTACCCCGGCGAGCAGCTGCCGCGCTGGGCGCTCAACTGCTTCTGGCGCAAGGACGGCGAGCCGGTCTGGCTGGACCCCGACCTGTACGCCGACGAGCGCAAGCACTACGGCGCCGACGCCGCCCTCGCCGCCGAATTCCTGCATGGCGTCTGCCAGCGCCTGGACCTGCCGGCGGACCACATCTTCCCGGCCTACGAGGACGCGCTCTACTACCTCTGGCGCGAACGCCGGCTGCCCGCCAATGTCGACCCCACCGATCCCCGCCTGGCCGACCCGCTCGAACGCGCGCGCATGGCTAAAGTGTTCGCCCAGGGCCTGGACCATGTCGTCGGCCATGTCCTGCCGCTGGCGCGCGCGCCGGATGGCCGCGCCTGGCAGACCGGCCCCTGGTTCCTGCGCGGCGAGCACTGCTACCTGGTGCCCGGCGACTCGCCCATAGGCTACCGTCTGCCGCTGGATTCCCAGCCCTGGGTCAGCGAAGGCGACTACCCGTACATCCACGCGCCGGACCCCGCCGGCCAGTTCCCGCCGCTGCCAACCTACGCCGCCATACGCCGCCAGGTGCGGGGCGAGCGCGCGCATGACCCCGCCGCCTCGCTGCTGGGGCTGGGCCGCGCCGTGCTCGACCGCCTGGGCCTGGGCAAGCCGGCCGCGGACGCACGCACGGACCACCAGCCCGGGCGCGGCGAGTCGGCAGCATGGATCACGCGCACCAGCCTCTGCGCCGAGCCGCGCAACGGCCGCCTCTACCTGTTCATGCCGCCGCTGCGCCAGCTCGACGACTATCTGGCGCTGATCGCGGCCATCGAGGCCACCGCCGCCACGCTGCAGCATCCGGTCATCATCGAGGGCTACGAGCCGCCGCGCGACCCCCGCCTGGAAAAGCTCAGCGTGACCCCGGACCCCGGCGTCATCGAGGTCAACATCCACCCCTCGTCATCCTGGGATGAGCTGGTGGCCCGCACCACCCACCTCTACGAGGCCGCGCACCAGTCACGCCTGAGCACCGAGAAGTTCATGATCGACGGCCGCCACACCGGCACCGGCGGCGGCAACCACTTCGTGCTCGGCGGCGCCACGCCGGATGACTCGCCCTTCCTGCGCCGGCCCGATCTGCTGCGCAGCCTGGTCAGCTACTGGCACAACCACCCGTCGCTGTCCTATCTGTTCTCCGGCCTGTTCATCGGCCCGACCTCGCAGGCGCCGCGCGTGGACGAGGCCCGCAACGACGCCCTCCACGAGCTGGAGACGGCCTTCAGCCAGTTCCCGCCCGCCGGCACGGCCTGCCCGCCCTGGCTGGTCGACCGTCTGCTGCGCAACCTGCTCGTGGATGTCACCGGCAACACCCACCGCGCCGAGTTCTGCATCGACAAGCTGTACTCGCCGGACGGCCCCACCGGCCGCCTCGGCCTGCTCGAACTGCGCGCCTTCGAGATGCCGCCGCACGCCGAAATGTCGCTGGCCCAGCAGCTGCTCCTGCGCGGCCTGGTCTCGCGCTTCTGGCAGCGGCCCTACGCGCCGGAGCGGCTGACGCGCTGGGGCACCGAGCTGCATGACCGCTACATGCTGCCGCACTTCGTACGCCAGGACTTCGCCGATGTCATCCGTGACATGCAGGACAGCGGCTACGCCATGGAGCCGGATTGGTTCGACGCCCACTTCGAATTCCGCTTCCCCAAGCTCGGCGACTTCTCGGTGCAGGGCATGACCCTGGAGCTGCGCCACGCGCTGGAGCCCTGGCATGTCATGGGCGAGGAAGGCGCCATCGGCGGCACCGTGCGCTATGTCGACTCCTCCGTCGAACGCCTGCAGGTCAAGGCCGCCGGCATGGCCCCCGACCGCTACGTGCTGACCTGCAACGGCGTGCCCATGCCGCTGCAGGCCACCGGCCAGACCGGCGAGTTCGTCGCCGGGGTGCGCTACCGCGCCTGGCAGCCGCCCTCCTGCCTGCATCCGACCATCGGCGTGCACGCGCCGCTGACCTTCGATCTGGTCGACACCTGGATGCAGCGTTCGCTGGGCGGCTTCCAGCACCATGTCATGCACCCCGGCGGACGCAACTTCGCCAGCAACCCGGTCAACGCCAACGAGGCCGAGAGCCGTCGCCAGGCCCGCTTCTTCCGCATGGGGCACAGCCCCGGCAAGGTCACGGTCAGCGCGCGTCCGGTCAACCTGGAGCACCCCTTCGTGCTAGATTTGCGCAGATGCTGAGCCGATCACGCCAGCATCGCCCTTCGCACAACGCTCCGGATGCCATGGCCGACCTGCTCACGCCACTGACCCCGCGCAGCGGTCGCTACCATGAAATATTCGCGGCCGACGGCAAGGTGCGCCCGCACTGGCGCACCTTCGCCGGCACCCTGCGCGGCCTCACGCCGGGACAGATGCAGCAGCGCGTCGATCTGGTCAGCCGCCAGATCCGCGAGAACGGCATCACCTACAACATCTACGGCGACAGCCAGGGACCGGACCGCGCCTGGCGCGTCGGCGCCCTGCCCAACCTGATTCCCGCCGAGGAGTGGCAAGGCATCGCCGAAGGCGTCGCCCAGCGCGCCAGCCTGCTCAACCGCATCCTCGCCGACCTCTACGGCGAGCGCACCCTGCTGCGCGACGGCCTGCTGCCACCCGAGCTGATCTTCGGCCACAGCAACTACCTCTGGCCCTGCGTCGGCGTGCAGCCGGCGGGCGGCACCTGGCTGCATGTCTACGGCGTCGACCTCGCGCGCGCGCCGGATGGCCGCTGGTGGGTCATGGCCGACCGCACGCAGGCGCCCTCGGGCGCGGGCTACGCGCTGGAGAACCGCCAGGTCGTGTCGCGCGCCTTCCCGACGCAGTACCGCGAACTGGGCGTGCAGGCGCTGGGCGGCTATTTCCAGGCCCTGATGCAGACCCTGCGCCGCCAGGCGCCGAGCAACGGCGAGCCGCCGCTGATCGTGCTGCTCACGCCCGGCCGCTACAACGAAACCTATTTCGAGCATGTCTACCTGGCCCGCCACCTCGGCATCCCGCTGGTCGAGGGCCACGACCTCAGCGTGCGCCAGCCGGGTGTCTATCTGAAGACCCTGCAGGGCCTGAAGCGTGTGCATGTCATCCTGCGCCGCCTGGATGACGACTTCTGCGACCCGCTGGAGCTGCGCAGCGACTCCGCGCTGGGCATCCCCGGCCTGCTCTCGGTGGTGCGCGCCGGCCAGGTCGTGGTCGCCAACGCGCTCGGCAGCGGCGTGGTCGAGTCGCCCGGCCTGCTCGGCTTCCTGCCCAAGGCCTGCGAACACCTGCTGGGCGAGCACCTGCTGCTGCCCTCGGTGGCGACCTGGTGGTGCGGCGAGCCGCCGGTCATGGAGGACGCGCTGGAGCGCCTCGACGAACTCGTCATCAAGCCGGCCTTCCCGTCCCAGCATTTCGGGCCGGTGTTCGGTCCCGATCTCGACGCGAAGGCGCTGGACGCCCTGCGCGAACGCATACGCCAGCGTCCGTACGCCTATCTCGCGCAGGAGCGCATGCAACTGGCGCAGGCGCCGGTCTGGCATCCGCGCGAACAATGCTTCGCCAACCACGCCGCCGGCATGCGCGTCTACGCCGTCGCCACCGAGCAGGGCTATGCCGTGCTGCCCGGCGGGCTCACGCGCGTGGCCGGCAATCCGGATGACGACGTGGTGTCCATGCAGCGCGGCGGCATCAGCAAGGACACCTGGGTCTGCTTCAGCGACCGCCAGCGCAGCGACGTGCCGGGCAGCCGCCACATCGGCGTGCGCGACCTGCAGCGCCACGACCCCTACCTACCCTCGCGCGTGGCCGAGAACATGTTCTGGCTGGGGCGCTACACCGAACGCTGCGACAACCAGGCCCGCCTGATCCGCTCGGCGCTGAGCCGGCACCTGGACGCCGACCCCGGCCAGGCCGGCGGCCTGATGCTGGCACTGCAGCACGGCCGCCGCCTGGGCCTGTTCGACGATCACGCCGACCTGCTGCCGGGGCTGCTGGCCGGCCTGCATGGCGATGACAAGCATCCGGACCTGCGCAAGACGCTGCGCTCGCTGCTCTCCGCCGCCGCCGAGGTGCGCAGCCGGCTGTCGCAGGAGAACTGGAACGTCGTGGTGTCACTGGAACGCGAGGCCGCCAGCCTCAAGCCCGAACGGCTGGAGCCGGGCGAGGCGCTGGGCTTCCTCGACCATCTGCTCACCAGCCTGTCGGCGCTGGCCGGCTTCGCGCTGGATGACATGACCCAGGACCAGAGCTGGCGCTTCCTCATGCTCGGGCGCCGCATCGAGCGGCTGCAGCATCTCTGCACCATCTTCGTGAGCGCGCTGGGCACCACCGGCGCGCAGGGCCAGAACCACCTGGACTGGCTGCTGGAGATGGCCGACAGCCGCATCACCTACCGCAGCCGCTACCTGTCCGCGCCGCAGCTGATCCCGGTGCTCGACCTGCTCCTGCTCGACCCCGGCAACCCGCACTCGGTCTGCTTCCAGCTGCGCCAGCTCATCCACATGCTGGACAGCATGAGCAGCCGCGACCGCCTGCCGCTGGAACGCCTGAGCGGGCAGCTGCACACGCTCGACCTCGGCGTCATCGAGAGCGACCTGCGCAGCCGCGAGCGCCTGGACCTCTCGCTGGGCACGCTGTCGCGCCTGCTGCAGTCCGTGGACCAGGCCGCCTACCAGCTCGCCGACGGCATCAGCCTGCAGTACTTCGCGCACGTCACCCGCGTCACCCAGAGCATGGTGTCGGCATGACGGCGCGCTACCGGATCACGCACCAGACCTGCTACCAGTACGACCACATGGTGTCGCTGTCGCAGCAGCTCCTGCACGTCGAGCCGCGTCCGCTGGACTGGCAGCGCGTGCTCTCCGCCAGCCTGCACATCCAGCCGAAGCCGGCGCAGCAGCATGACCAGCAGGACCCGTTCGGCAACCCCTGCACCCGCCTGGAGCTGACCCAGCCGCACCAGGCCCTGGTCATCTCGGCGGAGATGCAGATCGAGGTGCTGTCACGCCCGCGCCCCGGCCTCGACGCCAGCCTGGCCTGGGACGAGGTCGTCGCCACCTGCCGCTACGCCGGGCGCCCGCAGCCGCATCTGGAAGTGCTGCCGTTCCGCCAGGAGTCGCCGCATGTGCGCATCAAGCATGAGTTCGCGCGCTACGCCGCCGGCTGCTTCCCGGCGGGCCGCCCCGTGCTCGCCGGCGCGCGCGCGCTGATGGAGCAGATCCACGACGAATTCACCTTCGATGCCGAGGCGACACAGATCGGCACGCCGCTGATGGAGGTGCTGGAACGGCGTCGCGGCGTCTGCCAGGACTTCGCACACCTGATGATCGCCTGCCTGCGCTCGCTCGGCCTGCCGGCGCGCTATGTCAGCGGCTACCTGCTGACGCAGCCGCCACCGGGCCAGCCGCGCCTGATCGGCGCCGACGCCTCGCACGCCTGGGTCTCGGTCTGGTGTCCGCGCACCGGCTGGGTCGACTTCGACCCCACCAACCGCGTCATCCCCGATGACCAGCACATCACGCTGGCCTGGGGCCGCGACTTCAGCGATGTCTCGCCGCTGCGCGGGGTCATCATCGGCGGCGGCTCGCACCAGCTGGAGGTCGAGGTCACCGTCATGCCGCTGGACGAGGCCGGCGCCGCGCGCGGCTGAGCCTCGGATCAGGGTTTGCGGAAGGCCGCGCGCGCCGCCTGCGCCGGCGTTCGCGCGTGGCAGCCGTCGAGATGCTCGTTGAACAGCCCCATGGACTGCATGAAGGCATGCACCGTGGTCGGCCCCACGAAGCGCCAGCCGCGCCGCCTCAGCTCCCTGGCCATCGCCGCCGAGGCCGCGCTGGTGGTGTTGGCGAGCAGCCAGGCGACGGTCATCCCGGCCGGACGGCTCTCCGGCGCCGGCTCGAAGGACCAGACGAAACGCGCCAGCGAGCCTTCACGCGCGATCAGCTCGGGCATGAGGCGGGCGTTGTGCAGCACCGCCTCGATCTTGCCGCGATGCCGGACGATGCCGGCATCCTGCAGCAGGCGCAGGACATCGGCCTCGCCCATGGCGGCCATGGCCTGCCAGTCGAAGCCGTGGAAGGCGCGCCGGAAGTTCTCGCGCTTGACCAGGATGGTGCGCCAGCTCAACCCCGACTGAAACGACTCCAGGCAGAGCTTTTCGAACAGGCGGCGGTCATCCGCCACCGGCAGGCCCCACTCATTGTCGTGATAGGCCTGGTAGAGAGGATCATCGCCACACCAGCCGCAGCGGTGCAGGCCATCCGCGCCCCGGATCAGTTCCAGCGCCATGACGTGTCTTCCTTTATTTCAAATATTGTTGAATAATTGAATCATGAACAGTTCAAGCGCAGTCACGATACTCGAATCCCTGGCCTCCACCATCAGGCTGGACATCTATCGCCTGCTGGTCAAGGCCGGACCGGACGGGCTGGTCGCCGGACGCATCGCCGAGGCGCTGGCGCTGCCGGCGACCAACACATCGTTCCATCTCAAGGCGCTGACCCAGGCCGGCCTGCTGGAGGCGACCCAGGAGGGCCGCTACCTGCGCTACCGCGCGCGCATGCAGGTCATGACCGGCCTCATCGACTTCCTCACCGCCGAATGCTGCCAGGACCACCCCGAACTGTGCGGCATCACGCCATCCAAGCCCTGTTGTGAAAGCGAGCCCTCATGAACGTCCTCATGCTCTGCACCGGCAACTCCTGCCGCTCCATCCTCGCCGAAGCCACCTTCAACCATCTCGCTCCGGCCGGCTGGCGGGCCGTCAGCGCCGGCAGCCGGCCTGCCGGTTATGTGCACCCGCGCTCGCTGTCCCTGCTCACGCGCGAAGGCATAGCGACCGACGGCCTGCACAGCAAATCCTGGGACGAGCTGCCGGTCACGCCGGATATCGTCATCACGGTCTGCGGCAACGCCGCCGGCGAGGCCTGCCCGGCCTGGCTGGGCCCGGTGCTGCGCAGTCACTGGGGGGTAGAGGATCCGGCGCACGCCACCGGCACCGACGAGGAAGTCGATGCCGCCTTCGCCAGCGCCTACCGCATCCTGCGCGCGCGCATCGAGGCTCTGCTGGCCCAGCCGCTGGATGATCTGGCACAGGATCGCGCGGCCCTGCAGGCCGCCCTGGATCGTTGCGCGGCAGTCATGGCATGAACGCGACGCTGCCGCGCCGCCTGCTCGCGGAAGGACTGGGCAGCGCCCTGCTGCTGGCCGTGGTCGTGGGTTCGGGCATCATGGCCGAGTCGCTGTCGGGCGGGAACACCGGGCTGGCCCTGCTGGCCAACGCGCTAGCGACCGGCGCGGGGCTGTACGCGCTCATCCTGACCTTCGGGCCAGTCTCGGGCGCGCACTTCAATCCGGCGGTGAGCCTGTTCGAGGCATTGCGGGGGCGCATGGCCTGGTCTCACGCCGCGGCCTACGCCGGGATGCAGGCCATTGGCGCCGTGCTCGGCGTCTGGCTGGCCCATGCCATGTTCGCGCGGCCACTCTGGCAGCTGTCCGCGCATGTGCGCACGGGCGGCGCGCAATGGCTGGCCGAGACGGTCGCCACCGCCGGCCTGCTGCTGGTCATCGCCAGCACCACGCGGCACCGCCGGGACAGCACGCCGGCCGCGGTCGCCACCTACATCACGGCGGCCTACTGGTTCACCGCCTCGACAGCCTTCGCCAATCCGGCGGTGACGCTGGCCCGCGCGCTCACCGACAGCTTCGCCGGCATCAGGCCGCAGGATGCGCCAGGCTTCGTGCTGGCGCAGCTGGGCGGCGTCCTCGTCGCCGCGGCCGTGGCCCGCGTCCTGTTCGACGACCGCCCGGGCGGGATGCGGCTCAGCGGCTGAACCACCAGTCCGCGAGCGCATCCCAGACGCGCACGTCGCTGAGCAGGGCCATGTGGTCCACGTTCTGCAGCTCGACCTGGGTCAGGTCGGGCGCGTCCAGCACCAGCGCGGGATCGGCGTGGTCGCCGAGCGCGCTGCTGACCGGCACCAGGCCGTCGCCTATCCAGTTGCGGGCGGTGTCATCGTTGATCGAGCCCGCCAGCAGGAAATGGCGCACATGCGCGGGCAGCGGCACCGCCAGCTCGCGGTGGTCGTGGTGCGCGGTGTCGCTGACCGCCTCCGACTCGGCCTCGGTGATGAGGCCGAAACGCAGGTCCTTGATGGCCACGCTGCGGATGTTGCCGAGACGCATGAACGGCTGCGTGTAGGGCGAGTGCGAGAGGATGGCGTTGGCCCAGTTGCCCGCGCGCTCCAGCGGCGCGCCCTGATGCGGCGTGCCCAGGTAGGCCGCGCGCGAGATCTTGTCCGGCCAGGCGTGACCCTGGACCTCGGCATGCTCGAAGGCACTGCGGATGAGCAGCCCGCCCATGCTGTGGCCGACCAGCACCAGCTCGCGCACCGGATGCGCGGCCAGCGCCTCTTCCAGCCACTCGGCCAGATCGGCGCCATTGCGCCAGATGTTGCGGCCGCTGTTGTAGCGCAGCCAGCCGGCGCGCCAGCCCTGGCGCAGCAGGGGCGCGAGGAAGTCGTGCTGGGCCGGTGTCTGCCACTCGCGCTCGCTCAGGCAGAGCCCGTGCAGGAACAGCACCACGCGCGCCTTCGGCGACTCCGCCAGCTCCGACCACGCCAGCATTTCACTGTCGCTGTCACGCAGGGTCATGCCCAGCATCAGCGGGCTGCGCCAGCGTTCGAGCTTGTCGCCGAGAACACCGTTGGCCACGCTCAGCACCGGCAGCGCGAGCGCGTGCGACTGGCGGATGTCGGCCTGCAGCGGCAGCAGGCGCAGGGCGCCGGCGGCGCTGCGGAAAATGCGCGCGACCAGCTTGTACGGCCAGGGCGCGCGCCGCAGCGGCGCCTGCCGGACCTGCCCCAGCGGCAGCGGCACCTGGCGTATGGTGCCGTCCATCTCGGTGACCAGGTCGGTCAGCTCGGCGGCACCATGCAGGGCCAGATGGCCCACGCCCTGGACACCCCAGAGCACGGCGCGCCAGTCCACCGCGCGCAGGGCGGCGAGCGCGCGCTCGCCGTTCACGGCGCCGGCCGGAGCCGGCGCATTGGCATCTCGCTGGTTCATGCGTCGGCTCCCCGAAGACGATCCGTGCCGGCCTCAGGCCGCCAGCGGCAGCGGCGCGGGTGCGACCGGGCCCTTGTCAAGCAGCATGGGCGCGGCCTTGGGCTTGCTCGGCAGGCTGTGACGGAGGATGCGGCCGACCACGGTGCCGAACTGCTTCCACAGCGGCGCCTTGTTGTAGTACTGGCCGTACTTCTCGGCGATGACCTGCATCTCCTCCGACATGGCGGCATAGCGCCAGGCCGGCACGGTCGGGAACAGGTGATGCTCGATCTGGTGGCTGAGGTTGCCGCTCATGATGTGGAAGAGCTTGCCGCCGGTGAGGTTGGCGGAGCCGCGCATCTGGCGCAGGTACCACTGGCCCTGGGTCTCGTTCTCCAGCGTCTCCAGCGCGAACACGTCCGAATCCTCGGTGAAGTGGCCGCAGAAGATGATGGTGAAGGTCCACAGGTTGCGCATGATGTTGGCGCCGAAGTTGCCCGCCAGCACCGGCAGGAAGAGCGGGCCGGCCAGCGCCGGGAAGAACACGTAGTCCTTGAGCATCTGGCGGCCGCCCTTGCGGAAGGTCGACTTGCCCTGCTCGAACCACTCCTTCCAGGTCTTCTCGCCGTGGAAGACCTTCTCGGTCTCCAGCGTCTGCAGGGCCAGCAGGTTCTCGAAGAACACCGCCAGCAGCGTGGCCATGACCGGGTTGGCGAGGAAGCGCGGTTCCCACTTCTGTTCCGGGAAGATGCGCAGCACGCCGTAGCCGATGTCATGGTCCTTGCCGAGCACGTTGGTGTAGGTGTGGTGCATGAAGTTGTGGCTGTAGCGCCAGTTGTCGGCCGTGCACCAGGTGTCCCACTCGAAGGTCTGGCCGTCGAAGCGCGGATCCTGCATGAAGTCGTACTGGCCGTGCATGACGTTGTGGCCCAGCTCCATGTTGTCGAGGATCTTGGAGATGCCCAGCAGCATGGTGCCCGCCACGAAGGCCGGCGGGAAGATGCCGGCCATGAGCAGGCTGCGGCCGGCGATCTCGCTGTAGCGCACGGCCTTCTCGATCTTGCGGATGTACTGCGCGTCCTTCTCGCCGACATCGGCGAGGTGCTTCTGCTTGAGGGCTTCGACTTCGGCGCCGAAGGCTTCGATCTCGGCGGCGGTCAGGGTGCGGCTCTTGGTCTGGCTCATGATGAGTCTCCGTAAACGCTTGTGATCAGAGGTCGAGGGTGAGGTCGCCGACGGCGGCGCTCACGCAGATGCGCACGCTGCTGCTGGCATCCACCGACACTTCGTTGTTCATCAGGTTGCGGGTGACGCCGGCGGACTTGCCGCAGGCGCAGGTATTGCAGATGCCCATGCGGCAGCCCGACTTCGGCTTGATGCCCTGGGCTTCAAGCGCGTCCAGCAGCGGCATGCCGACCGGCACCTCGACGGTGCGGTTGGACTTGCTCAGGGTCAGGCGGGCGGTGCCGGTGGCGATGCTGGGCACGAACACCGGCGGCGTGAAGGCCTCGGCGTGGAAAGCCGGGGCGATGCCTTCGCAGAGGCCGCGCACGGCGTTCATGAAACCGGTCGGACCGCAGACGTAGACGGCGCGCTCGGCCAGATCCGGCAAGGCGGCGTCGAACTGCTCGCGGCTGGGACGGCCGGACAGCTCGCCCGCGGCCAGCTCCTTTTCGTGCTCGTAGACCGGCAGCACGCGCAGGCCGGAGAACTGTTCAGCCAGCGCCGCCAGTTCCTGCGCGAAAATCACGTCCTGACGGGTACGCACGTAGTACATCAGCGTGACATCGGCCGGCATGCCCTGCTGGGCGAGCGTGCGGATGAAGCTCATCAGCGGGGTGATGCCGCTGCCGGCGGCGAGGAAGAGCAGCTTCGAGCCCGCGACATCGACCGGCAGGGTCATGTCGCCGAACGGGCGGCCCAGCTCGATCTCGTCGCCGACCTGGACCTTGTCGACCAGGTGCGTGCTGACGCGGCCGTTGGGCACCTTCTTCACGGTGATGGCGATCAGGCCGGTCGCGCTCGGCGCTTCGCTGAAGCTGTAGGAGCGAGTCTGGCGCACGCCGTCGACCTCGACGGTGAGGTTGACGTGCTGGCCGGCGAGGAAGCCCGGGAAGTTGCTGTTGGGCTTGAGCACCAGCGTGACGGTATCGGGCGTTTCCATCCAGCGCGCGGTGACGCGGGCGATGGTGCGCTCCACACGGGCGGTCGAGCCCAGCTCGGCGGCCCAGAAATCGATGACTTCGGCGCCGACCACGGCACGCAGGGTGCGGGAGATGAACGGCTTGAGGGTGAACTGTGACGACATGTTTGCGTCTCCAAGTGAACACTTACACACTCAGAGTACGCATGTAACTTTTTTAAGTCAACACTTGTTCACTAAATTTATATCCGTACGCCGACAAACGGTCCGGGGATGGTCGCGCCGCCGCCAGACGGCACCGGTGCGACCGCCTCTCTCAGTCCAGACTCGGCATGGGCAGCGGACGCAGCGCCTCCACCAGCTGCGGCATGAGCTCGTCCGCCTGTTTCCAGCCCCACTGGAAGGCCTTGTCGAAGACCTCATCGGAGGGCAGCAAATTGACCGGCGACGGTGTCGGCTGGAAGCGCAGCAGCCAGTCGTAATAAGGACGCTGCGCCGGCAGCTGGGCCTGGATCATCTGCGTGACGGGAAACAGCCAGGTATGACCAGCGCCCCACTGCGGGTGGAAACAGTCCAGCGCCAGGTAGTAGGCGTTGCGGGTGCCTATGCGGCCGGTCTCGACCCCTTCCCAGGCCGCGCGCGCGGGCACGTTGGCGACCGTGCCGCCATCCATGAAGGCATACAGGCCGTGTTCCTCGCGCAAGCCCTTGAGAATGGCCATGCTCTGCGCATCCTCGTGCCAGGGCGCGTACTGGAGCACGCCGGGAATCGCCGATGACAGGCCGATAGCGTCGACCACGCGCAGCTCGCGGGTGACCTCGTCGCGGCCCAGCACCAGCTCCTTGGCCACCTGCGGGCTGAAGAAGCTGATCAGCTGGACCATGCGCTCGGCCAGCTGCACGGGCAGGCCGAGCAGGCTGCGACGCGCCGGAATCTGCGGCAGGTCCTGGTAGGCCGACAGGCGCACGCCGGCGATCATGGCGTCATAGGGAATGGCCATGTCCTTGATGCGCAGCGGCGAGCCGTCGGGGTGGCGCAGCATCTTGTCCATGCCACGCAGATGCAGGCGCACCAGGCCGGGCAGGCTGAGCGCGCTGCCGACCTTGGGCTGGGAGAAGATATGGCGCAGCTTGAGGCCCTTGCCCCAGGCCAGCAGGCCCTCGACATCGGGCACCGCGTCGCGGGCGATCAGACCGCCGAGCAGCGCGCCGATGGATGCCCCGACGATGTAGGACGGCACCAGGCCGGCTTCGCGCAGGCGCGCGACCAGGCCGATGTAGACGAAGCCGGAGCCGCCGCCACCGCCCGGCGCCAGCACCAGCACCTTGTGGCAGACCTCGGCGTCCAGCTCGGCGGCGCTGAAGTCGCCAGCATGATGCTCCAGCAGGGCATGGCGCGCGGCGCGCGTGGCGATGCGCACGGAATCGGCCTGCTGGCGCAGCTGGGCCAGGCGCAGCAGCAGGTTGCGCTGCTCGCGCAGCGGCCCGTAGAGCTGGTCCAGCAGGACCTGCCGGAGCGCATCCACCGGCTCGCTGAACAGGGTGACTTCGGCCCGCCTGGCGCGGACGACATCGCGCGGGCCGGCGGCTCCGGGCTGGAAGGCGCGCAGGCGGCCCAGCACCAAGGCGTAGCGCAGCAGCTCGTAGTCGGCCTGGGGCAGGACATCGGGGTTGGCGAGGTGGCTGCGGATCAGCGCCGCTTCCATGCGCTTGAGGCGCAGCAGCGCGGTTTCCAGGGGCAGGGTCATGTCGGCTCCACTTGTCTGACAGACGTAAGGAAAGTGGGGGACATGCTCGGGCAACACGCGCCCGGAAACAAGAGCGCCCGTCGCATGGACGGGCGCTCCGGGTACCGCGGGGCGACTCAGGCCTTGTTCTTGAGCAGGTCGCGGATCTCGGCGAGCAGCTTTTCCTCGGCGCTGGGCTCGGGCGGCGCGGCCGGGGCCGGCGCTTCCTCGACCGGGGCGCGCTTGAGGGAATTGATGCCCTTGATCGCCATCATGACCGCGAAAGCGATGATGAGGAAGTCGAAGATGGTCTGCAGGAACTTGCCGTAGGCCAGCAGCACGGCAGGCTGGTCGCCTTCGGCGGCCTTCAGCGTGACAGCCAGGTCGGTGAAATTGACACCACCCACCAGCAGGCCGATCGGCGGCATGACGATGTCGCCCACGAAGGACGAGACGATCTTGCCGAAGGCGGCGCCGATGATGACGGCGACCGCGAGGTCGATGACATTGCCGCGAATGGCGAATTCGCGGAATTCCTTGAGCAGGCTCATTCCATAATCTCCAGATGGTTGGAAGGCGGTTGTGACAAGCGTTCAGCCCCGGAGGCGGCGCTGAACGGATTCTGACCGGGCGGAACGACAGTGTCCACCATGCGCTTGCACATGACGTGCCAGCCGCCGCGCGGCTTACACGAAGCTGGTCGCCGCGACGGACGCGGCACGCTGGCACGTCCCGTGCCCCTGCTATACTGCGCGCGAACCGGTCGGCCGCCGCCGACCCCATCGCAGGAGCCCCCGATGTCCGGTCTCACCTTCGCCGCCTGGCTGCGCGACACCACGCGCGCCCACGGCGCCCTCCCCGCCGACCTGATCCAGACCCTGGAAGTCACCGCCGACGCCTGCCGCCAGATCAGCGCGGCGCTGAAGCGCGGCGCGCTCGCCGGCATACTCGGCGCGGCCGGCAGCTCGAACGTGCAGGGCGAGGACCAGAAGAAGCTGGATGTCATCTCCAACGACATCCTGCTCGACGCCCATGTCCGTGGCGGACATCTCGCCGGCATGGCCTCCGAGGAGATGGACGACCCATTCCCCATCCCGGACGGCCAGGCGCGGGGCCGCTTCCTGCTGCTCTTCGACCCGCTCGACGGCTCGTCCAACATCGACATCAATGTCTCCGTGGGCACCATCTTCTCGGTGCTGGAGGCCCCGGCCGGCAGCGACGCCAGCCAGGTCGCGCCCTTCCTGCAGCCGGGCACGGCGCAGGTGGCCGCCGGCTACGCCGTCTACGGCCCGTCCACGCAGCTCGTGCTGACGCTGGGCCACGGCGTCGACAGCTTCACGCTGGACCCGGACACCGGCGACTTCGTGCTCACCCAGGAAGGCATGACGATTCCGGAACAGACCCAGGAATTCGCCATCAACATGTCCAACCAGCGCTTCTGGGAAGAGCCGGTGCAGCACTACGTGGGCGAGCTGCTGGCCGGCAAGGGCGGCGCGCGCGGCAAGGACTTCAACATGCGCTGGGTCGCGGCCATGGTCGCCGACGTGCACCGCATCCTCACCCGTGGCGGCGTCTTCCTCTACCCGCTCGATAGCAAGACCGTCGCCAAGGGCGGCAAGCTGCGCCTGATGTACGAGGCCAACCCCATGTCCTGGCTGGTCGAGCAGGCCGGCGGCGCCGCCAGCACCGGCCGCCAGCGCATCCTCGACATCGCGCCCACAGGCCTGCACCAGCGCGTGCCGGTGATCCTCGGTTCGCGCGCCGAGGTCGAGCGCGTGGTCGACTACCACCGCGAGGGCTGAGTCCTCCTCCGACAGGCCCGCGACAGGATGCCCGCATGAAGAAGCTGTTCTGGCGACTGCTGCTGATCATCGTCGGCCTGCTGCTGGCCTATCAGCTCTGGCTGTTCGCGCATGTCTGGTGGTGGGTGGACCACAACCCCTCGCGCTCGGCCTTCATGAGCGCCCGCCTGGCGGTCATGCGCGAGGACGACCCCGAGGCCGAGCTGCATCACCGCTGGGTGCCCTACGCGCGCATCTCGCCCAG
>Ga0222424_100435_pt1 | contig 24239 bp, 21 predicted proteins | sample 2B2ome_FD_182468 | JGI IMG/M metagenome (GOLD analysis project Ga0222424, IMG submission 182468) | Enriched microbial communities from leaf-cutter ant dump, University of Wisconsin, Madison, United States - 2B200A (version 2) | ecosystem: Environmental > Terrestrial > Nest > Insects nest > Nest... | reverse complement strand
GTCGCCGCCCGTGCGCGCCTTGCTGTAGCGGGCACCGGCACCCAGCTCGCCGACCAGGACGTGCCTGTCATTGCGCAGCAGGGTGCGGCCGTAGCCACCGGTCAGGCCGATCTGGTAACGATGATCACTGGTGCTGTCCTTCTCGAACTGCTCCTGCGTGAACAGATAGTCGTCCTTGTCCAGACCGAAGCGCTGCTTGCTCGCCAGCAGGTAGCGCGCGGTGCCGGTGCCCGCGCCGTCATCGGAGGCGCTGATGGCCTCGGCGCGGTTCTCCAGCGCGAAATCACCCCACTGCCGGTTCAGTTCGCCCTTGAAGGTCAGGCTCTCCTTGCCACCATCGCTGCCAGACTGGGAGAAGAAGCCCAGGTCGGCACGACCCTTCCAGCCCGCGGGCGCCGGCTCATCGGCATGGACGCCAGCGGACGCGGCCGCCAGCAAGGCCATCGCCAGCCAGGATTGCTTCACCATCGCTTTCTCCTTGTTTTTCTTGCTCATGATGTCTGTTCCAGCTCGGCGCGCAACTGCGCGAGCACGGCGGCCGTGTCCGGCCGGACACCGCGCCAGATGCGGAAAGCCTCGGCGGCCTGCTCGACCAGCATGCCCAAACCATCGCGACGGTGTGTCAGCCCCTGCTCGCGTGCCCAGGCCAGGAACGGGATCTCGCGACCATACATCATGTCGTAGACCGCCGTGCCGGGGTGATGCCAGCCGGGCGCGATGACGACACCTTTGCCCTGCAGGCTGGCGCTGGTCGCGTTGATGATGATGTCGAACGCCGCGCCGCCGGCGGGCCGTGCCAGGTTATCGAGGCCACAGCCACGCACATCGCCGGCGGCCGCGAACAGGGCCGCGAGCGTGTCGGCCTTCGCGGCCGTGCGATTGGCCACCAGCACCTGCGCCGCCCCCGCCGCCAGCAACGGACCGATGACGCCGCGCGAGGCGCCGCCGGCGCCGAGCAGCAGCACGCGGGCGCCAGCCAGCGGCCAGCCGGCATTGACCGTGATGTCGCGCACCAGACCCGTGCCATCGGTGTTGTCGCCGAGCAGGCGGCCATCCGGCGTGATGCTCAGCGTGTTCACCGCGCCCGCCAGCTCGGCCTCGCGCGAGCGCTCATCGCACAGCGCCCAGGCCTGCTCCTTGAACGGCACGGTGACATTGGCGCCGCATCCGCCAGCCGCGCGGAAGGACTGCCAGGCACCGGCGAAGTCATCCAGCGGCGCCAGCAGCGTCCCGTAGCTGAGCCGCTGGCCGGTGGCGGCGGCGAAGGCCGCATGTATGCGCGGCGACTTGCTGTGCGCGACCGGATGGCCGATGACGACATAGCGGTCCATCAAGCGCCTCCTGCGTCGGCCGTCTCGCCCGCGGCCGGCCCCGCCTGCGGCCACCACTGGCGCGGCTTGAGATAGCGCGTGTACAGGCGCTCCTCGGCGCTGCCGGGCTCGGGACGCCAGTCATAGCGCCAGCTCACTTGCGCCGGCAGCGACATGAGGATGGACTCAGTGCGGCCACCGGTCTGCAGGCCGAACAGCGTGCCCCGGTCGTAGACCAGGTTGAACTCGACATAACGGCCCCGGCGGATGAGCTGGAATTCCCGCTCGCGCTCGCCGTAGGGCGTGTCCTTGCGCCGTCGCAGGATGGGCAGGTAGGCCGGCAGATAGGCGTCGCCGACGCTGCGCATGAAGGCGAACGCCGTGTCGAAGCCACCCTGGCTCCAGTCGTCGAAGAACAGGCCGCCAACCCCGCGCGGCTCGTCGCGGTGCCTGATGAAGAAGTATTCGTCGCACCACTGCTTGAGGCGCGGATAGACTTCGCCGCCAAAAAGCGCGCAGGCCTCGGCCGCGACCCGATGCCAGTGCAGGCAGTCCTCGTCCTGGCCGTAGTAGGGCGTCAGGTCGAAGCCACCGCCGAACCACCAGACCGGCTCCTGGCCTTCGGCTTCGGCGATGAAGAAGCGCACGTTGGCGTGCGAGGTCGGCGCATGCGGGTTGCGCGGATGGATGACCAGCGACACGCCCATGGCCTGGAAGCTGCGGCCGGCCAGCTCGGGACGATGCGCCGTGGCCGACGCCGGCAGCCTGCCGCCCATGACATGGGAGAAATTGACGCCGCCCTTCTCGATGACGGCGCCGCCCTCCAGCACACGGCTGCGGCCACCGCCGCCCTCGGCGCGCGCCCAGACATCCTCGCGGAAGCTGCCGCCATCCTCGGCCGCCAGCGCCGCGCAGATACGATCCTGCAAGTCCATGAGATAGGCCTTCACGGCCTCCGTCTGCGCCACGCCAACCCCGCTCGATGCCATGCCTTCCTCGCCTCCTCAGCCCGCGCGCACCACGCGCTGGCTGCGCAAATCCCGGATTTCCGTCGGCCGCGCCAGCCCCCCGGTGGCCCCCGGCAGGATGAAGTCCAGCTCACCACCCAGCCGCTGACGCACGTCGAACAGGGTGCGCGCCGCCGGACGGCCCGCGCGGTTGGCGCTGGTCGAGACCAGCGCGCCACCGAAGGCCCGGCACAGCGCCTGCACGCCGGGATGCGCGCTCACCCGCAGGGCGACCGAGTCATGCTGTCCGCGCAGCCAGACCGGGAAGTCCCTGGATACCGGCACCAGCCAGGTCACCGGCCCCGGCCAGGTGGCGCGCAGCTGCGCCTGCGAAGCGGCATCCAGCCCGACCAGCCAGGGCGCGATCTGGGCCCAGTCGGCGGCGATCAGGATCAGCCCCTTGCCCGGGTCGCGGCGCTTGATGTCCCAGATGCGGCGCACGGACTCCTGCTGCCAGGGATCGCAGCCCAGGCCCCAGACGGACTCGGTCGGATAGGCGATGACACCGCCCTCGCGCAGGGCGAGGACGGCTTGCTGCAGATGGATGGGCGAGGCGACCGGCATGAAGGCGACACAGGAAATTGAGTATTCCGCCAGTCTAGCACGCACCGCTCATGGCGGCAGACGCTGGTAGCCCCCGGGCACCGCCGCCACCCAGCCCAGCGCCTCCAGCTCGCCCAGCGCGGCCATGACCTCGCCCGGCGGTCGCCCGGCCATGGTCACCAGCGCGTCCAGGCCGTACGCCTGCCAGTCCATGGCCTCGAGCAGCCGGCCGGCCTGCCCGCCGGGCGGCTCACGAGCCAGCGCATCCGTCATGCCCTGCGGCCGCGCGACCGGCGCATGGCCGAACCAATCGCCGACCTGGGGCAGCACATCGGCGATGACATCCGTGGCGCGCTCGGCCAGGCGCGCCTGGCCCTGCCGGATCAGCTCGTGACAGCCCCGCGACTGCAGGCTGTGCACCGGGCCGGGCACGGCCCAGACCGGTCGGCTCAGCTCATCGGCCGCGCGCGCGGTGATGATGGAACCGCTGTCGGGCCCGGCCTCGACCACCAGCACGCCCAGGCTGAGCGCGGCGATGACCCGGTTGCGCCGGTGGAAATGCCAGCCGCGTGGCGGCGTGCCAGGCGCGAACTCCGACACCAGCAGGCCGCCCTCCGCCCGCACGCGCGCCGCCAGCTCGCGGTGACGCGGGGGATAGACCAGATCCGGTCCGCAGCCCAGCACCGCCAGCGTGACGCCGGCCACCGACAAGGCGCCTTCGTGCGCGGCGCCATCGATGCCGCTGGCCAGCCCGCTGGTGACCGCGAAACCGGCTCGGGCGATGTCGGCCGAGATCGCGCGCGCCAGCGCCAGGCCATGACGGGTCGCCGCCCGGCTGCCGACCACGGCGATCTGCGGCAGGCCCAGCGCGGTCTCGTCGCCGGCGAGGAAGAGCAGGGGAGGCCGGCACGGGCAGCGGCTCAGACCCATGGGCCAGTGCCTTTCAGCGCACTCCGGGCCATCCTGCCAGAGCCGGTGGCCGGGCTGCGCCAGCCATTCCAGCGCGCGCCGCCATTGCTGGTGCACGGGCGCGGCCTGGCCACCCCCGGGCCAGTCGGCGTGGCGCTGCAGGAAGCGCGCCTCCAGATTCAGGCCGGACTCGCGCCGCCACGCGGCCGAGGGCCGCATCAGCGCCTCTTCCGGGGAGCCGAAGGCCTCAAGCAGGCGGCGATAGGGCGCCGGCTGCTGATCCAACAGCAGATACAGGCGCAGCGCGGCCGCGCCAGACACCTCGTCAGGCACCTGATCCGACATGACTAGCCCCTCCCTGGGCAGCGGCGCGGTCGCGCCGGCAGCCACGTATGCCTATAATATGGTCAACGGGCGTGCGCCCACTTACCTAGAGGTTTAGTCCCGGCCCCGGCATTCCGCCAGCCGCCGGAGAGAAATCATGGCCCTGCTTCCCATCCTCGAATTCCCGGACCCCCGTCTGCGCACGGTGGCCAGGCCAGTCGCCAGCGTGGACGACGGCATACGCCAGCTCGCCAAGGACATGCTGGAAACCATGTATGCCGCGCCCGGTATCGGCCTCGCCGCCACCCAGGTCGACCGCCACATCCGCATGCTCGTGCTGGACGTCAGCGAAGACCAGTCGCAGCCCCAGGTGTTCATCAATCCGGTGATCGAGAAACTCGGCGACGAGCTCAAGTCCTACGACGAAGGCTGCCTGTCGGTGCCCGGCTTCTACGAGCCGGTGGAGCGCCCGGACCGCATCCGCGTCACCGCGCTGGGACTGGACGGCCAGGAGCACGTCATCGAGGCCGACGGCCTGCTCTCGGTCTGCATCCAGCACGAGATCGACCACCTCGACGGCAAGCTTTTCGTCGACTACATCTCGCCGCTCAAGCGCAACCGCATCAAGAGCAAGCTGGAAAAGCAGCACCGGGCTCGCGCCTGACCCCGAACCAGAACAGGAACCCTTCGTTGGACAGTCATTTGCGCATCGTCTTTGCAGGCACCCCGGAGTTCGCGGCTGAAAGCCTGCGTGCCCTCCTGCAAGGACATCACGACGTCATCGCCGTCTACACCCAGCCCGACCGGCCCGCCGGCCGCGGCCGCGGACTGAAGGCCAGCCCCGTCAAGGAGCTGGCCCTGGCCCACGACCTGCCCGTGCATCAGCCCGCCTCCCTGAAGGATGCCGACGCGCAAGCCGAACTGGCCGCGCTCAAGCCCGACCTCATGGTGGTCGCCGCCTACGGCCTGATCCTGCCGCAGACCGTGCTCGACATCCCGCGCCTGGGCTGCATCAACGTGCACGCCTCGCTGCTGCCGCGCTGGCGCGGCGCCGCGCCGATCCAGCGCGCCATACTCGCCGGCGACAGCGAGACCGGCATCACCATCATGCAGATGAACGCCGGCCTGGATACCGGCGACATGCTCTACAAGGCCACCTGCCCGATCTCGCGCAGCGACACCGGCAGCAGCCTGCACGACCGTCTCGCCCTGCTCGGCGGCGACGCCCTGCTGGCCGTGGTCGACGCCCTGCGCGACGAGCAGCCCCTGACACCCGAGCCGCAGGACGACGCGCAGGCCAGCTACGCCGCCAAGCTCAGCAAGGAAGAGGCGCTGATCGACTGGCGGCTGCCCGCCGGCGAGCTGGCGCGCCGCGTGCGCGCCTTCAACGCCACGCCGGTCGCGCACACCCTGCTGGCCGGCCAGCCCGTGCGCGTCTGGCAGGCCAGACCGTTGCGGGACGAGACCACCACGGCCCAGCCCGGCATGATCATCCGCGCCGACAGGCACGGCCTCGCGGTGGCTGCCGGCGAGTCCGGCGTGCTGCTGGTCGAGACCCTGCAACTGCCCGGCGGCAAGGCCCTGCCGGTGGCGCAGCTGCTCAACGCCCGCCGCGACGAGCTGCAGCCGGGCACGGTGTTCGGCGCATGAGCAAGCCGCAGACACGCCGTACCGGACAGCATGGCGGCAAGTCCCGCCGCGACCTCGGCGTGCGCGCCCTGGCCGCGCAGGCGCTGGCGCCGGCGCTGGCCGGCGAACGCTCGCTGGGCGCCACGCTGCCGGCGGCCCAGCGCGCCTGCCGCAGCGAAGACCTCGGCCTGCTGCAGGAGCTGGTGCAGGGCACCGCGCGCCACGCCATCCACTACCGCACGCTGATCAAGCCGCTGCTCCAGCGCGCCCCCAAGGACAGCACGGTCGAAGCCCTGCTCCTGCTCGGCACGCACCAGCTGCTGGCCATGCGCATACCCGATCACGCCGCCATCGCCGAGACCGTCGAGGCCGCCCGCCAGCTGGGCATGGACAAGCTCACCGGCTTCATCAACGGCGTGCTGCGCAGCCTGCAGCGCCGCGAGGATGAACTGGTGCAGGCCGCCGTCATCCAGGCGCACGCGCACCCGGCCTGGTTGCTGCGCGCGCTGCGCGCCGACTGGGGCGACCAGGCGGATGACATCATCGCCGCCAACAACAGCCCCGCGCCGACCACGCTGCGCGTCGACCGCAGCCGCGCCAGCCGCGACGCCATGCTCGCCACCCTGATCGAAGAGGGCCTGCCGGTGGAGCCGACCCGTCACGCGCCGGACGGCCTGCGTCTGACCGAGCCGGTGCCGGTGCAGGCGCTGCCCGGCCTCGCCGAGGGCCTGCTGTCGGTGCAGGATGAAGCCGCCCAGCTCGCCGCCTGCCTGCTCGCGCCGCGTGCCGGCGAGCGCGTGCTCGACGCCTGCGCCGCGCCCGGCGGCAAGACCGCGCACCTGCTCGAGATCCAGCCCCGCCTGGCCGCGCTGGTCGCGCTCGACAACGACGCCGAGCGCCTCAGGCGCGTCGAGGAGAACCTGGCGCGCGCCGGCTACGCAGCGGGTACGCCTGCCGCCGCGCATGTGCAGGTGCGCTGCGCCGACGCCGGCGATCTCGACAGCTGGTGGGACGGGGAGGGCTTCGACGCCATCCTGCTCGACGCGCCCTGCAGCGCCACCGGTGTCATCCGCCGCCACCCCGACATCAAGCTGCTGCGACGGCCGGACGACATCGCGCGCACCGTGGCGGCGCAAGCCATGCTGCTGGACCGCCTCTGGCGCGCGCTGAAACCCGGCGGACGCCTGCTCTACGCCACCTGCTCGCTGCTCAAGGCCGAGAACGAAGCGCAGATCACCGCCTTCCTGGCGCGCACGCCGGATGCCCAGGCGCTGCCCTTGCGGCTGGATGGCGAGATGCCCGGTCAGTGGCGCCCGCAGGGCCGCCAGCTGCTGCCGGAGATCGACGGTCACGACGGCTTCTACTACGCGCTGCTGGAGCGACGAGCATGATCATCCCCGCCGTGCTGCCCGACTTCATCGACGCCGCCTTCATCCGCGACCTGCTCGCCTCGCTGGTGTTCTTCCTCGTGCTCATGGGCCTGCGCACGCTGCTGCGCCGCGCCATCCTCAAGCGCGAGGAGCTGGAGCCGGAGATGAAGCGGCGCTGGCTGGTCAGCCTGCGCAATGTCACCCTGGTCATCTTCCTGCTCGGCATGGCCCTGATCTGGGCCAGCGAGATCGAGACCGTCGCGGTTTCCCTGGTCGCCATCGCCGCCGCCATCGTGCTCGCCACCCGCGAGATGATCCTGTGCCTGCTGGGCTCGCTCTACCGCACCAGCACCAATGCCTATGCCATCGGGGACCGCATCGAGATCGGCGGCTTCAAGGGACAGGTCATCGATGCCGACATGCTGTCGACGACGCTGATCGAATCGAATCAGGTCACGCCGCAGAAGGGCACGGTCGGCCGCGTGGTGACCTTTCCCAACAGCCTGCTGCTGACCCAGGCGCTCTTCAACGAAAGCTCGCTGGGCAGCTTCGTCATCCACACCGTGCATGTCGCCATTCCCCGCGACGAGGACTGGCAGGCGGCCGAGGACAGCCTGCTGGCCGCGGCCCGCGAGGAGGTCGGTCAGTACAGCAAGGAGCTGGTGCGCCACGCCCGCGAACTGCAACGCAGCTACGGCCTGGGCTCGCCGGCGCTGGTGCCGCGCGTGCGCATGGCGCTGACGGATCACAAGGAGACCCAGCTGCATCTGCAGCTGCCGGTGCCCATCAATCAGCGCGTGAATGTGGAGCAGCGCATCCTGCGCAGTTATCTCGCCAGCCTGCGCGCGAACACCGTCCGCTCCTCGGCGGCGAAAGCGGCGGGCCAGCCGGCCGGCTGACCGCCGCTATCGACTCAGCGGCCGCCCAGAAAGCCCTTGAGCAGGCTCGCGCCCTGCGCCAGCAGGTCGCCGCCCTCCAGCAACTGGCCATTGGGCGTCAGCTTGTCGATCAGCCCCGGCAGGAACTGCGCGACCTGGGCCGCCGCCTGCTGCGGATCGATGCCCAGCTTGCCGGCGATCGCCGCCACCTGCGGGCTGCCCAGCACCTGCTGGATCTGCTCGGCGCTGATCGGCAGATTCTGGCCGGTGCCTATCCACGACTTCACCTGTTCGCCCAGGCCACCGGCCTGCAGCTTCTGCAGCAGCCCCTGCAGTCCGCCGCTGTCGCCGATCAGCCCCTGCACCGCGCCCAGCACGCCATCCGCGCCCTGTCCGCCGGCGATATTGCCGACCAGGGATGTCACTTCATCGAAAAGCCCCATGTTCTTGTCCTCGTCAGGTTCCGGGTAACCGAGATTACGCTCCCGGTCCCGGCCAGGCATACGCGCAGGCGACGGACGGACATGAAAAAGCCGGGCAGGGGCCCGGCTTTTTCACCACGGCACGATACGCTCAGCGGCCGAGCAGCTCGCGCGCGACCACTTCCTTCATGATCTCGCTGGCGCCGCCGTAGATGCGCTGGATGCGGGCGTCGATGTAGGCGCGGGAGACGCCGTACTCCAGCATGTAGCCGTAGCCGCCGTGCATCTGCAGGCAGGCGTCGGCGACGCGGCCCTGCAGCTCGGTGGCGTAGAGCTTCACGGCGGCGCCGGTGGGGATGTCCAGCTTGCCTTCGGCGTGCAGGTCGACGCAGCTGTCGACAAAGGCGCGGCCGGCCAGGATGTCGGTCTTGCAGGTGGCCAGCGTGAAGCGGGTGTTCTGCAGCTGCGACAGCGGCTTGCCGAAGGCCTTGCGCTCCTGCACGTACTGCGCGGTGCGCTCCAGCGTGCCTTCCGAGGCGGCCACGCCGATGACGGCGATGTTCAGACGCTCGCGCGGCAGCTCGTTCATCATGTAGGCGAAGCCCTTGCCTTCCTGGCCCAGCAGGCAGTTGGCCGGCACGCGCACGTTGTCCATGAACAGCTCGGAGGTGTCCTGCGAGTGCAGGCCCATCTTCTCCAGCTTCTTGCCCTTCTGGAAGCCGGGCAGCGAGGTGTCGATCAGCAGCAGCGACACGCCCTTGGCGCCGGCGGCGACGTCGGTCTTCACCGCCATGACCACGACATCGGCGTGCTGGCCGTTGGAGATGAAGGTCTTGGAGCCGTTGACCACGTAGAAGTCACCGTCGCGCACGGCGGTGGTGCGGATGGCGGCGAGGTCGGAACCGGCGCCCGGCTCGGTCATGCCGATGGCGGCCACGGCATCGCCCGAGGCCAGCTTGGGCAGCCACTCGGCCTTCACCGGCTCCTGGGCCAGGTGCTCGATGTACGGCGCGCAGATGTCGGAGTGCACGCTGACGCCGGTGGCCAGCGAGGCCAGACCCAGCCGCGCCATTTCATTGAGGATGACCATGGAATACTGGAACGGCACGCCGACGCCGCCATACTGTTCCGGCTGGTCCACGCAGAGCAGGCCGTTCTCGCCAAGCTTGTTCCAGATCTCGCGCGGCATCCACGAGTCCTTCTCCCACTGTTCGTAGTGCGGCAGGATCTCGTTTTCCAGGAAGCGCTTGACGTTGTCGCGGAACAGTTCCAGCTCGGCTTTATCGATGGACATGGTGTTTCTCGGCTGTGATCAGGTTGAACGAAAGTCGCCATTTTATGTCATGCGGGCGCAGCCGGACAGGACATATATCGGACAACACCGTCTTGACCGGAAGGACATCTGCAGGCATGAAGGCGGCTCTTCTTTTTATTCTCCGGACTCACGCTTCATGACACTCACCGAACTGCTCGCCGGCCTGCAGGCCGGCCGCTACGATTTCGAAGATGCGCAGGCCTTCATACAGGCCCGCTACGACTACACCCCGACCGCCTTCGAGAATGGTCTCGGCGAGGACCGGGTGCGCAATGCCGCCGGCCAGAACGAAGGCTCCTGCCGTCTGTTCGCCTTCGCGCTGCTGGAAGGACTGGGCGAAGAGGACACCCTGCGCTGCTTCGGCCGCCACTATCGCCATGTGCTCGCCGAGCCGGCCGGCCAGGATCATGCCAATATCCGCCAGTTCATGCGTCACGGCTGGGCCGGCATCCGCTTCTCCGGCGACGCCCTGAGCCCGCGCGAACCCTGATCGCGTCACGCCGCCGTCGCCACGACGTCAACGCGCACGCGCAAAACGCGTTTTCCGCTACACCACCACAAACCGTAAAGGACTATCACCATGTCTCGCAATGCCCTGATCTCGGCCTCGGTCCTGCTGCTGGCCGCCTCCGTCGCCAACGCCTACGAAGTCAAGTCCGGCGTGTCCGTCCAGGTGCCGGGCGCCTCGGTCCAGACCAACGCCGAAGCCAGCGCCCAGCTGCCCAGCCTGCAAGCCACCAAGGATGCCGCCGTCAAGGCCGGCCAGACCTCCCGTGACGCTGCCCTGTCCGCGGGCGTCGGCGCGCTGACCACCGGCAAGTCCGCCCTCGACAGCGGCAAGGCCGCCGGCCAGGCTGCCTACGGCAGCGCCAAGGATGCCGCCGTGGCCCAGGGCACCGCCGCCAAGGACGCCGCCCTCGAAAAGGCCGGTCTCGCCAAGAACATCGCCACCGGCTACAAGCAGCGCACGGATGACGCGATCTCCGCCAAGGACCGCGTCGCCGTCGCCAAGTTCGCCTCCACCCAGAAGGCCACCGGCGCTGCTGTCGGCAAGCTCACCAGCCTGCTCGGCGGCGCCAACGCCCAGGCCAACGGCGGCCTCGCCAAGGGCTACGAGAAGAAGCTGGTCATCGGCGGCAAGCTGGATGCCGATCTCGGCGCCCAGGCCAAGACCATCGACAGCGCCTCCGTGCCGGGCCTGAGCGCCCAGCCCAAGGGCACCCAGCTGCTGCTGATCGGCAACCAGGTCGTGCGTGTCGACGCCAAGACCAAGGTCGTCCTCGACGTCGGCGCCGCCACGCTCTGACGTCCTCGCCGGGGTGCCTCGCGCACCCCGCGCACATGCCGCGCGGGCCGGTCTCCCCGGGAGAACCGGCCCGCATGCTTTCCGGCTGGTGCCCGCCATGCCGGCGATGATGCCGACCCGCCGCATCCCGGCTATACTCGCGGGTTTCCGCCAACCGTGATCGCGCCGTCATGAGCCAGATATCCAACCAACCGGAGCAGCCGATCCAGACCTTCCAGGGTCTGATCCTGGCCCTGCAAAGCTACTGGGCCGAGCAGGGCTGCGTCGTCCTCCAGCCTTACGACATGGAAATGGGTGCCGGCACCTTCCACACCGCCACCTTCCTGCGCGCGATCGGCCCGGAAACCTGGAACGCGGCCTATGTGCAGCCCTCGCGCCGCCCGGCCGACGGCCGCTACGGCGAGAACCCCAACCGTCTGCAGCACTATTACCAGTTCCAGGTCGTGCTCAAGCCGAATCCGAGCAACATCCAGGACCTGTACCTGGAGTCGCTGCGCCGCATCGGCGTCGACCCCACCGTGCACGACATCCGCTTCGTCGAGGACAACTGGGAATCGCCGACGCTGGGCGCCTGGGGCCTGGGCTGGGAGGTCTGGCTGAACGGCATGGAAGTGACCCAGTTCACCTATTTCCAGCAGGTCGGCGGCCTCGAATGCTATCCGGTCACCGGCGAGATCACCTATGGCCTGGAGCGCCTGGCCATGTACCTGCAGGGCGTGGACTCGGTCTACGACCTGGTCTGGGCCGACGGTCCGTTCGGCAAGGTCACCTACGGCGACGTGTTCCACCAGAATGAAGTCGAGCAGTCGACCTACAACTTCGAGCATGCCAACGTGCCCGAGCTGTTCAAGCTGTTCGACCTCTACGAGTCGGAAGCCAACCGCCTGATGAGCCTGCCGCAGCCCCTGCCGCTGCCGGCCTATGAAATGGTCATCAAGGCCTCGCACAGCTTCAACCTGCTCGATGCCCGCCGCGCCATCTCGGTGACCGAGCGCCAGCGCTACATCCTGCGCGTGCGCACCCTGGCCCGCGCCGTGGCGCAGAGCTATTTCGACGCCCGCGCCGCGCTCGGCTTCCCGCTCGCCGCGCCGGCCCTGCGCGATGAGGTCATGGCCCAGATCGCCTCGGCCGCACACTCTGAGAAAAAGGAGGCGCAGGCATGAGCGCCCAGGATTTCCTGTTCGAGATCGGTGGCGAGGAGCTGCCGCCGAAGTCCCTGCCGACGCTGGCCGCCGCGCTGCGTGACGGTATCGCCGAGGGCCTGGCCAAGGCCGGCCTGGCCCATGCGGGCATCGAGTCCTGCGCCGCGCCGCGCCGCCTCGCCGTCATCGTGCGTCAGCTCGCCGCGCAGCAACCCGACCGCGTCATCAGCGTCGACGGTCCGCCGGTCAAGGCCGCCTTCGACGCCGCCGGCCATCCGACCCAGGCCGCGCTCGGCTTCGCGCGCAAGAACGGCGTCGACATCGGCGAGCTGGATCGCAGCGGCGAGAAGCTGCGCTTCCAGCGCGAGGTCAAGGGCGAAAGCACCGCCAGCCTCATGCCCGGCATCATCGACCTGGCGCTGAAGAACCTGCCGGTGGCCAAGCGCATGCGCTGGGGCGCCAGCCGTGTCGAGTTCGTGCGTCCCATGCACTGGGTGGTCATGCTGCACGGCGGCGACATCGTGCCCGCGCGCCTGCTCGACATCGCCAGCGGCCGCACCAGCTTCGGTCACCGCTTCCATCATCCGCAGGCGGTCGAGATCGCCTCGCCGGACGCCTATGTGGCGGCCATGCGCGACGCGCACGTGATCGCCGACTTCGCCGAGCGCCGCGAACTCATCCGCGCCCGCGTGAATGAACTGGCGGCGAAGGAGGGCGGTCGCGCGCTCATGCCGGATGCCCTGCTCGACGAAGTCACCGCCCTGGTTGAATGGCCGGCGCCGCTGGTCTGCTCCTTCGAGGAGCGCTTCCTGGCCGTGCCGCAGGAAGCCCTGATCTCGACCATGCAGGACAACCAGAAGTATTTCTGCCTGGTCGATGACGCCGGCCAGCTCATGGCCCGCTTCATCACCGTCGCCAACATCGACTCGCCGTCGCCCGAGAAGATCGTCGCCGGCAACGAGAAGGTCGTGCGCCCGCGCCTGACCGACGCCGAGTTCTTCTTCAACCAGGACAAGAAGACCACGCTGGCCGCGCGCAACGAGCGCCTGAAGACCGTGGTCTTCCAGGCCCAGCTCGGCACCGTGTTCGCCAAGGCCGAACGCGTCTCGGCGCTGGCCGCCGACATCGCCGGCCGCATCGGCGGCGACGTGGCGCAGGCCCGCCTCGCCGGCCTGCTCTGCAAGGCCGACCTGGCCTCCGAGATGGTCGGCGAATTCCCCGAGCTGCAGGGCATCGCCGGCTACCACTACGCCCGCCACGAAGGCCTGCCGGAAGAAGTCGCGCTGGCGCTGAACGAGCAGTACCTGCCGCGCTTCGCCGGCGACAGCCTGCCGACCACGAAGACCGGCCAGGCAGTGGCGCTGGCCGACAAGCTCGACACGCTCACCGGCATCTTCGGCATCGGCCAGCCGCCGACCGGCTCCAAGGATCCGTTCGCGCTGCGCCGCGCCGCCCTCGGCGTGCTGCGCATCCTCATCGAGGGTGATCTCGACATCGACCTGCAGCAGCTGGTGCGCAGCGCGACCGCGCAGCACGGTGCCGCGCTGACCACCGCCACCACGGCCGATGACGTCTTCGAGTTCCTGCTCGGCCGCTACCGCGCCATGTACGAAGAGCAGGGCATCCCGGTCGATGTCATCCAGGCCGTGCAGGCCTGCCGCCCGACCGTGGCGCGCGACTTCGACCGCCGCGTCAAGGCCGTCGCGCACTTCCGCGCGCTGCCCGAGGCCGCCGCCCTGGCCGCCGCCAACAAGCGCGTGTCCAACATCCTCGCCAAGGAAGTGGTGAGCGGCGGCGAGATCGAGAAGACGCTGCTGGAAGCCGGCGCCGAGCAGGCCCTGGCCGATGCCGTGGCCGCCGCCGCCGCGCGCGTGGCGCCCTGCTTCGCCAGCGGCGACTACACCACCGCGCTGACCACGCTGGCCGGCCTGCGCACGCCGGTGGACGCCTTCTTCGACAGCGTCATGGTCATGGCCGAGGATGCCGCCGTGCGCGCCAACCGCCTGCGCCTGCTGTCCTGGCTGCGCGCGCTGTTCCTGCGCGTGGCGGATATCTCCCAGCTGTCGTCCTGAGCACCGCCCGCGGACATGAAAAAGGCGCCTTGATGGCGCCTTTTTCATGAGCCGCTGTGCACGTCATGCCGCGAGCGCGTCTTCTTCCAGCAGGAAGTCCAGCGCATCCAGCGCCGACTGCGCGGGCAGCTCCTCCATGGGAATGTGCCCGCCATCCGGATACACCTTCACGGTCAGCCCCGGCACGTCGCGCTGCCATTCGCTGATCAGCGCCGGCGGCACCCAGCGGTCGCGCGCGCCCCAGAGCAGCAGGGTGGGCACGACGAGCTCTTGTACCCGGGCGGCGAAACGATTGTTCCGGTTCATGTCCGCGAGCAGGCGGAAATAGGCCACCATGCCGGCCTTGTTGCCCGGACGCATGAGCAACTCGAAATAGCGCCTGTTCACGCCCGGCTGCATGCGCCGGCTGTCGCCGTAGACCTCGCGGATGCCATGCTCGACCAGCCGGCGCGGTGCCACGAAGCGGCTGAGGATGTTCATGCCCGGCGCCGCCACCAGGGCGATCAGCCCGGGCAGGGGCTGCGAATACGCGATCGGATCGAGCAGGATCAGGCGCTCGACACGCTCGGGGTGATGGACCGCGTAGTACCAGCTCAGGAAGCCGCCCAGCGAGTTGCCGGCGAGATGGAAGCTCTGCAGCCCGAGATGCTCGCGGAACAGCTCGATGAACTTGAGCGCGTATTCCGGCGTGTAGCTGCCGGACTGCAGCGGCCCGGTGAGGCCGAAACCCGGCAGGTCCATGCGGATGATGCGGAAATGCGGACGCAGCGCCGCCACCCAGCCATCCCAGGTGTGCAGCGAGGCCATGACGCCATGCAGCAGCACCAGCGCCGGGCCATGGCCTTCATCGGTGTAGTGCACCTGGGTGCCGTCGATCACGACATAGCGGGATTCCGGCTTCTCGTAGCGCCGCCGCAGCGTGCGCAGCGGGATGCTGCCTATGCCCAGCTCGGCGCGGAGGCGGGCGATCAGGCCCAGGGATTTGCGGGTCGTCAGGACGCGAGGTGCCACGGAGGTGTTCGACACTGCCATGCCGGTGACTCGTCAGTTCACATGAGGTCACCGACCCTAACTTACGTCGGATTCCAAGGCAATGGATAATTTGTAAGCAGGTGGCGCCCCGCGCGGCCCCGGCAATCCGACCGATGACCCTGATCAGGTTATGTCCAATTCACCCTGATGACGGTATGCTCGCCAAATTGTGCCAATGCACATTTGCTTACAATTTCGGTATAAAGCCAGCCGTAATCCACCAACCGATCAGGTGACTGACCATGCCTACCTACAAGGCCCCCCTGCGCGACATGCGCTTCCTGATGAACGAAGTTCTCGACTATCCGAAGCACTACGCCAATCTGCCGGGCGGCGAAGAAGCCACGCCGGACCTGGTCGACGCCATCCTGGAAGAAGCCGCCAAGTACTGCGAGCAGGTGCTGGCACCGCTGAACCAGACCGGCGACGAGGAAGGCTGCCACTTCGACAACGGCGAAGTGACCACGCCCAAGGGCTTCAAGGAAGCCTATGAACAGTACGTGGCCGGCGGCTGGCAGGGTCTGAACTACCCGACCGAATTCGGCGGCCAGGGCCTGCCCATGTCCATGGGACTGCTGCGCTCGGAAATGATGGGCACCGCCAACTGGTCGTTCACCATGTACCCCGGTCTGTCGATCGGCTGCATCAACACCATCATGCTGCACGGCACCGAAGAGCAGAAGGCCACCTTCCTGCCGCCGCTGGTGGAAGGCCGCTGGACCGGCACCATGTGCCTGACCGAGCCGCAGTGCGGCACCGACCTCGGCCAGGTCAAGACCAAGGCCGAGCCGCAGGCTGATGGCAGCTACAAGCTGACCGGCACCAAGATCTTCATCTCCGCCGGCGAACATGACCTCGCCGAGAACATCATCCACATCGTGCTCGCCCGCCTGCCGGACGCGCCGGCCGGCACCCGCGGCATCTCGCTGTTCATCGTGCCCAAGTTCATCGCCAACAACGACGGCACCACCGGCGACCGCAACCCGGTCGCCGCCGGCTCCATCGAGCACAAGATGGGCATCCGCGCCTCGGCCACCTGCGTCATCAACTTCGACGAGGCCACCGGCTACCTGATCGGCCCGCCGAACAAGGGCCTGGAATGCATGTTCACCTTCATGAACACCGCCCGCATCGGCACCGCCATCCAGGGCGTGGCCCATGCCGAGCTGTCCTACCAGGGCTCGCTGCCGTACGCCAAGGAGCGCCGCTCCATGCGCGCCCTGTCCGGCAAGAAGGAACCGGACCAGGTCGCCGACGCGCTCATCCACCACGGTGACGTGCGCCGCATGCTGCTGACCCAGAAGGCCATCGCCGAAGGTGGTCGCGCCATGGTCTACTTCGCCGCCCAGTACGCCGACAACATGGCTGTCGGCATCGTCAACGGCGACAAGGAAATCTACGACTTCTGGGACGACAAGCTGGGCTTCCTGACCCCGATCCTGAAGGGCTGCCTGACCGAGCTGGGCCTGGAAGCCGCCAACCTGGGCATGCAGGTGTTCGGTGGCCACGGCTACATCAAGGAACACGGCATGGAGCAGGTCGCCCGCGACGCGCGCATCTCGACCCTGTACGAAGGCACGACCGGCATCCAGGCCCTCGACCTGCTCGGCCGCAAGGTGCTGCTCTCGTCCAAGGGCAAGGCCGTGCGCGAGTTCACCGCCGACATCGCCAAGTTCTGCCGCGACCATGTCGGCAACAAGCAGATGCGTCCGTTCATCTGGGAGCTGACCAAGATCGTCACCCAGTGGAACTACCTGACCGTGCGCGTCATGCTGCAGGCCCGCAAGGACCGCGACTTCGTCGGCACCGCCGCCTACGACTTCCTGATGTACTCCGGCTACGCCACCCTGGCCTTCTTCTGGGCCAAGATGGCCGCTGTCGCCTTCGAGAAGCTGGAAAAGGGCGGCAACGATGAGCCGGCGTTCTACCAGTCGAAGATCCAGACCGCCGAGTTCTACTTCGAACGTCTGCTGCCGCGCGCCAGGTCGCACGCCGAGACCATGCTGAAGCCGACCAAGTCGCTGATGCAGATGGACGTGGACCACTTCAACTTCGCTTGATGTGACCCGCATCGGGGCGCGGACATGCCGCGCCCCGGCAAGAACAGAAGGCGCCTGCATCGCAAGATCAGGCGCCTTCTGTTTTTCCGCCGCCTGCTGCCCGGCGGGTCCGGCGCAGTGCTAGCATCCGGTAATCACCCAGGATGCCCCCGCCGATGCTCAAGACCAATGCCCTGCTGGCCCGCCTGCCGCTGCTGCTCGGCCTGCTCACGCTGATCTACCTGACCTACCGCATACTCAGCCCGTTCATCGTGCCCGTGGCCTGGGCGGCCATCCTCGTCTTCGTGACCTGGCCCCTGTACCGCTGGCTGCTCCGCCTGCTGGGCAACCGCAGCAATCTGGCGGCGACGCTGATGACCCTGCTGCTGACCCTGGTCATGGTCGGCCCCATGGCCTGGCTGCTGATCATGCTGCAGTCGGAGGTCCGGATCATCTACAGCCATCTCGGCGATTTCCTCGCCCAGGACACATTGTCGCTGCCACCGCTGATCCACGACCGGGCACCCTGGCTTGTCAAGGAGCTGGACAATTTCTGGGCCTTGCTGCACGACGATCCCACCGCGCTCAAGGAGCATCTGCGCAGCATGCTCAACCTCGGCTTCGGCCAGGTGCGCACGCTGGCCGGCGGCATCGGTCGCAACGTCGCCAAGCTGGTGTTCACGATCATGGCGGCCTTCTTCTTCTACCGTGATGGCCTCAAGATCATCAGCCAGCTTCGGAGCGCGCTCGCGCACACCGTGCCGCGCCGCGGCGACCGCTATCTGGCCGCGGCCGGCAACATGACCCGCGCCGTGGTCTTCGGCATCGGCCTCACCGCGCTGGCACAGAGCATCCTGGCCGGGATCGGCTACGCCATGTTCGATGCGCCCAACCCCGTCTTCCTGACCGTGATCACCTTCCTGTTCGCCCTGATCCCCTTCGGCACCCCATTCGCCTGGGGCGGGGTGGCACTCTGGCTGCTGGTATCCGGCGACTCTGTCGGCGCCATCGGACTGGCCGTCTGGGGCACGCTGGTGGTGGGCACCGTCGACAACCTGATCCGGCCGCTGGTCATCTCCAACGCCACCCAGATTTCCTTCCTGCTGATCATGTTCGGGGTCTTGGGCGGGCTCGCCACCTTCGGCATGATAGGCCTGTTCCTGGGCCCCGTGATCCTGGCCGTGGTCGCCGCCATCTGGCAGGAATGGCTCAATCAACCCATACAGAAGGACATGCCATGAGCAAGACCGCCATCATCGTGGGCGCCAGCAGCGGCATCGGCGCCGCGCTGGCCGAAGAGCTGGCTCGTCGTGACTATCGCCTGGGTCTCATGGCACGACGCGAGGACAAGCTGCAGGAGGTCGCCGAGGGCATCTCCCGCCGCCATGGCGTCATCGTGCTCACGCAGACCGTCGATGTGCGCGATGCCGCCAGCGTGCAGCCCGCCATCAGGGCCCTGGCCGAGCAGCTCGGCGACGTCGACCTGCTGATCGCCAACGCCGGCATCACCGGCGCGCGCCGCTCCGGCAACGGCCTGCTGGAAGTGGACCGGCAGATCATAGAAACCAACCTCATGGGCGCCATCGCCACGGTCGATGCCGCCGTCGGCCTGTTCAAGACCCGTGGCAAGGGCCACATCGTCGGCATCTCGTCGATCTCGGCCTACATCGGCATTCCCGGCAGCGCGGCCTACTCGGCCTCCAAGGCGGCGCTGACCAATTATCTGTCGGCGCTGCGCACCGAAGTCGGCCACAAGGGCATACGCATCACCACCATACATCCGGGCTTCGTCGTCACCGAGCTGGCGCCCAACATGGAGAAGTATCCCTTCGCCGCGCGCCCGGAAGCCGTCGCACAGGAGATCTGCCGGGCCATCGCGCGCGGCGCCAAGGAAGCCATCGTGCCGCGCTGGCCCTGGACCGTGCTCATGCCCGCCATGCGTTTCCTGCCGGATGCCGTGATGCGCCGCATCTTCTGAGCAGGTGGCGCCGGCGCCTCCGCTCAGGACAGCTCCAGGACTTCAGCGATCCGGCGCAGTTTCTTCACGCGCTGGAATCGTTCCGCCGCCTCCGGATAGACCAGCGCCGTCATCCCCAGCCACTGCTTGTAGCGCCCCAGGATGCCGCTCTCCGAGCCCCGCATGCGGCCCAGGAAGGCCATCTGCCAGGCGTGGACGCCAGCCCAGGGCAGGGCGGGCAGATCAGGCTGCCGCAGCCTGTCGACCAGATCCGGCTCGCTGACCGCGGCGCGCCCCAGCATGAGATCGTCGCAACCGCTTTCCTCCCGGCAGACCGCCGCCGCCCGCGCACTGCCGATGTCGCCATTGGCGATGACACGCCAGTCCGCATGCCTGGCCCTCACCCGTCCGATGGCGCTCCAGTCCACGGGCGGCCTGTAACCCTGCTCACGCGTGCGGCCGTGTATGGTCAGCCAGTCCGCTCCGGCCTCGCGTATGGCCGTGGCGTTGTCCAGCAACGGCGACGCATCCGCTATGCCCAGCCTGATCTTCGCGCTCACCGGGGTCGCCGGCGGCACCGCCCGGCGCACCGCCGAGACGATGTCATGCATCAGCCCGGCCTCGCCCAGCAGCGCCGCGCCGCCACGGTGACGGTTGACCGTTTTCGCCGGGCACCCGAAGTTGATGTCTATGGCCGCCGCGCCCAGGCCAGCCGCTCGTGCCGCGTTCTCCGCCATGACCTCCGGCTCGCTGCCCAGCAGCTGCAGATGCACCGGCGTACCGTTGGCTGTGCGTGAGCCGTTTGCCAGCTCAGGACAGTGCTCCAGAAAGCAGCTTGCCGGCAGCAGTCGGTCCGTGATGCGCAGGAATTCGGACACGCACCAGTCATAGCGACTGATCTGGGTCAGGACATGGCGCATGTGGACATCGGTGAGTCCTTCCATGGGCGCCAGGATGAGAGTGGGCATGAGGGCAGGGGGCGGTGGATACCAGGAAGGTTTCACGTGAAACCTTCCTGGCAAGGCGGGTCAGATATCCAGATTGGCGACCAGCAACGCGTTGTTCTCGATGAACTCGCGGCGCGGCTCGACAGCATCACCCATCAGCGTGGTGAACATCTGGTCGGCACGGATGGCATCTTCCACCGCCACGCGCAGCATGCGGCGGCTGTCCGGATCCATGGTGGTTTCCCAGAGCTGCTCCGGGTTCATCTCGCCCAGACCTTTGTAACGCTGGATGCCGAGGCCGCGACGCGACTCCTGCATCAGCCACTGATAGGCCTGCTTGAAGCTGTCCACCTTGAACTCACGCTCGCCGCGACGGATCTGCGCGCCCGGCTCGATGAGACCGTCCAGCGCACGCGCCAGGCCATCCACCAGGCGGTACTCGGCCGAGCTGAAGAATTCGTGGGCCAGGCGATAGGTATACGGCACGCCGTGCGACACCAGCTCCAGCTGCAGGAAGCAGCGCTGATGCTCCTGATCCTCCATGACCTGCACCAGATAACGCTGGCTGGGGTCCACGGCGGCATTGAGCGCGTCCTGCAGGCGCTCGCCCCAGGCCGCAACCAGCGCGCGCTCGGTGAGCGCCTCCGGCGCCAGCGTCGGCAAGCCCAGCAGCTGCTCGAGCACCACCGGAGGATAACGCCGGCTCAGCCTGTCCTGCAGCGCCAGGAAGTCACGGTACTGGTTGAACAGCCCTTCCAGCGCGAGGCCGCTCACGGCCGGCGCATCCGGATTCACGCGCAGCTCGGCGCCATCCAGCGCCACCGACGTCAGGAAAGTCTCCATGGCGTCGTCGTCCTTCAGGTACTGCTCCTGCTTGCCTTTCTTCACCTTGTACAGCGGCGGCTGGGCGATGTAGACGTAGCCACGGTCGATCAGCTCCGGCATCTGGCGGAAGAAGAAGGTCAGCAGCAGCGTGCGGATGTGCGAGCCGTCGACGTCGGCGTCGGTCATGATGATGATCTTGTGGTAGCGCAGCTTGTCCGGGTTGTACTCGTCCCGGCCTATGCCGCAGCCCAGCGCGGTGATCAGCGTGCCGACCTCGGCCGAGGACAGCATCTTGTCGAAGCGCGCCTTCTCGACGTTGAGGATCTTGCCCTTGAGCGGCAGGATGGCCTGCATCTTGCGGTTGCGGCCCTGCTTGGCCGAGCCGCCGGCGGAGTCACCCTCCACCAGGTAGAGTTCCGACAGCGCCGGGTCCTTCTCCTGACAGTCGGCCAGCTTGCCGGGCAGGCCGGCGATGTCGAGCGCGCCCTTGCGGCGGGTCATCTCGCGGGCCTTGCGCGCGGCTTCGCGGGCACGCGCGGCGTCGATGATCTTGCCAACGATGGTCTTGCCCGCGGCCGGGTTCTCCAGCAGGAACTCCTCGAACTTCTCGCTCATGACCGTGGCGACGACATTGGTCACCTCGGAGGACACCAGCTTGTCCTTGGTCTGGCTGGAGAACTTGGGATCAGGCACCTTGACCGAGACGATGGCCGTCAGGCCCTCGCGCATGTCTTCGCCAGCGGCGCTGATCTTCTCCTTCTTGAGCAGGCCTTCCCGTTCCATGTAGTTGTTCAGCGTGCGCGTCAGGGCCGTGCGGAAGCCCTGCAGATGCGTGCCGCCATCGCGCTGGGGAATGTTGTTGGTGAAGCAGTAGACGTTTTCCTGATAGCTGTCATTCCACTGCAGCGCCACTTCCACGCCTATGCCATTGGCCTGCTCGGCCTGCGGCACCAGGAAGTGGAAGACATTGCTCAGCGGCGTCTTGTTCACGTTCAGATAGCTGACGAAGGCGGCCAGGCCACCTTCATATTCGAACACTTCCTCCTGGCCACTGCGCTCATCCTTGAGCACGATGCGCACGCCGGAATTCAGGAAGGACAGCTCGCGCAGGCGCTTGGCCAGCACGTCGTAATGGAAGTCGTTGTTCTCGACGAAAATCTCGGTATCGGGCAGGAAGGTCACTTCGGTGCCGCGCTTGTCGGTGCTGCCGGTGATCTTCATGGGCGAAGTCGGCACGCCATCGACATCGACGATTTCACGGCTGAGCACGGCGCCCTTGCTGAACTCCAGCACATACACCTTGCCATCACGACGCACGGTGAGGCGCAGGAACTTGCTGAGCGCGTTGACGCAGCTCACGCCCACGCCATGCAGACCGCCGGAGACCTTGTAGCTGTTCTGGTTGAACTTGCCGCCCGCGTGCAGCCCGGTGAGGGCGATCTCGGCGGCGCTGCGCTTGGGCTCGTGCTTGTCATCCATCTTCACGCCAGGCGGAATGCCACGGCCGTTATCCGAAACGGTGATGGAATTGTCGGAGTGTATGGTGACCCGGATGTCATCGCAGTGTCCGGCCAGCGCCTCGTCGATGGAATTGTCCACGACCTCGAACACCAGGTGGTGCAGGCCCGTGCCATCCGAAGTATCGCCGATATACATGCCCGGACGCTTTCTGACGGCCTCCAGCCCTTCCAGTTGCTGAATGCTGGACGCATCGTATGCTTCAGACATCTTTTTCTTCTCCTGGTCTGTCAGTCCGAGGACGGCCTGACACAGCCATGTTCCACGTGAAACAACCTGAGCGATGTACCGCTCCACAAATCCTTCAATTGCGACGCCTCGATGCAGGTCATCAGCGTCTGCACCTGCAGCTCGGCTATCCAGTCGCAGACTTTCCGCCGCGACAGCACATCCAGTTCGGATGCCAGGTCATCCAGCAGCAACAGCGGGCGCATGCCGTCCTGCATGAGCCTTTGCACCATGGACAGCTTGAGCGCGCAGACCACCAGCTTGAGCTGGCCACGCGACAGGCGCTCGTCCACGGCCACGCCCTGTGTCCTGATCCTGAGATCGGCGCGATGCGGCCCGACCTGGGTGAATCCCCGCTCCATGTCGCGGCCACGGGACTGCGCCAGCAGATCAGCCAGGGATTCCTGGGTGTTCCAGCCTGGCTGGTAATCCACCGCCAGGGGAATGTCCGGCAACAAGCGCGTCAATGCAGCGGCGAGCCAAGGCAGCCAGCTTTCCACAAAAGCGGCTCTGGCCTGATGCAGGGGCAGGGCGGTTTCCGCGAACTCCTGCTCCCATATCTGCAATTCCATTGGTGAAATTTTAGCAGCTTTGAGCAATGAATTCCTTTGCTGCAATGCCCGTTGCGCACGGGACCAGATTCCGTGAAAGGATGGTTCCACGTGAAACACGCCCCAGTCGAGCAGCTGGCGACGAGGCTGGGAAGGTCCGTCCATGATGTCCAGAGACAAGGGGTCGAACAGTTGCAGTGGCAAGTGCACCGCCAGGGCGGCGAGCCCGGGCGCGGTGGCGCCATTCAGTCTAGCCACCGACTCACCCGAGACGGATTTGCGCACGCCCAGCCCGTGTCCGGCCAGCGTGCGTCCGAAGACGGTCGCGTCCGTCTCGCCATCCTGCACCAGGCGACGCGCCTTGGTGGTGCGGAATGAGCGGCCCAGCCCCAGCAAATGGACAGCCTCCAACAGCGACGTCTTGCCGCTGCCGTTGAGGCCGTGGAAGAGATTGACGAGAGGGCCAGGCTCCAGGGAAACCTGCCGGAGATTCCTCAGACAGGATATCTCCAGCCTGGCCAGGGTCACGAAGGCTGCTGCGGATCAGAGGCGCATGGGCATGACAACGTAGAGCGCGTCAGCCTGCTCATCGTCATTGTCACGAACCAGTGCGGAGCTGTTGGTGTCGCCCAGCGTGGCACGGGTATAGGCGCCACTGAGCGCGTTCAGCACATCCAGCAGGTAACCGACATTGAAGCCAATTTCCAGCTCCTTGCCGTTGTACTCGACCTGCAGTTCTTCTTCCGCCTCTTCCTGGTCCGGGTTGGTCGCCAGGATGCGCAGCTGATCGCCCTCGATCTGCAGGCGCACGCCACGGAATTTTTCGTTGCAGAGGATCGCGGCGCGCTGCAGCGACGAGCGCAGGTCTTCCCGGCCGGCGACCAGCGTGCGGTCTCCACCCTTGGGCAGCACGCG
>Ga0222424_100434_pt1 | contig 24308 bp, 22 predicted proteins | sample 2B2ome_FD_182468 | JGI IMG/M metagenome (GOLD analysis project Ga0222424, IMG submission 182468) | Enriched microbial communities from leaf-cutter ant dump, University of Wisconsin, Madison, United States - 2B200A (version 2) | ecosystem: Environmental > Terrestrial > Nest > Insects nest > Nest... | reverse complement strand
CAGCCAGTCGGGCTTTTTTATCTTATTTGTTACCGGTAATTCGATCATGACGCGAAAATACTACAATTTATGCTCAATATTTTTCATTTTGGGGCTATGGGCTGCAGAACAGACCCGGTCCCGCAAGGCGGGATCCCCGCTACCCCGGACTGCGGCCGCAGCCCTGCCCGGGTCTAAACCCCGCACATCGGACAGCCTTTGTACTAACAATAGTTGGTATCATTTTGTTCATCTGCGTTGATGCCCCCTTTCTGTTACACCACACATACAACATCCCGGCCGTTGCGCGCAACCGGCAGTTACACCGGGCTTTTATCGCCTGTGACGATCCCAAAAAAACTATCTTTACGTTCTAAACAAATTTATAAATGACCTCAGAAGTTTTATACAACGGCGATCTGCGCACCACCTGTACCCACTTAAAAAGCGGATCGCACTTTGAAACCGATGCCCCTGTTGACAATAATGGAAAGGGAGAGCGTTTTTCTCCAACAGACCTGCTGGCTACCAGCCTGGCTGCCTGCATGCTTACCGTAATGGGCATCAAGGCCCGTACCATGGATTTTGACCTGAACGATATAAAGATCGAAGTGCTGAAAAAGATGGCGGCCGACCCCAGAAGGGTAAGCGGTATTGATCTAAAAGTGCATATACCGGAGAACCTGGCAGTGATAGACGCCAAAACCATTGATATCCTGAAGCGGACCGGCAATACCTGCCCGGTGGCCAAAAGCCTGCACCCGGATATTGAGGTAAACATCGATTGGGGAGCCTGGGCCTGAGATCCGAGATTTGAGATGCAAGGTGCGGGTGGTAGGCAGGCTGTATCAAAGGTCGTTTGAAACGTATTTATCACACTGCTCCGAAGGTTCGGGACTGCACGGCAAATAGAAGGCTTCTGATATCGCCGTCTTAGATCCGCGTTTTATAATTCGCATCCGGCAGATCCTGAATGCGCTTGATTGCCTGAACAAATGAAAACGATTCAAAAGCTTTTTCTCTGTCTTTTTACGATCCTCGTTATAAGCAAATGTCCGGCACAGCAAGATCAGCCGGCATTTAAGATCATTGCCTTTTTTACGGCTCAGCATGACCGGGCACATATCAGTTTTGTGCACGAGGCCAACAAATGGTTCCCGGCGATGGCCCGGATATATCATTTCCGGTACGACTCCACCAATAACTGGAATAACCTCAATGATACGTTTCTTGCCCGATATGATATCGTACTCTTCCTGGATAGCCGCCCGGAACAGCCGGCGCAGCGAAAAGCATTTGAAACCTATATGCGAAAGGGCGGTGCCTGGATGGGATTTCATTTTGCAGCATTTGCAATGCCCGGATCGGCCTGCCCCGATAACTGGCCCTGGTATCATGATCAGTTCCTGGGCTCCGGCAATTATGTAAGCAACACCTGGCGACCCACTGCCGCATTGCTGAAAACGGAACAAAAAAAGCACCCCGTATTAAAAGGGATGCCTTCTGTTTTTACGTCGGCACCCAACGAATGGTACCGCTGGCAACAGGATCTTCGGAAAAACCCGGATATCGACATCCTGCTATCCATAGACCCGGCCAGCTTTCCACTGGGTACCGGTCCCAAACCGCAGGAAATATGGCACAACGGGTACTACCCTGTTGCATGGAGTAATAAAAAATACCGGATGGTATACGTTAACATGGGACATAATGACATCGATTATGAACACCATACCAACCAGGAATTATCTTTTACATTTACCAACCCCGTTCAAAATCAGCTGGTGTTAAATACACTGCTTTGGCTTGGTAATGGTGTAAAGAACCGGCCCAAAAACTGAGCGTAATTTTTTCCTGCTGATTTACGCGAATTTTTCCCGCTGGCTTATTTTTACTTTCATCTGCGCTGTCTACGGGGATTTTTTCCCGCGGATTTGCGCGGATCAGTGCAACGGCTTATTTGCGGAAAACCTGACGCTAAAATTAATACGGAATACTTTCATCAACATCATACTTCATACCCGGATAATCGAGGATCCGGCGCATGAGCCCGATCTGACCAAACAGGTAATCTTCCCGGCCGATGCACATACCTACCATATTGAGTTTGTTTTCTTCCACAAACCCAACGCCCATACCAAAAGGATAGGGTTCGTTCAGTTCCGCATCGGTTACGGTGCCCAGCTTCTCAAAAACGACCGGTGATATTTTATGCCATTCTGCTGTTAACGAGGCCAGGGTGGGATAGGTGGCCGCCGGGTCCAGCGCTTTTGCATCCTTAAAAAGCGCTTCATTCGGGTCCTTATCAGCAATCCCCAGTATACCGGCCAGCCAATACCGGCAGTTTACCAGGTTACCAGCCATCCATACGATATGATTGGTCCGGTCCTCGATCCGTTTTAAAGCATCAGCGTCACTGATGCCGGCGATTGCATTGTTGAATTGCTGGGTATGCATCCGGTAGGCTGGTATGATCAGCTGCAACCGGCTCACTGTTGTTTCCATTGTATTGTGTTTTAATATTGGAGGAACCGGAGCTTAGCTATCAGCGACAACGATGCGATCCGGTTCCCTGTGAATTTATTTACCTGCCTGCTGGTTGGAATAATTGATCATCCAGTATACACCAAACTGATCCTGGAAGCTGCCGAAATAGTCGCCCCAAAACTGATCCGCCATCGGCATTTCCACTTTTCCCTTTTCGGAAAGTGCATTGAAGAGGCGATCAGCTTCCTCCCGGCTTTCCGGAAAAACGGAGATATAATTACTGTTTCCCATATTTAAGCGGTGCCCCATTGAAGGAACAATATCCGAAGCCATCAGCAGGTCGCCCCCCACAGGAAGTGCCACATGCATCACCCGCCTTTTTTCATCCTCCGGCAGGTTCTCCGAGCCCGGAGCATCGCCCATATGCATTACACCACCAACGAACTCCCCGCCAAATACAGACCGGTAAAAGTTGAACGCAGCTTCGGCAGTGCCGTCAAAATTTAAGTAAGGATTTAATTTTGCCATTTTATTTTGATTTATAGTTAAGAGAAGTGAAATGTGGAATGTAGGAAGTGAGCTGTTGGGGAGTGGGATGTTGGAGCGTTATTTTTCCGCCAGCGCTTTTACCGTTTCAAGCCCTTTGTTAAACCCGTTGTCCATCATCTCCTTGTATTTCGGGTCCGTATCCACGATGACCTCAAGTGTTGTGCCCCCTCCTTCTTCTTTGAGATAATACCGCTCCTGCGCACCGGCCCATTCCTTTACAGCCTCGCTGGTTGTATCCTCCACCCCGTTCTCAATGGAGCCCAGGTGCTCAAAAATCAGTACTTCCGGAGCCTGGATACTGTGGATGGTGCTGATCATCCCGTTTCCCGCTCCATCCAGAAAACGGGTGCGTCCCTGTACCTCCCAGTCCGATTCTATCGTAGAGCCAGGAGCAAAGGCGGCTGTCCATTGCCGGTACGTGTCAATATTCCAGAGCACGTCCCAAACCTTTTTTGCAGGAGCATTGATCTGTTGTTTGTATGAATAAGTTACCATGATCTTTTATTTTTGTAGTGATTAACCGGTTCCCACTCCACCAGCCAACCTTATTTATTCCGTACCGTTATAGGCCGCTTCCAGCGTTGCAATATCCAGCTTGTTCATTTTCATTAATGCGTTCATCATACGGCCTGATTTTTCACGGTCACCGGCGGCCATTAACGTTCCCAGCATTACCGGTATGATCTGCCAGCTGATCCCGAACCGGTCCTTTAACCAGCCGCAACGGCTTTCCGCGCCTCCTCCGGCGATCAATCCGTTCCAGTATTTGTCTATTTCCTCCTGGGTATCGCACTCCGCTACCAAAGAAATGCCTTCATTAAAATCAAACGGATGTTTTAGCGAACTATCCATTGCTCCAAGCGTATACCCTTTGATATGGAACTGCGCATGCTGTACATTTCCGGGTGTATCGCCCCCCCCTTCCGGATATTCAAGGATGCCTTCTGTCTTTGAATCGGGAAACAGTGCCGTATAACATTCAATGGCTTCCTTTGTTCTCCCGTTCTGCTGGTTTGCAAACAGCAGTGTCGGTGTAAAATATTGCGGGGTATCTCCTTTTTCGCCGGTATACAATTGCCAGGTTACGCCAAACTGATCCTGCACCCATCCATATTTTTTGCTGAACGGGTAGGCATCCAGCGGCATCAGGGCCATGCCTCCTTTGATCAGTTCCCCATACAACCGCTCCGTTTCCTGTTCGTCTTCGTTTGCGATCAAAAAGGAAATGGAAGGATTGGGTTTAAATACCGGACCTCCGTTCAGGAGCATCAGCTTCTGCCCCTTGCATTCGATCGTTACCACCATTCCGGAATCTGCACTGATCCGTGCATCCGGGAAAACACCCGTATAAAAGGTGGCTGCTTCTTTTCCGTTGGCATCAAACCAGATGCAGGGGTACATTACGTTCTTCATGATTTTTTTTATTTTTATGGCTTGTTATTTTTTTGTTGTCTTTTTCTTTTTGCCGGCACCTGCTTTTTTCAGCCGCAATTTCTCTGCTTCTGCATGTGCCCGGAATGCCACCATTTCTTTGATCAGCGGCCGTGGCAGGGCTGCATCCAATGGAAACTGTATGGCCCCCTTTGATGTTTTATACCCCGTTAACTGATCTGCAAATACCTGTATTGGCGCTCCCGTTGGATAAAAACCAATATGATTTGCATACGCTGCATAGTATACCAGTACCGCACTGGTTTTTATAGCCGGCATATTGTAGCTGATGACCTCCACTGCATTTTTGGGTGCGGCCTGTTTTACTATTTTCCGCAGTTCTTCCAGCTTTTTCTTTTGAATACCGGAGAACGCATCTATATATTCATCCACTGTATTAAACTTCGTTGCAATCATTGTTGAAATTTTAGAAAATGATTCCTTCGTATGTCAGGTCTATCTGCCGGGCATCTTTACTCCCCGCTTTCTGTATACGTTTTAAACCGGTTTAATACCGACTGGCAAAAATCCTGCTGCAATACAGCATCCAGACCACCTTCCGGCTCAAACGTTTCTACAACGGTGGTTTTATCACCCTCTGTTAAAAAGCGGATCACCGATTTCCGGCCATCGGTAAGCGTATAGGCGATCTGCTCATACGGTATCACCTGATCATAAATACCTTTATGATCAAATCCCTCGCTCCCGTCCCGGGCCTCCATACGATAGCAGAACGCACCACCCCGCCGCAGATCGGTTTCTGCTTTTGGGACCCACCAGTGATCAAAGGGTATATTCCACCGGGCGATCGCCTCCGGGTCTGTCCAGGCCTGCCAAACTGCCGCTACCGGCCGGTCAATTATAACGGTTGCCGTTATCATACCTGATTGTATATCCATAAACAACATGATTCACTATTCCCTGAATTTTAGTCCGGATCCCTTCAGCGCCTCCCTTAACACCGGCATAGAGCTTGGCCCTATCCCATGCAGCTGCAGGATCTCCTTTTCTGTATGTGTAGCCAGTTCTTCAAGACTACCGACGCCTGCATGCTGTAATGCCCTTCGCGCCGGAGCGCCCAGCAGAGAGAGAAAACCGGACTGCGGCTTTTTTTCCTGCTCGCATACCGGGCAGGCAGGACAATCGCTGCTCTTATAATACTGGTGCCCCCGCGCACAAACCCGGAGCGTTCCCTTTGCCATATTCGTTTATTATTTCAGTTGAAAAACGGCTGCATCTGCTCCAGTTGGCGTGCATGACGTTGCAGATGATAGTCGCCGAATAACACCCACTCCATACCGGTCATATCGCCAAGGGTTGGGAACGGAGCACCCTCACAAAGCGTCAACAGTCCGCCCGCACCGATCCTGGAACGGAGCGCCTCCGTCGTTTGCTCCAGCGCACCCAGGAGCGCCGTTTTGTCAATATGATCTTTTGAGGGTTCAACAAACGCAGGTGCTTTTGCTTTTCGGTCAAAGTTTAAAAATATTTCCTGCAATACCGGATCATAGGCATCCGGTGCCCGGCCCGGCACTACCTGTGGCAGCTCCAGCGCACTTTTTATCCCGTTTAAGAATTTTAACACATGGTCGCCTACCTGTGCCGGCGACCAGCTGCCCTCAAAGGGAACCTGGTTAAAAACACGCTCCGGAATCCTTGCCAGCAAGGCGGTAAATGCACCGGCGGCGGCTGTAAAATCCGGGAGCAATTTTTCTGTATCCACCATTGTTGTTTGCATAAAATAACTTTATTAATACCATTCATTTTTCCCTTTATAATCGCCTTTACAAGGAGCTAATGCAATACCGCTGCATGATGTCCCTCTGTTTGCAGCGAGGAAGCAACCTGCCGCACATCGATCGGTTCAGACGATTCTATGCGCAGGATCCGGTCACAATCATCGAGGTCAAAGCTGATCTTTGATCCCGGAAAAAGCTGTTTTAGACTTTTCACCAGCAACCTCGCCGTGGCTTTATCCAGTACATCTGTTTTAAAAACCTCGATCAATTTCATCCTCCTGGTTTAGCGGATAGGTAATTTATTTTACCACTTTGTAATTTAAGCGTACCGTCCCTGAAGGGAATACCCTTGAGCTGAGTAGTTGCAGCGCCGTTCGATCGATATTCCTGAAGAACGGTTTTCCGGCGCCCAGCAACTGCGGATCCAGGATCAGGGAATATTCGTCGATCAATCCCAAACGATGCAGAGCCATGCTTACATCACCACTGCCCAGGATCACCACATTGCCCTTCGCTGTTTCCTTTATAGCGGTTACCGTTTCCCGGCTGATCTCCTTATGAAAATAACAATGCTGCCACGTGCTGCTGGTTACGGTAGTAGAAAAGGTATGTTTTTCCGCATTGTTCATATATGCTGCGATCTCCGGGAACCGGCTTATCGCCTCCTGCGTTGGCCAAAATGCCTCCATCATTTTAAACGTTACCCGGCCAAATAAAATTGTAGCCGATTTTGAAAGCCCCAGTAAATTCTCCTGCGTCAGCTCCTCATCGGGAGTGAACCAATCCGTTTCACCGTTTGGCCCTGAGAAAATGCCATCAACAGCGATCCAGTTAACAACAGATATCTTATTCATAATGTCCTTTTCAGATGATACCAACAATTGCATTACAAACCTACAACGGGGATCGCTGATTACGGATACGCAAATACGACAATATCTGGGGTTGATTACGACAATCTTCTGTTTTATATTTGCAGAATAAACAGGAACATATGAAAAAAGTAGTCATCCTCTTGTTAAAGGGGGCTAACCTCTCCAGCATAGAAAATCCCCGGCAGGGCTTTGAAGAGGCCAACCAGTACCTCCGGGCAACCGGCCGGCCGCCATTATTTGAAATACAGCTTGCGGCGGCAGAACCGAAAGTGCAGTTAAATAACGGGCTTTACGAGGTTCAGGCGCACCGGCTGGTGCACGAAATTGACCACGCCGACCTGATCCTGATCCCCGCCTTACAGGAGCCCGTGGCCATACACACAATGGAGAACCAGGCCATCATTCCCTGGCTGACGGAGCAATACCGGGGCGGTGCCGAAATTGCCAGTCTTTGCATGGGCGCCTTCCTGCTGGCAGGCACCGGTCTGCTTAATCATAAAAGCTGTGTGACCCACTGGAAGGCCAGCAACGAGTTTTCCCGGCTTTTTCCGGAAGTAAACCTGGTGGCTGATAAGATCCTTACGGATGAAAGCGGGGTTTATACCAGCAGCGGGGGCTTTTCGGCATCGAACCTGGTGCTCTATCTTATCGAAAAATACGCCGGGCGCGAGGTCGCGGTCTATTGCTCCAAGTACTTCCAGATCGATATCCAGCGCAGCAGCCAGTCGCCCTTTATCATCTTCTCCGGCATGAAGGATCACGGTGATGAAACCATAAAAGAGGCGCAGGATTATATTGAAAAGAATTTTGAAGAACGGCTTCCGGTAGATACACTCTGCGAACGCTTTGCCGTTGGCCGTCGTACTTTTGAGCGCCGCTTTAAAAAGGCCACCACCAATACGGTAGTAGAGTATATCCAAAAAGTGAAGATCGAGGCAGCCAAAAAATTACTGGAACAGGGGCGCAAAACCATCCAGGAAGCGATGTACCATGTTGGGTATAATGATGTAAAAGCCTTCAGGGATGTATTTAAAAAGATCACCGGAATGACACCCGTCGATTATAAACTCAAGTATGAAAAAATACTGGTGTAACCGGTTACCGGTGTTTATACTTAAAAAACAGTTTATGAAAAAACGCATCCACTTCCCTGTTGAACGAGCGGCTGTGATCCATTAGTGTGGCATGCCCGGAGTTGGGCACAATCCAGAGCCGGCCCCTGGGAATATGATCCGCGATCTGCCGGGTATGCTGTACCGGTATCAGATCATTATCGCCCCCGATGATCAGTGCCGGGCATTTTATTTTCCGCAGTTCCGTTAATGCAATATCGGGCTGTTCATAATCCAGCATAAACACCTTATAGTCGTTTTTTTCCTTTGCATCAGTAAGGGGCATCTGCTTTTGCCAGGCATTGTATTCCTTAACACCGTCCCGCCATACATCCGGCCGTAATCCTACGGAATCGGCCCACAGGTTTGCACCTGAACTGGCCAGCCGGATCACCTTTTCCGGATGCCGCATGGCCAGTTCCAACGCTATGATCCCTCCATCGCTCCATCCCAGAATATATGCCCTTGGAATATGCATGGCCGTAAGCAATGCAGCATAATCATCGGCCATCATTTCAAAACTAAGCGAATCCGAAGGATCGGCCGAACGCCCCTGCGCCCGGCTATCGGCCAGGATCACTTTAAATTTCCTTGAAAAATAGGGCAGATTATTGGCAAAAGCACTCATGTCGCCCCCGTTGCCATGGATCATCAGCAGGGGTTTTCCCTTGCCATAGGTTTCTGTGTACATCCGGAATCCCCGGATATCATAATAGGTCCCCCTGCTATCATTATAGCCGGAGGTAACTACCCGTAACCGGCCGCATCCCGACAGGACTAATGAAAATGCCAATACCAGAAATGCCGTAACTCCAGGTTTCATTGTGTTGTTCTCCCGCCCGCCAGCGTATTTTTATCTGCTCCTAAAGTTAAGTGCTATCGCCGATTGACAAACTAAAAATTCCTGGTGCTGCAAACCGGGCGATCCTGTTCTTATCCGTCAGTCTCAAACAACCCGTTTTTTTATATCTTTATTCCGGAATGATTATGCGTTTAATTAAAGGAATACTATTTTTTCTCGGTTTGCTCAACCCGGTTGTGACCGGTGCGCAGGAAACATATTTCCGGTTTCCTTTTGCGTTGACATCCTATAATAACCTGTCGGTTCCCGTACGGTTAAACGGCACCGACAGTCTGCATCTGATGTTTCACCTTGCAGCCGATGCCGTAACACTTACAGAAGCGACCGTCCGGAAAATCACTTCCGTTCATTTTGAATCAACGGACAGTGTTTCGAGCTGGGGCGGCACCGGAAATGCATCCCGCTATAGCAAAAAAAACACGCTCGAAATCGGGAAGCAGGTCTGGGAACATCTTCCAATATGGGAAGATCAATATTCGGGAAAGGAGACCGACGGTAAGTTCGGTCCTCATCTGTTTGACAAAAAGGCGTTATTTATCGACTTCGACAAAAAGCAAATTACCATAAGCGACCGCTTTGCAACCGCCGGCTATCAAAAGTTAAAACTTGTACGTAAAAATGGGATGCTGTTCATTGAAGCAGCGCTTCATATCGGCAATAAAGTTTATCCAAATCAATACCTTCTTCATACCGGCTACTCCGGCGGCCTGCTGCTTGACGATGATTTTGTGATCAAAAATCATTTAAATGAGCATCTTAAAATAACCGAAACAAAAGCATTAAAGGATGCCTTTGGCAATATTGTAAAGGTACAAAAGGCCATTGCTCCCGGGTTATCAATCGGCACATTCCGGTTTAACAATGTACCTGCTGGTTTTTTTGAAGGAAGGCTGGGGAGCCGCCAAATGAGCTTTATTGGCACCGATCTTCTAAAACGCTTTAATATCATTATTGATGCAGCAAGACAATTTGTTTACCTGAAACCCAATAAGCTCCAAAACAGTAATTTTTTTAAAGGATAACGGAGCGGGTTACTTTTTCCCTTCAATGGTATTAATTGCCGCTATGCGTGTCCGATAACTATATATCACCCTTTTTTTGCAGATCCCTCCGGGGAGCCGTTTTTCTGCAGCGCAATTTTCATCTTCAACATTATTCTCCTTCTGTGCAAAAAGATTGCACAGAAGGATTTCAACTTTGTTTTCAATTGTAAAACAAACGATCTCTTATAAAAAATACAACAATGAACAAATTAAAAATTACCGGAAAAGAACTAAGACAACTGGGGTATCCCGAGGGTCCGGTGATCAGTATTGCAATGCACCTGATGCAGAAGCATTATAAATATGAGGCAAAAGAAACCGCTTTTACGGCGTTGAAAGCCGTACTGGATAACCCGGCCGGGTTTGCATCAGACCCCGTGCTGGGGCCGGTTGCACAGCAACTATTACCCCCGCCGGCTAAAGCAGACAGCGGCGAAACCGTATCATTGAACCAATCCGGGATCCCCTTTAATATATTTGGAAGGGAGCATATTGAGGAAGGCGCCCTGGCCCAGATGTATACCGCTGCCAAATTACCGGTTGCGGTTGCCGGCGCCCTGATGCCGGATGCCCACTATGGTTATGGCTTACCCATTGGCGGGGTACTGGCAACCAGAAATGCGGTGATCCCCTATGGTGTGGGCGTGGATATTGGCTGCAGGATGTGCCTGAGCATTTTTGATATGAATCCAAAGGAACTCACCAACCGGGCGCATTATTTTGTACGGGAGATCAATGAAGCTACCCTGTTTGGGAGCGGCGCCCAGTTCCAGAAAGCAGAAAACCATGCGGTAATGGACCACGAGGCGTTTCAGCTGCTGCCTTTTTTAAAAGAGCTGCATGGCCGTGCCTGGAAGCAATTGGGAAGCAGCGGAAGCGGTAACCATTTTGTGGAATTTGGCATCGTCGAAATTGCAGAACAGGATGCCATACTGCGGGTGCCGCCCGGGTTGTATCTTGGTTTATTGTCCCATTCCGGGTCGCGTGCACTGGGTGCCGCCATCGCAAACCACTATACAAAGATCGCCATCAGCAAAAGAAGACTGCCACAGGATGCCAAAAACCTGGCCTGGCTGGGCCTGGATGAGCAGGAAGGGCAGGAATACTGGCTGGCCATGAACCTGGCCGGGGATTATGCATCTGCCTGTCATCATATCATCCATGCAAAAATTGCAAAACAACTGGGACGCAAACCCATTCAAATGGTGGAGAACCATCACAACTTTGCCTGGAAAGAATTACTGAACGGAGAGGAAGTGATCGTACACCGTAAGGGCGCTACCCCTGCCGGAAAAGATGTGCTGGGCATTATTCCCGGCAGCATGACGGCCGCAGGCTTTATTGTAAAGGGAACGGGCGCAACAGCAGCCGTTAACTCGGCTTCTCACGGAGCGGGCCGTAAAATGAGCCGTAGCAGGGCATTGCAGAGCATTACCGATGCCGACCTGAAAAAGGAACTTTCCCGGCATGGGGTAACACTGATCAGTGCCGGTCTGGACGAAGCACCTTTTGCATACAAGGACATTGAAGTGGTGATGAAGAGCCAGCGGGCGCTGGTGGACGTGGTGGGAAAATTCACCCCGAAAATTGTAAAGATGGCCGGGGACCGGATAAAGAAATGGCAGGAGCCTGAATAAGATAACAGCGGAGGTCGCAGGGATTTATACCGGTATCATAATATACCGTCAGGTATCGATTCTTTTACGCAGGTTATAAAAAACTGCGGCCGCTGTAGCTCACAGAAGGCCTGTTGACTCAAGATAGCCGCAGGTCATTCCCTGCGCCGCTCCTCCCTGATTTTTTATGGTGATCTGGGAAAAGGCCGTTAATTTAGGCACAAATATTCAGTCTATGCTTTTTCCTGCAAGAACAACCGGTTACCTCTTCCTCATCGTTCTGTCCCTGTGGGCACATACCACCCTGGCACAGAAGCTGCAATGGTCTGCAGACGGTAACAGCTTTTACAGTTTTTCGGACAAAGGTATTTCCGGCATTGACCCGGTGCATCCTGAAAATAACAAAGTGTTTATGACCGGTACAGAACTGACGCCCACCGGGGCAGCCGGGGCGCTTAATGTGCAAAGCTTCACCATTTCGCCGGATGGCAACCGGATCCTGCTGTTTGCCAACACCCGGCGTGTATGGCGGGAAAATACCCGCGGAGATTACTGGATATTTGACCGGGCCGCTAAAAAGCTTACCCAGCTGGGACAGGGACTACCGGCAGCATCCCTGATGTTTGCCAAATTTTCGCCCGATGGCAAAAAGGTTGCCTATGTATCAAAGCACAATATTTACATTGAGGACCTGCAAACCAATAAACGCACAGCGGTTACCAGTGATGGTACCGACCGCATGATCAATGGTACTTTCGACTGGGCCTATGAAGAGGAATTCGGATGCCAGGATGGGTTCCGCTGGTCGCCGGATGGCTCCCGGATCGCCTACTGGAAGCTGGATGCCCGTAATATCCGGAACTTCCTGATGATCAACAATACCGATTCCCTGTACCCTTTTACCATACCGGTAGAATATCCCAAAGTGGGACAAAACCCCAGTTCCTGTACCATCTGGTTCTATGACGCCGGCACCGGAAAAACACGCCAGGCCGCAGTGGAAGGCGATCCGGTACAGCACTATATCCCCCGTATGGAGTGGACCCCAAAAGGACAGTCGATCATTTTGCAGCAACTCAACCGCCAACAGAACGACAGCCGGATCTTCCTAGTGGATGCTGCTTCGGCAAAATCGAAACCCATCTACCAGGAAACCGATGCCGCCTGGATCGATATTAAAAGCCGGTGGAATGATAATGATCCCAGCGGGTGGGATTGGACCAACCAGAACGGTGAATTCCTGTGGCTGTCTGAAAAGAATGGCTGGCGGCAGATCTATAAACTGGACCTTTCCGGCAAAGAAACGCTCATTACCAAAGAAGCCTATGACGTTATCCAGTTTGACCGCTACGATGCTCCAACACAGACGATCTATTTTGCTGCTTCACCTGAGAATGCCACACAAAACTATTTATACAAGATCGGCCTTAACGGGGGCAAGGCCACCAGGGTAACCCCGGAGAATCTGAAGGGTACTAACCAGTACACCATTTCTCCAAACGGAAAGATCGCTATCCTGAACCACAGCAGTGCCACCGAACTGGCCAGCGGCGCCGTCGTTAGCCTGCCGGATCACCGGGAGCTGGTGAAGGCCCGGAGGGTTATACCTGCTGAGCCCGGTGCTCCCAAGGCGGAATTTTTTAAACTGAAGACCGGGGACGGTGTGGAGCTTGACGGGTGGATGGTAAAACCGGTACCTTTTGATCCGCAGAAAAAATACCCCGTTGTTTTTTATGTTTACGGTGAACCGGCCTCCCAGACCGTGCTGGACAAATACGGAGCCGGTAAGAACTTTCTTTATAACGGCAGTATGGCCAACGATGGCTATATATATATATCGCTGGAAAACCGGGGCGCACCGGCCCCCAAAGGCAGCCAGTGGCGCAAAGCGATCTATCGCAATATCGGCCGTATCAATATCCGCGACCAGGCCATGGGCGCTAAAGAGATCCTGAAATGGGATTTTATCGATACCAGCCGTGTGGCCGTATGGGGATGGAGCGGCGGTGGCTCTTCCACGCTGAACCTGATGTTCCAGTACCCCGAGATCTATAAAACCGGCATCGCTATTGCGGCCGTTACCAACCAGCTCCTTTATGATAATATTTACCAGGAGCGGTACATGGGCGTACCCCTAAGCTCCAACGAAGATTTTGTAAAAGGTTCTCCTATTACTTATGCTAAAAATTTAAAAGGCCACCTGCTGTACATTCATGGTACCGGCGATGACAATGTGCATTATCAAAACGCTGAAATGCTCATCAATGAGCTGATCCGGCAGGGCAAGCAATTTCAGCTGATGAGCTATCCCAACCGTACACATTCCATATCGGAAGGAGAAGGAACCAGCGAGCACCTGTCTACGCTTTATACCAATTATTTAAAAATGTATTGCCCGCCGGGAGGCCGCTAGTGGGAATGTAAAATACAAGCCCCCCTTCATTTTGAATTGCTTTCAATTTTCGGATTAACTTTGGTCTTTGACAACCAGTGGTCTTATCGTTCCTTTATTTGCCCCGTTGTGAAGACATTTAAGGTGGCACCGATAAAACCGGGGTTGCCTTTTTTTATTACCCTTCTCAAAAAGATTTCGGCGGCCAACTAACTTTTGGTATCTTCAGGGAACGCAGCAAGTAAAGCGGCTTTGCCAAAAAGCATATGGATGAAAACGCCCTTCATTTCATACCTATTGAGTATTAAAGTAATAATGATCAGTTGTAGACCCGTGATTGTAGACATTTAGAAAATCTACAACGCCTTTGTCTACAACCGGCAACAATGCTTTGTATCCGATATGTGACCCGAAATACAAAACCAAGATGATAAACCAATTTATGAAAGAAACCGGCTTTACCATCCGCGAACTGGCGGTCATTTTTGGTATTTCGCACAGCCTGATAGGGCATGTGCTTAAAGGCAACCGCTCCTTACCCACGGCTGTGCTGGTGCAATTTATCAGGCTAAGAAGCGAGTGGCAGGCATTTTACGAAAGCGATTGTAAAGAAGCGATCCCCGTTACAGCCACCCGTTGCAGGATAAAGCAGCAGGCAACCTTATTTTTGGAACAGGAAGTATCGGCCGCAAGCTTTGAGGTGGCCCGGATAAACCGGTTGCTGGAGCACCAACAAAAGCGCTACCGAAAACTGGAAGCCAAACTTCAGTTCATCCTTTTGCAGAGAAAACATTGCAGAGATGAAGGGCTGAGCCTGTTTTTGAAAGTCAGGGAAAATGATATTCTCCAATCGATGAACCATTGTTGCCCCGAGAAGCAGGAAATGACCCGATACCGGCTGGCGCTGGCAAAACAACGGGAACGGCTGGCACGGAATACCGCCCGGAACGTTGCTCTGTAAAATACGCTTGAGCGCCTTCCTTAAAGCTATTGACCCGGTATCGCAGATACGGCTTATACCCCTGCACAACGGCAGGCACGGCACCATATACCTAAAGTAACGCTACAAGCACAAATGGTTGCAGAACATCGGGAGGAGCATCAATATCGCATATAAAAACTGTTGATATTCGTCAACAGTTACCAAAACAGCGCTGAATAATTTTGCATTCTAAATAAAAATGAAATGAAAAAAATATTCAGCTATGGCGGTTATGGATTCGTTTGTATTTCGGTTTTAAGTCTTGCATGGGTTTCGGCCATGGCCTGGTACCGTCCCCAATCTGTCATGGACCTGGTGCAGGTAACGCTGAACAATACCGACGCACTCAGCTCTATAAGAGGCGTATATGGCGGCGTTGGTTTTTCGGTTATTGCCGTATTGACGTATACAATGCGCCGTAACCTGGCACTTGCATTGCTTTTCCTGAGCCTGTTCTGGCTGCTCTATGCATTGTCAAGACTTGTTACGATCTGGGTCAACGGATCCCTGGGCAGCTTTGGCAGCAACTGGCTCACGATAGAAACGACATTCGGTATCATTGCGCTGGTGCTTTACCTGGGAAACCGGAAGCGATCTTAAATAAAGGTGTTTTTCTTAACAGCCTGGGGCGACGGGGAGAACTGGGAGGGCATGGAGTGGTGCGCTCCTTTGTGTTGCTGCCTTAAGGGACTGAGGCGACCTGGGGGACATTCCGTATAAGCACACACCCCTGTGTGATCGGAAGCACCAGTCTGCAAAAAAAAATGCCCGCTTTTGAAGGCGGACATTTTTGTATTGAACAGTTCACGTATTAATAATCATCGTTCAGTGCAAATACCGGTTTGCGGTACATCCAGTCGCCGCCGGTAAAATCGGGGAACTCTACCGTCTGGTGCCCCAGTGCGATCGACTGCTCGCTCAGCGGTGTAATGGCGCTCCAGGTGGCAGCATCATACACATCCATCTGGGTGGGTTCTTTTCTTTTTGCCGATTCAATAAATGAATGGATGACAAAGAAGTCCATTCCGCCATGACCCGCACCTTCTGCATCCTTGCCGTATTTCTTCCACAGCGGGTGATCGTATTTATCCAGCCACTCCTGGGCCTTATCCCATGTATGCGGTTTTGACACGCCCTCTACATAGATGCCGCTGTTCACGTCCATCCATAAGCCCTTTGTACCCTGAACCCGGAATCCCAATGAATACGGGCGGGGCAAATTCGTATCATGCTGCAGGATCACTGTTTCCCCGTTCACACAGCTGATCTGGGTGGTTACAATATCGCCCAGCTTAAAATTCACCTTGGCGTTCTTGTGTGTAGCCCCGCCGGTTTCAACAATATATTCATGCAGGCCCCGGGATTTTGTAGAAAATGCATTGAGCGAAACAAAACGGTTTCCGCGGTTGATGTTGATATATTGCGCCACAGGGCCCACACCATGCGTAGGATAAAGATCCCCATTGCGCCATACGGAATGGTCCGTACGCCACCGCGCTTCTGAATAGCCGTCTGTATGACCAAATTCCGCACCTTTTCCATAGGGCGTTTTCCCGTCGTTGAATTTTACCCCGCGCAGGTCATGCTGATAGCCGCCCTGCAAATGGATGAGCTCGCCAAATACATTCTGGCGCACCATATTCAGTACGGCCAGCACATCCCGGCGGTAGCATACGTTCTCCAGCATCATTACATGCCCGTTGTACCGCTCCGCAGCGCGTACAACATCCCAGTGATCCTGCAGGGAGATTCCCAGGATCACTTCCGTGCCTACGTATTTGATACCAGACTCCAGCGCCCCGATGATCATGGGCTTGTGCAGCTCCCAGGGTGTAGCGATCACCACGGCCTCAATGCCTTTTTTTGCATACATGTTCTTCCAGTCATCTGCTCCGCTGGAATAATAAACCGGCTGCTTTTTACCTGCTTTGGAAACCTTTTCTTTAGCAGCTTCAATACACCGCGGATCAATATCACAAACACCTACAACCTCTACATCATCCCGTTTCAATAACAGATCCAGGTGCCAGATGCCCCGGGCCCCCACCCCAACAATCGCCACCTTTAATTTAGCTGCAGCTGTGGGTTTAAATACAATTTCTGATGGCAGGATTGCAACCGAAGCCATTGCCAGGCCGGTGCTTTTTACAAAATCTTTACGTTTCATCCGTATTTTATTTTTATGTCCGCCCTGCAATGAAGCGGCCGAACGGGTTTGAGTGATGCTTCTCCGTTATTACCGGGAAGGCTGTTTATTTTGCGGACCTGGTTTGCCTTGCGCAACCGTTTATATCCCCATTTAACGAAGCGGCCGTATCCAATAACTGTACGTATAGGTTCCCGCAGGGATCCAATACTCCTTCAGCGGCATAGCTCCCCAGCTGTCCATTCCCTGGAGGCCCAGTTGCTTCAGATCCACATGCATGAAGATCCGGTCTGCTTTTTCCAGCTCACCGGAATGGAATTGTTTTTTAACAGGTGCCGGATCCAGCTGCTCCAGGCTGTATGGAAGGGCCGCAACAGAAAGCACACTGTCGGCAAGCTCAAACCGGATACCCAGTCCCTTGCCATTCTGCATGCTGATCCAGCGCACATCGGTTTTATTACCGCTTTCCTGCGGACGGGCATAGGGGAAATACTGCTGATCGATGGTCTGGCTATACTTTCCGATATTGCTGGCAGTATGACGATCCCAATAGTTTTCCCAGGGACCGCGGCCATACCACTGGATCTTTGAAAATTCCTTTCCAAGTTCCATATCATTCCCAACCCGCATAACGGTCTTATATTCGCCTTTATCCAGTATATAATGATTCTTTACCAGGATATTTCCATCTCCGTATATCGTAAACACCTGTTCTGTTCTTGCTGTTCCCTTCAAAAGATCCGTTGTAAAAACAACGCGGTATTCGCTCTTGCTCACCTGCTCTGTTTTTGCCTGTATATTGGTGGCACTTTCATATACATTGCGCCAGTTGCGCAGCGACCGGTTAAGCCCGGCACCAATATCATTATCCGTTGGAGCACGGTAAAAGGCCGGCCGGGGGCCCTTTACAAGCACAGGAGTACCTTTTAAGGAATACTGAACCAGGACGCCTTTATTCAGATCAAATTCCGCGGCAAAGCCACTGCCCTTTAGCATAAGGCTGTTGCCGTTACGGGTTGCGGTAACGGCAGCAGCAGTGCCCTGGTAATTATATGGTGCGGGAGAGCCGTTATACGCAAACTGCTCCGCAGCTACCTCATAATCCTTATCCAGGAAGGGCTCTTCCTTTTTAAGCCGGTAAGCAACATTGAGCAGGTACTCCTTTCCTTCTTTGGGTTTTAGCTTCACGGGCAGGATCATTTGCGCCTTTGCCTGCGGCTCAATGCTCAGGCCGGCGAGCGTGCCCTTTGCCACCACTGCACCATCCTCGGTAATTTCCCAATCCAGCTTTACATTGGACAGGTCTTTAAAGAAGAAGCCGTTGGTTACTTCTATTTCATTGTTTCCTTTGTACCGGGTCTTGATATTCTGGTGTACTTTTTTTATTTCAATGGCCATAGGTGTCAGGTGCCGGTAGGCCGTTACCACCCCTTTTACACAAAAATCATTATCACTGAAATTTTCGTCTACCGGGCCGCTCAGCGGAAAATCCCCGCCATAGGCAAGAATGCGTTTACCGTTCTTTACCGTATCAATACCCTGGTCGATCCATTCCCAGATGTAGCCACCCTGAGTTCCGGAGGTAGATTCAATGGCGTCCCAGTATTCCTTAAAGTTCCCCAGGCTGTTACCCATGATATGTGCATACTCACTCATAATATAGGGCCGCCCGTCTTTGGAATTCTTTTGCCAGGCCACATAAGAAGGGGATGGATACTGCGGACAGATCACATCGGTATTATAATCATATTCTGCCCGCTCGTATTGTACGGGACGGTTATCCTTTTTCTTCAGCCAGTCATAACCCTCATACATATTGATCCCGTTGCCGGCCTCATTACCCAGGGACCAGGTAATGATGGAAGGATGGTTCTTATCCCGCTCATACATACGCCGGATCCGCTCCAGGTGCGGCACGCGCCATTGTTTGTCATTGGCAAACGTATACTCCAGGTCGTAATAGCGCCCATGCGATTCGATATTGGCCTCATCAATCACATACAATCCATACTCGTCGCAAAGCTCCAGCCAGTAAGGATCCGGAGGATAATGAGAATGGCGCACCGCATTCACATTCAGCTTTTTCATCATCTCCATATCCTTCAGCATATCAGCCCTTGTAAGGGTGTGACCTGTACGGGCATTATGCTCGTGCCGGTTCACTCCTTTAAAAAACACCCGTTTCCCGTTTACCAGAAAATCACGGCCCTTTATTTCTATGGTCCGGAACCCTACACGTACAGGAACCACTTCCAGCGTTTCACCGTTCTTACTTTTCAGGGTAATGTACAAGGTATACAGGTTGGGAGTTTCTGCGGTCCAGGCCTTTACGTCCGGGATCGTTTTTGTAAACGACAGTTCCGTTTTATAACGGCCCAGTACCGAAAATGCCGGTAATACTTCTTTTAAAACAGAAGTTCCGTTGTTATCCACCAGCTCCAGTTCTACGGTGGCTGTATCCTTTTTGGAATGCAGGGTCTTTGTGTCTGTTCTGTAGCTGTTTACCTCACCCCGGAAGGTGAAGGCACCATCCTTATAGTTATTTTCCAGCGTGGAACTGATCTTAAAATCCCTCAGATCCAGCAGCGGAGTTGCATACAGATAAACCTCCCGTTCGATCCCCGAGATCCGCCACATATCCTGGCATTCGAGATAACTTCCATCGCTCCAGCGGTATACCTGCAGTGCCACCAGGTTTTCACCGGGTTTTACATATTTTGTAATATCAAATTCGGCAGACAGCTTGCTGTCTTCACTGTACCCTACTTTTTGCCCGTTCACCCAGATAAAAAAGGCCGACTTCACCGCACCCAGGTGAATGAATACCTGGCGGCCGTTCCAGTCATCGGGAATGGTGATCTTTTTGCGATAAGACCCAACCGGGTTGTTATCATCCGGTATATCAAAAGGAGGATTCATCCGGCTGCCGGTTTTTGTTCTTCCGGCAAACTCATAGGGTTGATTTACATAGATCGGCAATCCATACCCGTTTACTTCCCAGTTAGCGGGCACCGGGAAATGGGTCCATTTGCTGTCGTCAAAGTCCGTTTTATAAAAATCCCGGGGACGCTTGCCGGGGTCCTGCACCCAGTTAAAGCGCCAGTTACCATTAAGCGATATAAAATACTTTGATTGTTCCTTTGCTCTTTTTTCTGCCAGTGCCCTTGTTTCAAAGGCAAATGCATTCGCACGCATAGGCATCCGGTTCACCGAAACCACTTCCGGCGTTTGCAATTCGGAAGGGAGGGTTTGTGCACATACAGCTCCCGTAAACAGCAGGCAAACCGCCAACGATCGTATCTGATTCTTCATAATAATAACAAAGTAATGGTAGCTCCAAAGGCGCTAATTTAGATAAAGCGGGGAAAATTATGGCAATTTATACACAAGCGGCGGCAGTGCAACCGGTAGCATTACAGCCGGCAAAAACCGGACAAACGCTTTGCAGACAGGCATTTCAGGCTAACCGGCACCAAAAGCTGTCAGTCGTGCAATCGATTGTACTGCTTTTAAAAATAATACCTGCTTGGCAGTAAGATCCGACCGCAAGGGACGCAAAAGCTCCGCAAGGCGCAAAGATTTTGTGTTATTGGCCACTGAAACGCAGAAACACAGATCCTTTTAACGCTACGGCAGTGACCGCTGCTTTAATTAGAGCCTGCTGATTAAGTCCAGCAATCTGTTTGATTTTTTCCACTTTTGTCATTGATACAAAAGTGGAGCAAAAAATCGAGTCCGCCACAAGGCGAATTCCGCCAAATTGTAGTCCAATAGTGAAGGATATTGCAGCTACGGCGGAACCGATAAAATCTGCGTTTCAGGCCCGGTTATGACCGCCTGCCTGCAGCGTTCTGTTTGATGCTCGTTGTCGGCGTCATAGCCGCCATTCCACTTGATTTTATCTTTCGCTGTGTGGCGGACGACCCTTTCGGAAATATGTAATCGTTTCTTTAGCATGTTCAAAATTATTGCTGCCACAAACGGTGGAGCTCGTATCGATGGAGGCATAGAAATGCTGAAGCTGAGTGTCCGCCGCAGCGGACCTACCACTTTGTACTGAAGGTGACAGAAACACCCATCCGGAATCGTGCCGTAACCGATTCCGGAGCCCTTTTTGGGCAAACAAAAAGGCTACAAAAAATTAGTGCGAGGGTTTGTGGGGTTGTTGTGTTTTGCTTGCAGCATCTTCATTTTATCGGACCTCAAATGAACCCGTTTTACGATGAAACTTGTTGAATTTCGACTTAATCAGCAGACCCTAATTAGAAAAAGCTCAAAGTATTTAGTGTTCAGTGCTTCCGTGGCAAACACAGGAGCACATTGTACTACTTTTAAAAAATAGTATCTGCTTTGCGGTAAGACCCAACCGCAAGGGGCGCGAGGTTTTTCGCAACGTTCGCAAAGGGGGTTATATACAATGGTGATCCCGGTTCTTATTGCGCGCTTTGCGGATGCTTTGCGACCCTGGCGGTAAAAAATTAATCCCAGGGGGCAATGAGCGCCGGGAGCATAAAATTGCGGGAATGCGGAGACCTCATAAAAAAAGGAATGACCGTTGTTGCCATTCCTTTACAAACGTATGCTTCAAAAAATTGCCGTCCGTTATTTCTTCTCTGGTTGTAACACAGCTGTTACCACATTCCCGCTGGAAAAGATCTTTTGAGCAGCCGCTTTTACACCTTCCGGTGTTAACGCATTGATGTATTTGTCTGAATTCAGGAAGCGGTCCGGGTCTTTTTTCTCCAGCCGGGCAGAAAGGATGTATTCTAGCCAGGTTCCGTTTTGCTCCATGGCCACTTTGTTCTGCTCCAGCCATTGCTGTTTCACCTTATCCAGGTTCTCTTTGGACGGACCATTTTTTTCCATGTTCCGAATCTCCGCACTCATGGCCTTTAACAGGGTATCCACTTTTGCCGGCCCGGTGGGCAGCTGGGTAAAGAAGCTGTAATGCGCATATGGAAAACGCTCAACATTTACAGATGTACCACCGCCGTAAATACCCTGTATTTTTTCGCGCAATTCTTCGATTACGCGGATGTTCAGTACTTCGCTTACCGCGCGCATGTTCAGTGCCAGGTCCGGGCTGTAAACCAGGTCGCCGGTTGCCAGGGAAAGGATCAGGCTTTTTTCGGCCTCGCCTTTGTATACCGTAAGGTCTACTTTTCCTTTTACCGGGCGTACCCCATTATCTTTAAACACAAATTGTTTCTTTGTTGCCGGTAGTCCGCCAATATAGGTTTCAACCAGGGGCTTCAGGATCTTTTCATCAATACTGCCCACAAAAACGAACTGCATTCCGCTGGCGTCCCCAAAATGTTCCTTATAGATCTGAACTGCCCTGTTCATATTAATCTGATCAAAATATTCAGCGCGGGGAACGGCAACCGGGGCCAACGGGTTGTTCCTGTAAACGGTTTTGAACAGGGTATCAACAAACACGGTTTCCGGATTGGAAAGAAGATAGGCTACGCCAGCCTTATTTTTTTGTATAAAGGACCGGAACAGTGCGGTATCCAGTCTTGGCGCGGTGGCTTTAAGATACAGTAGTTGCAGCATGGTTTCCAGGTCCTTTACCGTAGAGCTGCCGGAAAAACCGTCTGTAATGCCCCCCAGCGAAGCTCCTGCTGATGCCGTTTTCCCGGCCAGGGCCTTTTGCAGATCCGTAGGTGTAAAGTTCCCGTATCCCATGGATCCTACCACACTCAGCGCATACTGCGCGTTGTACTTATCCGCTACGCCATACCCGTTGGTGCCTCCGTAGCGGCGGGCGCCCATCCGGATCTCATCATCCTTAAACGCTGTTTTTTTAAAGGTTACCATAGTGCCGTTGCTCAGCTCCCATGTGCTGGTACCCAGCTTGCTATCGGCTGTTTCTTTCAGGATCTTACCGGGTTTGGGACGGGAGGAAAGCAGCTCCGTTGCAATCACTTTGTCTTCGTTGGCTTTGATATCCGTTCTTGCCATTACGGTGCCTGCGGCGCTCACAAGGTCCTGTACGGCCGGCAACTCCGCCACCGCAGGACCGGTAAGGGTCACAAAATAATCGGGCTGCTTCTGCAATGATTGCGCAAAGGCATTGATCTCTTTGAGAGAGATCTGCGGTAACAGCTCTTTTACGTACTCCCGTTCTTTTGTAATACCCGGAATGGGCTCATTGGTCAGAAAATTGCGTATGTATTCATTGACATAGTTGGCCGACTCCGTTTTTTCACGCTCGTTGTAGGCCTTGTCCATACCGGCTTCCATCGTCTTTTTTACCCGATCCAGTTCTGCCTGGGTGAAGCCAAAACGTTTTGCTTTTTCAATTTCCTCTACCAGGGTTTCCAGTCCCTTTTTAGCATCTCCCGCAGTAGCTGCCCCTGCCCCGGCATTGAACTGATCGTAATTACGGGCATAACTTCCAAAATACGTATACCCATACAGGAAGGGGGGATTGGGCTGCTGCGTCAGGTCGCGCAGCCGCTGGTTTAAGATACTGGAAAAAATATTCTTGATCAGGTTGGCTTCATATTCCTTTACGGTTTGTGCCTCCTTTGATGGAAAGGCGCTGTAAGCGATGCCCACGGCATAGTTTGTAGCTTCTTTATCAGTTACCACCATTCCGTTATTGCTGGTATACGGTTTAACATCGGAATAACCCCGCTCGCGGGCGTTTGCCGGGTTTACCAGGCCACTGAAGTGTTTTTGAACCAGGGCCTCCGCGGTTGCGGGATCTACATCCCCCACCACAACAGCAGCCATCAGGTTGGGCCGGTACCAGTCCTTATAAAATTTACGGATGAGCTCAGGGTCGTATGTCCGTATGATCGAATCCACACCGATCGGCAGGCGGTCGGCGTAGCGGCTCCCTGCAAAAAGTTTTGGATAGATCTGGCGAAACATGCGGTCATCTGCCCCTTTTCCCAGGCGGCTTTCTTCCAGGATCACATTCCGCTCTTCGTTAATGTCGTCTGTATGATAGGTTACCTGATGTGCCCAGTCTTCCAGTATCTGGAACCCCTTTTCCAGGTTACCGGGTTTATCGGTCGGGATCGGCAGCATGTATACCGTTTCATCGAAAGAGGTATATGCATTCAGGTCGTTGCCAAATCCCAC
>Ga0222424_100433_pt1 | contig 24313 bp, 14 predicted proteins | sample 2B2ome_FD_182468 | JGI IMG/M metagenome (GOLD analysis project Ga0222424, IMG submission 182468) | Enriched microbial communities from leaf-cutter ant dump, University of Wisconsin, Madison, United States - 2B200A (version 2) | ecosystem: Environmental > Terrestrial > Nest > Insects nest > Nest... | reverse complement strand
ATGAATAGTTGCCCTGGATCTGGAAATCGTATCCTACCGGTGCCTTATTCTTAAATACGGCTCCTGCCTCCACACCATCGTTTGCCGGCCAATAGCCGATCAGGTTGGCTTTTTTCGGGTGCTGCGTCATATCGGATATGCAGAGCCCGGCCTTTACCTCCGCCTCCGTCATTGCCTCATTAAATGCCTTTACTTCGCCAAAATAGATCGGGGTACTTACGCCTGCCGATGGCAGATAACCCAGCCGCAGCGGTGTTGTTGTATTTAAAGACCCCTGGGCGGTGATCTCCCTCCGGCCTCCTCCCGGAATGCCATCCGTAAAGATCTGCATATACCGTTTGCCATTGTCCATACTTACCACCATGGTTAAGGTATGCCATTTGTTATCGGTGATTTCCGCATGGGAAACATCGGTTTCGATCCAGCCGTTAGCCAGGGGGTTTCCAACACCGGCCCTCCATTTTTTCTGTACCATCTGGAAGCTCCAGCCCACAACCTCCTGATTTGAATTTGCCTTTTTACCCAGGAAACGGGTATCGCCGTAGGACTGGTTTACCGGAATCTTCACCTTTACTTCAAAAGTAAAATTCTGCTGATCCCCGAAATTATACAACCCATGATCATCCGGTATGGTAGCGTTTACAAGACCTGCACCCGGCAGCCCTTTTAAAAGGACCCCGGTACGTTTGCTGCTCTGGATTTCGTAGCCGGTCAACCGCTCGTTATAATAAAGCGCAAACATATTCCGTTCTGCTTCGGACGCACCGCCATATTTGTTGCCGGAACCGCCGTGATTGGAAACCACGATCACCAGCCAGTCCTCTTTTTTATTGTACTCCGGCCTTGCCTTTAAAGCATTCATAATTTCCCCGATATAGCCGTCGATCTTTGCAACCGCATCTTTATAACCGGGGTCGGAAGCAGCAAAAGCCCCCTGCTTGCCGGCCTGGTTCAACCCGCTAAACTCCAGCACCATCAGGTCGGGGTTGCCGTTCTTCAGCAATGCCACGGCGGAATCCTTCACCTGCTTATCATCGGCCGTCTGTATTTGCTTTTTGGAGTCCGGCAGCAGCGTAGCCAGCCAGGTCTTCCAGGAAGAAACCGTAACGGTATTCAAAAGCCCCTTGGAGGAGGTTAACAGGTAGTTCAAAAAACTCGGATAGGTCTTAATGGCCGCATGCTCATCCGTGCCGGAAGGCGGCGTATAAATAAAACTGCTGTCCCTGATCCCATGCAGTTCATACGTAACACCGGTTACCATCGACTTCCAGGTGGCCGCATCGGTTGTAGCCGTTTCGGAGATGCCGTCAAAAGAGTACTTGCTGTGCTTTAGCAGTTCGGCAATAGCCGGCGGATTAATGGTTTTGAACGCAGGCCCCACACCGCCATCGATACCGATCAGCAGCACTTTCCGGCCTTCCTGTGTTGTATCTCCCGTTGGCAGTTCTTCAAAAATGGGTGGCGGATCTGCATATTTTGTACAGGACACCGCAGTGAGCGCCAACATACCGGCAAAAAATAACCACTTTATATTATGTTTCATATCAGGCTTCTTTTTACTTTTTGGTCTTCTATAAATTGCATGCACTTGCAGCCTATGGTTTTATCACATCAATTTCAGCAATAGAACAGAATACCGCTCCGTCATATATATCTGCCTGGCTGGGTATGGTAAGGCGCAGGTACCGGGCCTTAGCGGTTGAGCTGAAGCTGAGGTTCTGCGGGGTAGCCTCAATGGCCAGCAGGTACGGGCTACCGGAAGCCGCGGTCCAGTTCACCGCATCGTTGCTGATTTCCACCGTAAGATTCTTGATCTGCCTTGCCCCGTTCCGTTGCGTAAATATGATGCCATCGATATCAAGGCGCGAGCCAAAGTCGATCGTGATCCAGTGCGGCGGGGTACCAATTGCAGCCTGCCATTGCGGATGCCAGAAAGTGGCCGCATTACCATCGATAATGGCGGTTGCCAAACCATTGGGAGGACCTTCCCCATTGGGCTCCTGGGAGCTAAAGGCCAAAATAGACCAGTTGGATTTGGCATACAGATCCGGCTCAAAGAAGTCATCGCCCCCGGTACGGGTAATGGGGTTATACTCCCATATTTTCTGGGTCATCAGCGGCAGGTCTTCCATCTTACCCAGCGAGATATTGCTGATGGCAATACCCCAGCGCTGGAAGAAGATCTTCCAGTTCTTTTGGGTATAATTACACAGGGTTTCATAAAAGAAGTCCTGCTTATCCTGGTCTGCAAGCGATATGCGGTTGGCCCTCCGGGCTTTTTTATACAATTCGGTTACAAAGGACCAGCCGTCTTTCTGACCGGGGAATCCCCAGTCGGCCGGTATCTTATCAATGATCTGAACAAAAGGAGTTACCCGTGCAAAAGGATCGTTCACACGCTGATCCGTTCCGTTAAACAGCTTCACCGCAATGGTGGTGTCTTTTGCAAAAGCGATGGCCTGCTCCATGCTGGCAGCCAGTTTGGCATTTTTGGGAGGCCAGGCCAGGGGATCATTTACCTCGTTGCGGTGCGCCGCTTTAAAGGCAAACAGGAAGCCGGTGGCCTCCGCCAGGTTACTCCAGCTCCAGTAACGGGGTTGCTGATTATTGTGTCCTAACTGGTGAAACACGCCCCAGGCCCCGCCTCTTTTTAACGCGGCCAGGTTGGTAAATTCATCAAACCACCCCCGGTCGTTGTAGGTAACCACCGGGTAACCGGGGTGCGCATATCCAACCGATGGCTGTATGTCCTGTACGATCCGCCAGGGCAGCAGGGGCGCCTGGTCCCGCTCATCTACCGGGTTTTCTTCCAGTCCCTGCCACTTATAAAAATCTTCCAGGATAGCGCCATCCCATTCCGTCATCAGGGCAGTAGGGTCGGCTATGGGGTACTGGATGCAATACTCCCGGGGCACCACAAATGCGATATTTTTGGAGCGGAGCTCAATATAAGGCACACAGGAACGGGCAATGGCCGCCTTCCAGTCTTCATTGGAGGTAACGCCCAGTACAAAATCCGGTGACTTTACTACGTTGGTAAATTTGATGGGCACGGGTTGCTCAACCGGGCGGGCGGGTATAATATAAATGGGGCCTCCGTAAAGGTTGCGTACAAAGTTGCGACCGGGTGCCAGCTGAATGCGCGTTACAATAACGGGGTCCCGCAGCGGGTTGGCAATAAAGGACAGGTTATCCGTCCAGGCACCGATCTGCACAGACAGGGAGTATTCCGTTGAGGGGATATCGATGATCACCAGTTCGCCGGGCGCAGCATAAAGTCCGGTGCTGAATTGCGGATCCGGTGGCCTGTTTGTACGGAGAAACTCCGCCACATACTTGTACTTCAGGTCCATGTTCAACGTTACATCCACCCTCGGCTCATCTTCACAGATCAGCCCCGGAAACACCCGGGCCTTGTCGAACTTACTGGCGTCGATCGTGGCAATGGAGGTGTCGATGGTAATGGAAGGACCATCCGCCCCTTTATTTTGAGTGCCATCTTCGCTGATACCCGGGCTGCTCTTGCGGCAGGAGAGCATCAACGCCCCCGGCAGCATCAGGATCAGCATATACTTCCTAAATATTTTCATGCGCTGCATCATTTTATTTTATTCGTTTTTAGCGGCCTTGCTTTTATAGTTGTCTATGGCCGGCATCTTGTTTTATACCCTTGTCTAATTATTGCAGATCATTAAAGGCCGGTATCCAGTAGCGGCCATCCAGTTTCCAGCTATCCGGTACCGCAATGCCCAGCCACTGGTATACCTGGAGCGACACATCGGCCACATTGGGCACGGTTTTGTACACTGCCGGCTGAATCAGGGGGCACACTTTATCCGTTACATCCACAAAATCGGTAGGACTGTAGGTGCTCAGCGTAAAGGGATGCTTGTTCTTACTCAGGTCTGCCAGCAATACCTGGTTGCCGGATACAACCGGGCTGGTACCGGGCCAGAACCCCAACAGATTGGCATTATAGGGGTCATCCGCAGCAATCTCGGTCTTACAATAATTACCGCTGATATAGCTTTCGGGCAAATCGGTATTGTAGAGCCGGATATCGGTTACCAGGTAATCTCCAAGATTGGTGTTGTTATCGGGCAGTAAGTTACCCACGGTAAGCGGCTCCGGGCTGTTGAGGTTGCCCCAGTCCGTAATATTCCGGTTGGCCAGGGTTACACCTGAGTAAAATACGCCATCGGTATAGGTATACACATTACGGGCAGCACCCTCCTGTTTGATCACGGCTGTTAATGCATGCCACTTGCCATCGGAGATGGCATGGCCACGGATCTGCCGGTTGCTGGTGCCTTTGGGGTTGTTACGTCCAAAATTGATCTGCCAGTAATCCTGTTCTAGAAAAAACACCCATCCTGTTTTCCCCGTTGTAAATCCCTGCCTTTTTGATAAAAAGGCCGGGTACCCGTAACTGCCTTTGGGGATCCGTACTTTACATTGTATGGTATAACTGCCGGTTTCGCCCATATCATACAATCCGCCATCGTCAAAAACCCGGGCCCGCTTGTTCTGCGACTGTGTGCCATTATACTGAGGCGCTGTGCCGGCATAGGGCACCCCCTCCGGCTTACTGTACATTTTTCTTACAAAACGGGGGTTAAAGGAAAAAAAGAAGGTATTGTGCCGTTTGTCGTTAAAGGCGTACCAGTAACCGGCGCCGGGATCATAACCCGTATTGCTGCCCTTGTTGGAGGTGATGATCACCATCCAGTTTTCCGTTTTATAGGATTGCCGGGACTGCAGGGCACTTAAAATTTCGCCGATGTTTTTATCTGTGGCCAGTACCGCAGCTTTATACCCGGCATCTGCAGCCGTATAGGAACCGGCCCGGCCGGCCGCATCCACATCCCCAAACTGCACAAACATAAAGGCAGGGTTCTGGCTTTTAAGCTCTGCAACCGCCGCATTCTTTGTTTCCGTATCCGAGCCCAATGCCTTTTTTTCCGTGGCATCTTTGGCAACCCCATCGGGAATGATGGCGGAGCTGCTGAACGATACCGTACGGGCGGCCGGGTCAAAGGTTTTGATCCGCGTAAAAAGACTGGGATACTGTGTAAAATCATTGGAGGCAAAGTCATTGCCGGTCACCTTATGCTTGGTGCTGTTTACGCCTGTAAGCAGGGTGGCCCAGCCCAGGGCATTGGTCTGCTCAATATTGTCGGCGTTTGACAATCCATCCCATGAGTACATGGAAAAACTGGTCAGGTTGTTTAACGTAGGCGGGTTAATGGCCCGTACCTCGCTTCCAACGCCGCCATCCACTTCTATCAGCAACACTTTGCGGGCAATAACTGCCTGATCGGTATCCGCCCCCCCATTCAGCGTATTGGGAAACGGTTTGTTGCAGGCGCCCATGGTCATGCCCAACAGCAATAGCAAAGCGGTTACATTCCTGGTATAAAAAGTACGCATCTTCCGTAATAATTTATTATATACATTTTTTCTTTCTTCTGCAAATGCAGCTACAATGCCCGCCTAAGGAGCAATCCTTATTTTTACGATATTTCCTACTTCTTTGTTATCGAACCGGCTAAAGTCTCCTACGAGGAAAACGACCTTTGAGCCATCCACATCCGGCCGCTCCAGCAGGGCGGAAATGCTACCGCTGAACATGCCCATGGCATTACACCCCGGGGCCAGTGTACCATCCGGGTTCAGAATAGCCATTCCTTCTCTTACAACATCATCATATTTTGTAAACCCGCCGGATATAATGATCCGGCCATCCTTCAGCTGGCCGGCGTAGGACATACCCACCCCTTCAAAAGACCGGAGCCTGAAGGTTGGATCCACGCTGCCGTCCTCATTGATCATCACCACCCCGTTCGCCGGCTGGCCGTTATAATTTTTAAACGCCCCTGTCATCAGTATTTTTTTGGTGGTGGCATTATAAGTGATCCGGCCTATACCTCCGTCGGCCCCGGCCTGGCCGCTGTTAAAGCTTTCATCCACCAAACCGGTGGTACCGTTGATCTTGGTAATATAGTTGACCCGTTTCTTGTTAAAGGTGGTAAAGGTTCCCACGATAATAAAATTTTCATCCGGCAGCCGGATGGCGTCCGTAATATACCCGTTACCACCTTCATAACCCCGTTTCAGAACGGGGTCGTAGTTAAAGGTAGAGTCATACTCGCCCCCGTGTTTCATCCGCACCAGCTGGTTGGAGAGTATATAATCATACTGGTAACTGTACCTGGTAGACCGTTCGTATAACACACTGGCGTAGCGGTTAAAATTACCAAAGGCGGTATAGGTATACCGGCCGTCATTGTCTTTATAAAACAGGTTGGTGATCGCGTTCCGGAAACCGCCGCCAAAACTCTGCAGCTGTGCGTTGAATATGGGCACGGATGCCTTGCTGTCCTGCGGCTTGTTGTCCGGATCCTGGTTTATAACATCCACAGAGGTACGCTCCAGCGCCCCGTTCCGGCCCGTAAAAATAACCAGGCCGCCCAGGCCGTTAATGGTATCGCATTTTGAGAACGAGCCGGCGATCAGGTACTTTCCATCCGGGGTTTCCGCTACGGATGTTACCGGGCCGTCAAAACCCGTTTTACCCATTTTAAACCGCTCCTCACCGGTAACATAGTTGCCGTTTCCATCGATCACCGCAATGCGGGAGATGGCATCATTGGCTGTTGCCGAATTTTTATAATCGGTAAAATCCCCATAAATAACAAGGGAATTATCATTGCCCCTTCTCGAAAAAATGCCGTAAATGGCGCCTTTTGACCGGAAGGCCCCCGGATCAAAATCCGGATCGATCGATACCTTTCCCGTTACAATAAATGCGGGGCCAAAATAATATTCGTTGTTGATGAGTATGGACGATCCGCCGGAGCTGGCGTTTTCCGGTACCCGCACATCAATGGCATCCTCCCTTACGGCCACCACTTCGGCCTCCATTTTATTGATAAAAAATTTGAACTGCCCCTCTTTTCCGCCCAGCCCTTTTACCGGAAAAGTGGTCACAATACCCCCGGAACCGCTGGCCGGCGAGGGCTTATCGCCTAAAAATTTAACCAGGGGCTGGGGCGAGTCCGGGTATACCTCGGTGGCCTTAACATCCTCCTTTTTGCAGGAGCCGCAAAAAAGTAACAGGGAAGAAAGAAAAAAACAAATATGTTTCATGATGTCAATTCAATTTTAAATGAACACTAATCGATCCCGGCGGCCTCTGCATCCAGGTAAAATTCAAAAGGGTTAAATCCAAAAAAAGCATCAAAAAAGCTCAGGTCACCATCGGCGTTCAAAAAGGCATTTGATGAATAACTGCTCAGCGCATGCACATACCCGTTGGTAGGCTTTATATTTACCGAAGCCACATCCACCCTATACCAGCTATAGTAGTCGCGCGCGGCCGACTCTGAAGGAATATAGGCCAGCTGCAGGTAACGGTAGCCCGCATACCGCACCCCGCCGGCATCCGTCTGTATCACGCCCACATTCATCAGCTGCCCGTTGTAGGATGCATACACCTGGCCGGCGAAGGCGGAAAGGTTCAGCGGATCCAGCTGGGGGTAGTCGTTCATGGACTTGGCCCCTTTAAACAGGTAGCGGCACAGGTATTTTTTCCAAACGGCAGGTTTGATCTGTTCCATACGCGTTACACGCGGCTTTCCCTGGTCTTCAAGTCGAAAATTTACAACACTCAGGGTGGCCCGTATAGTGGAATCCAGGGGGGCATAAAAAGTAATGGGTTCCGTATTGAACACATTTTCCATGCCCGCCATTTTGATGATCTTCAACGTGGAATCGAAATAATGCGGTTTTGACCGGAGGTACTCCAGCACGGTACCATTAAACTCGGGCGACAGGATGCCCGTATCCCTGTAATAATCTTTTTTGCAGCTGCTCCCCAATACCAGTAAGGCAACAAGTACAAAACAATAACGGGTCAATATCTTACACATCGAAATAATTTTATGGTTGTTATAAAACGCCTTCATCCTTAATTGAGCCAGTACTGGTTTAAAACAATATCCGGGTTATTGGTCCTGGCTGCGGGGTCAATGGGCCAGGTCCAGGCGCCCGCTTTAAACTGCTCCGTGGAGCAATGAAAGCCGTAGCGGTATTGCAGGTCCGTGATCCGTTTGGTACGCACCACATCATACCAGTACTGGGCTTCTCCCATAAACTCGCGGCAGCGTTCAAAAAAGATATTGTCCAGTACCTGCTCTTCCCCCTCATCCAGGAAGGGCTCTGCCCCGGCACGGGCCCTTACCTCGTTCACCAGCCGGAGGGCCTTGGCCCGGTCGCCCAGGTGCGTAAGGGCTTCTGCCTGTAACAGGTTCACATCCGGCAGGCGGAACACGATCTGGTTATCATCCGGGTTTACATCTTCCGCGTTCTCGTTGGCATATACGTTGGCATATTTGAGCATAATGAATTTACCGGTGCCGCTGTACATGGTGGCCGGGTTAAACCAGGCCGTCTTACGCAGGTCTGCCTTATCCTGGGGATAGAGCTCGTACATAAAATCCGGTATATAGTAGATATAGCTGTCATTGATCCCTGCGCGCTTATAGGGCGCATACAGCACATTGTCTGCAAAAGCGCTCCATCCAAAGGATTCGCCATAGTTGATATTCTGCGGAATTTCAAAAAGCCCCTCGCGGCTGCGGCCTTTAAAGATCTCCTTGGTACGGGTCAGCGGCAGTAATTCATACGCCTGTTTGCCGCCCTCGTTCCAGAGCTCATCCCCCAGCGCATCTACCTTCCTGTAATAGGCTTCCTGGTTTACCTCGTCAAAGGCCGCCAGCCACATATTGATGTGCATCTGCAGCACAATGGCAGATCCGCGCATGGCCCTTACCGCCAGCAGGGCCGGGTTATCGTAGGTCCAGGGCAGGCCTTTCCGGTATACATCCAGGTCCGCAGAACAGCTTTTCAGCACTTCGGCCATCGGTTGCCTTTTAAGACTTCCGTTATAGTAGGGTACGGTATAATAGGGCACATCCCCATACAGCCGCACCATAAAGAAATAGCACACATTACGCATAAAGGCCGCCTCACCCAGGTAGCGGGCCTTGTCGGCATCCGACATGGAAGGATCGTCGATAGTCGGTATCCGGTCAATGGCAATATTGGCCGATGCAATGGTCTTAAAGAACCGGTCCCACTGGGTCAGGCGTTTGGGATTAAAGGTGGTGGCCCAACCGCCGCTCCAGTTCACCACCCGGTTTACATCGTTTTGTGTAAGCAGCGCAAAGTACTCCCGCCCACTCTGGGTACCGATCACCGGTGCGCCCCTCAGGTCGCCGGACCAGGCAAAAAAGGCAAAGTTATTCTGGCTGATGGGAGCCGTCATATCCGGGCGGAACACTGCCTCACGGAATAGCTCATACAGCCCGTTCGTATACCGCTCCACATCGGACTTATTGCGCCAGAAATTGTTACCGGAGAGATCACTGGGCGGGTTCAGGCTCAGGAACTTCTTACAGCCAAGGTTACCCAGCAGTAAGGCCCCGGTCAATACGATATATAAGGTTTTTTTCATCATTGCACTGTTTTAAAATTGAACACTAACACCCATGGCATAACTCCTGGCACTGGGATAACCTCCGGAAACATCGCGCCCCAGCGAGGTAACGTTTTCCGGGTTGGGCCCGCTGTATTTTGAAAAGGTATACACATTATTTGCGGTCAATGTAACCCGGAGCTGCGAAATACCAAACCGCTGTGTAAACTCACGGTTCACCATATACCCCAGCACAATCGAACCGATTTTCAGGTAAGAGCCATCTTCCATAAACAGGGTCTGGTTGGTACGGAAGGGATTCAGGGTACCCGCCCGGCGAAAATCAAACGGGTTCGGGTACTGGGCCCCGGCAGTACCAACGGACCGGTCCTCGTTCAGCGGTTTCCAGTAATTATACTGATCAATGGGTGTAAGCGCACCGTCCTTGCTCGCATTGAAAGCAAGCGGCCGGGTATATTTTTGAAGCTCTGAAGCAACCACCTGGTTTAAAAGATCCCTTTTATAGATATAGGCCATATTAATGCTTAGGGAAAGGGACCGGTTCAGCATAAACTCGTTCAAAAGCCCGCCAAAGAACAGGGGCTCGGGGTTACCAATGGCCTGCAGGTCTTTTTCATCAATGATATAATCGCCGTTCACATCCACCCATTTGGGATCACCGGCCTGGAAGTAGAAGCCGGACCCGATACCCAATTGCTGGCGTTTGCCCGTAGCCGGGTTTACCGGCACATCGGCTGTGCTGGCATATACCCCCTGGGTATAGTACAGCAGGTTGGATATGGGGTTACGGCCAAGGCGCCTGATAATAGGCACGTACGCATTATCATCTATCTGTTGCGCTTCCAGCTCCCGGAGCCCTTCCGGAAGGCGGGTCAATGTTCCTTTATTGTAATTACCTGTAAGCCGTACCGTCCACTGAAGCGGCTTTTCCGGTTTGAACATGCGCAGGGTAAAGGTCCAGTCAAGCCCCTGGTTTACCAGGCTGCCGGTATTGGTTGCCTTTCGGGCAAACCCATTGGTATTGTTCAGGTCAATATCAATGATCTTGTTATCATTGGATCGATAGTACGGTTCCAGGATCAGCTCCACCCGGTTCTGGAACAGGCCCAGTTCCAATCCTCCCGTAATATCCGAGCCAATCTCGGGCTGGAACTCGGGACTGGGGATATTTCCAAAATCGATCAGCACCGTGGGGTCATTGTTATACCGGGGGCCGTAGATGTATTTTCCATACACATTAAAAATATCTCCGTTGGGCCGTATATTCCGGCCCCAGCCCATCCGGATACCCCCATAGCTCAGCCAGGAGGTATTTTTAAACCATTTTTCCTTGCTAAAGTTCCAGCGGCCGCTTACCGTAGGGCTCTTGGTATAGCCCCGGGAGGGACCATTGATAGAGGTTCCGTCGAGCCGGTAACCCAGTGTTACTATATATTTTGATGCATAGTTATACACCAATGTTCCGCCATATCCATGCTGCCGGCTGTCCGTCATGCTGGTAGTGCCTCCTTTTGAGCCACCGCCGTTGGCGCCGATGGGACCTTCGATCTGGTCGTCCGGGGTTTGCGAAAGCCAGATGGTATTGGCCTTGGCACCGGAGCTCGACACTTCATTAAATACATAGGCATTGATGGTATGCGGGGTTTCATCACCGCCAAATGTGGTTACATAATCCAGCATCGTACGGTTGTTTAAGGAATAACTGCGATCGTTATAATTCTCCGCCAGGGATGAACCATAATTCAGGTACGAGGGCGTAAATTTATCCGAGGTTCCGGAGTTGAACCCGTACCCCAGGTCATTCTGCACCCGCAGCCCGCGCAGCAGTTCATACCGGATCACCAGGTTGGAGAGGATATTGGTACTCTTATTATGGTCCCGGATATTTTCGGCGCTCAGGACGGCATTGTTGTTGGAAAAAAGCGAGGGTGGCGGCAGCAGCGAGGAGGCACCGGATCCCTCAGCCACACCCTTTTGAAACAGACCTACACCGCTTCCGTTCTGCTTGGTACCCAGGCCCCCCTGCAGGCTGGCGATCATCCGGAACTTTTCTGTTGGCTCGTAGGTCACGTTCATATTAATATTGTACCGCGTAAAGCCGGTATTGCGGATGATCCCGTTCTCTTTATAATAGTTCAGGTTGGTTTTGTAGCTGAACACCTTGTCCCCTCCGTAAATGGAAATGTTGTGCGTTTGGTTAAACGTATTGCCATAAAAATAATCCTGCCAGTTGGTAGAGTTATTAAAAAAGGGATTGAGGCTATCCGTCAGATAAATAAACTGGTTGATCAGCTGCCGCGATGCTTCGGGAGATGCGGTATCATAGTCCATGATGGTACGAAGGCGTATGGCCCGTTCCTCGGCCCCACCCAGCACCTGCCGCAACCTCGGCGGTGTGTTCATAAAGAAATTGGCAGAATATCCTACCACCGGTACCTTGGAGCGGCCTCTTTTGGTGGTAATGATGATGACCCCATACGTGGCTTTTGAACCATACTGGGAGGTGGCCGTGGCATCTTTTAAAAATTCAAACGACTCGATGTCTTCCGGCGGTATCAGGGATACGGGGTTGATGCCGGTGGACCCGGTCTGGTAGCCATACTGGTAACCGGAGTTCACATCTACCTGTACCCCGTCGATCACAAACAGCGGGGAAGTGGGCGTCAACATCCCGTCCGAAGAGGCACTGATACTGGAACTACCCCGGATATTGATGGTACCCATGGCGCCCGGAGAGCCCGTATTGTTCTGGATATTTACCCCCGCTACCCGGCCCTGAAGCAGCGACATTACGTTACCGGCGGGTATATCCTGGATCTCCTTACCGCTGATGGTAACACTGGACCCCGTTGCCAGCTCCCGCTTGGTCTGCCGCAGCCCCTGTACCACTACCTGGTTCATGGGGTTGTCCTTGGTCTTCATCACCACCTGCATGCTGTCGATGACATTGCCAACTTTCTGGGTTACCGTTTCAAAACCGATGGAAGAGAATATCAGGTTGGTACCAACCGGTACGCTTACGGAAAACCTTCCCAAAGAATCGGTCTGCCCCAGGTGGTTAAGGGCCGTTTCCTTGCCCCTCGAAACCGTTACCCCCGACATGGGTGTTTGGGCATCTGCATCGACCACTGTTCCTTTCACCGTTACATTGCCCTGCGCCCATGCCCGTTCTGTTGGAAAAGCGAACAGCAGTAATACAAGGCTTATGTGCACTATGGCTCTCATATCGTATAGTTTATTAATGCTCATCAACATCCTGTGCATATCCTGAAATTAATCGTTGTCAAATTTTGGATTATCCCCTACAAATGCAAATACGATCTCCCAGTTCCCCGGTTCATAAATAGCAAAGTCGAGCCCCAGTAAACCATTATCCGCAAAACCGCCAAAACCCAGGCGGTTATAGGAGAACTGAACCCTTGCCCGGTCGCCGCCCGGGTTGGTATACCTGGTGGGTAAACTGATCGCAGGCAGCGGATACGCCACATCATAGGTAACCTCGGTGGCCGTTTTACGCATATTAAACCCATGTACCAGGTGCTCCCAGTCTGTGGTGGCAAAGCGTGCCGGGTCTATCGGGTTAAAAAGGGTATCCAGGAAGCGGAAGGTGAGTGTATTGCCGGAAAGCCCGGACCGGTCTACCTTACGAATATAAACCTGGATATCAGAGGGGCTCAGGTACCGGTCTTTAGAAACCCCTTTGATACTGAAAAAGCTGGGGTATACCCCGTTCGAAACCGGCTGGCCGGTAATGGCATCATAGTTGGAAGGCTCAAAGGGCCGCTCGTAAAAGGGCTGCAGCTTCAGGTCTCTGAAGTACCGTTTGCCACCGGAGTTCGATAACTCCACATCAAAGCGGTAGCCGGAGTCCGGCTGGGGCCGGATCAACGCCGCCCTGGACTCGGACCACATGGTAAAGGTTCCGCTATGCTCCCCAATATCGAAAAGCGGCCGGTATTGTATCTCCCGCTTGGCCTCAATTTCGGCCACCGATTTTTCCTTACCGTCATAGGCCGCCTTCCATACTTTTACCGGGAATATATCGGTCAGTTCAGGCGCGGCCGTACCGTTCCAGCGCCGTGCGTTTACGATCTTAAACGTGGCCGGGAAGGTAGTTGCGCCCTTAAAAAAGTTATCCTGGAAAAAGGTCGTACGCCCCAAAACGGGCTGGAACACCGTAGTGGTGATCCGGCTGTTGTCTCCCACATTCTCCCGTTCTTCCGGCAGGTACTTGCTGCACGACACTGCAAAAAGTAATAATGCAGCCAGGCCCGTTAAATATGCAAATGTTCCGTTTTTATACATATGGCTTTCTTGTGTCATGATTAATTGCTGGTTATTGGGTTAGCGGGGCCCGCCGGTTCATGGCCCTTACAAAATCGGATCCGAAACCAAAATCATGGCCCGGGGGCAGCAGGTTGATCACCGCATTTTTAGATTCGATATCCACCACCGTGGTGTTTACCCGTGTCCAGTAGCGGGTAAATATTTTTTTGGTACTGTCCGTACCCGGGTAACTGAAGATAACGGATAACGGTCCGCCATCCACATAACCCGAGGCATCGGAATACCCCAGCTGCAGCTGCATTTCAAAATTGTATTTGATCGTGGGCAAAAAGATACCGTCGGTGGTACGGCGCAGGTCTGCGGAGTGGTGCTTATCCTTAACAATATAACGGCATAAAAATGTATCCAGGGTAACCAGGTCCATGGTTGCAATGGAAACCGGCGTCATCTGGGGTACAGAGTCCCTCCGGGCGATATTGATATTGTTGAGGGCCAGCGAAAAGCTGCGGTTGTTTACGGCAAACAGGGTAAGGTCTTTTGTTTTCAGCGAATCTCCAAGCCCTGTAATGCGGCCTATCGCCAGCAGCATGGAGTCATAAAGACCGGGTTGTGACTGCAGGTATTCGTAAGCCGTGCCGGCAAACCTGCCGGCTGTAGGCTGGTCATCGCGGTACCGGTTATCAGTTTTTGTACAGCCGGCATACCCCAGCCCCAATACCAGCGCCAGCAAACAGGCCGTTCTTTTTTGCCTCAAAAATGTATACAGAAACGCATTCATCATCTGATAATTTTTTTAGTTCCAGTAGGGATTTTGTTTCAACTCGGGGTTCCGCGTCAGCACATCCTGGGCAATGGGCCAGTAGATGCCGTCATTATCCAGGAGCTTATTAAATTCCGGGTCGTTCCGCCGGATGCGGTTATACCGTACAATATCATACCAGCGCCAGCCTTCTCCCATCAGCTCCCGGCGGCGTTCATCAAAAATATCTTTCAGGATATCTCCGCCCTCAGAAAGCGAAACCCCTTTCAGGTTCCGGTTGCTTCTCAGGGAATTTAACAGGGTAAGCGCCCGGCCATTATCCCCAATAGCGGCATAGGCTTCTGCCCTTAACAGCCGCAGCTCCTCCAGGCGGGTAAAAATGATGGAAGAATTAAATACCGCATAGCTGCCGGTACCTGTACCCCCGTCCAGCACCCGGATCTTTTTAAAGACCGGGATCTCCGCGTTGTAGTTCTCAAAATAAGTAGTATATAACAGGGGGGGCGTATACCGGTTATCATATCCAAAGCGGTCGTCGTTTCCTGCAGCGGAAGGAAACAGTTCGGCGATCACATCCTTGGGAACATAGATATCCGGCAGTTGTTTGGACATGGTAAAGTTTACCGTATTGGCCAGGGTCAGCTGTTCAATATGCCCGGACACCGTTGTTTCCTTTTGATTCTTCGGGAACCGGAAGCCCAGTATCTGCCGGTAGTTATCAGTGGCGTCCCCGGAAAAAAGCCCGGTTGGGGATGTTACAAAGGCCACGGAGCTGGCAGATACATTGCTTTTTGAAAAATTGTTCTCAATAAAGTCCGTATAAATCACCACTTCTGTGTATTGCCCCTTCCAGGCGGCAATATGGGCCAGCAGGGCATAGGCAGCCAGCCGGGTAACCGGGGCGTTCAGCCACTGGCTTTGTCCGTAACCATAATAGTTGGGCGGAAATTTCTGTTCCGGATCTGCCCCGGAATAAATATACGGCAGCTCATTGGCCGCTGCAATCAGTTCCTGCTCGGCAAAGGAAAGTATCGTATTCTTATCCGTACGGGGCAGGGCATCAAAATTGCCGCCATCGCCGGAGGAGGTAGTGAACGGCACATCGCCCCAGATCCGCACCATATAAAAATACGCAAAGGCACGCAGGGAACGGGCCTGCGCCACATCCAGCTTATAATACGCCTCTGTATACCGCTTGTCTGCCAGGCATCCTTCAACCCGCTCAATAAATACATTGGCGGCATTGATCACGGCATAAAGGCGGCGCCAGTTCGATGTCCTTTCCAATAAGGGATAGGCGGCCGTCAGCTCCCCGTCTACCACGGCTTTCAGATCCGGCCTTGATACCGACCGGAAATCCCCGGCCCGCAGCTCGCCCCACATCCAGTGTGCATTATTGTCTGCCAGGGCCGCGCGGAACAGGCCGTAAATACCGATGAGGCCGCTTCTGGCGTTTTCAAAACTTTTCCATGAGCCCTCCTCATCGGCAATACGCGACGATTTTTTGTCGAGCAGCTTATTGCAGGACAGCAGGGTGCTGCCCAGGAATACGGCCGTAAAAAGAAATTTTGTTACCGATTTCAGCTTATATAACATTCCGATGTTTTTAATCTTTTAAAAATTTAGCCTGAAGCCAATGATCACAGAGCGGGGCATGCGCAGCGCAAACCCGGTATATACACCGTTATAATCCGTCAGCTCCGGATCATCGCCTTTGAACTTGGTAAGGGTCAGCAGGTTGGTACCCGTAACATACACCTGGCTTTGTGTGAATTTTTCAAAAAGTTTGGAACGGCTCTTTGCTTTTGAAAAATCGTATCCTAACGAAACTGTCCGCAGCTTCAGAAAAGACCCGTTGTCCAGGAACAGGTCCTGGTCTGCCCGGTAAGGCAATACGGAGCTCCAGGGATTGTATTGCGGATAGCCGGAAAGATCCATTTTCTTTTCCCAGAAGGTGATCTCTTTTACGGAGTTGATATCGTTATTGGCCTCCACATTAATAAAGTCGAGCCGGTTGGCCGCATACTGGTTCAGGATGCTGCGCCCGCCCACATAATAAAACTGAAAATCCAGGTTAAAGGCTCCATAGGTCAGGGTACTTCCAAACCCTCCGGAAAGTTTTGGCATATAGTTCCCCGCCAGCACCTTATCGTTTTCGTCGATCACATAGTCATTGTTCTGATCCTTCCAGCGCGGGTCGCCTGCCTTAAGCGCCATTCCCCGGTAGCTCATGGGCAAATTGGTTTGCGGGTTCTGCGGTACTTCATTATCCGTTGCATAGATACCGGTGTTCTCAAACATCCAGAACGCATCTACCGGCTTTCCTATTTCCAGTTTATTCGCGCCCAGTACCAGCTCCTGTAAACCATCCGGCAGTGCGGTCACTTTGTTCTTATTATAATTTAAGTTGGCATTGAATACCCAGCCGAGCTTTCCCTGCCGCTCTTCCAGGATGCTGGCATTTATAGAAAGATCAACACCTTTGTTGTTCACCACCAGCCCGGGTTTATACACCCCGGTATATCCCCACTCGGATGCAACGGGGATGGGCAATAACATTTGCTTGTCGTCCCGGTTATACACGGCCAGGCCGGCCTGTACCCGGTTTTCCAGCAGCCCCGCATTCAGCCCTGCCATCAGCTTATCGTTATAGGCCCAGGGCATGCCGTACCCCACCCAGCCGGTGCTATAGGGCCGCGTTAACCCCGGTATGCCCATATAGGATCCTATAGCCGGCTCGCCGCTCCAGCCCATATCCACCCGGTAAATGGCCCCGCCGGAAAAGCGGTCGTCCGAAAGCAGCTTACCCAGGCGCCCCCAGGATACATTCATCCGCAGGGCACCCAGGGTTTTTCCGGGTGTAAGCAGGTGCTCCATAATGTTCCATTCCAGTGCTCCGCTGTAGCTGGTAAACCAGCGGTTATCCGGCTGCATAAAGGAAGACCCGTCGCTCCTTACGGTCGCATTCACATTGAGCGCCTCCCCCAGTTTCCAGGAAGCATTCCCAAAAAAAGACACCAGTGCCGATTCCATACGGGCGGGAAAATATTTAACCTGGTAGCCCTTGGGCAGCAGGTAATCGGCCTTATCCCGGTTTCCCTCTACCATATTGATCTTTATAAAATCATTTGGACCGTTAAAGCCATAGGCATACTCATATTTGTTTACATCCGAAGTAATGCTTTGCCCGCCTTTGATGGTGAGGCTTTGTTTGGGCGAAAGATCAAATGTATATCCCAGGGTGTTTGAAAGCAGCACCCGCTGGTTATAACCAAAATAGCCCGATACAAAATTATTATCCTCCAGCAGGGTGGTGGGCCAAAAAGCATCCCGCATGTTTTCATTATAGTCAAAGGCCAGGCGCCCGTCGTAGCTGAATTTACTCACATTGGCAGACAGGGCCAGGTAGCCCTGTATGCTGTTGGTGATATTATCATCCACCACCTTGTCAAACTCTCCCAGGTAAGTACCGTACAGGCTTTTATTGGGTGTTAGCGGGTTGGTAAGGTCGGGGATATAGCCCTGCTCTGCAATACGATCCCGGATATTGCGGTTACGCACCCTCGATATCCGGGTAAAATTGATCATACTGGAAACCATCAACCATTTTATGGGCGCCACGTTGATAAAAAAGGAACCTGCATAACGCGAGAGGGAGGTATTATCAGCATCCGATGCATTCTTCATCGCACTTCCGAAGAACCGGAAATTGGCGCGCTCCACACCACCGGACAGGCTAAAATCCGCTGCATATACCGGTGTGGTCTTATAGTACAGATCCGTCCAGTCGGAAGGTCCGTAATAGTTGGCATTGGTAGAGTCCCTTAAAAAAGCCGGGTACCGCAGCCGGTCATTAAGGGTTGCATACCGGTCGTAAAAAGGCGTACGGAACTCGTTCTCATAATTCGCATTCAACGGCGTTACCTTCTCAGCCGGCACGATCCCCGCATAGGCATTTACACTGAACGAATTCTTTCCCGGCCGCGCATTTTCGGTGGTAATCCAGATAGCGCCATTGGCGCCCATCGGCCCCAGGTAAGCCAGTGTGGCCGGGTCCTTGATCACTTCTATCGACTTGATATTATCTGCATTCAGAACCGAATACAGGTTGGTGGCAGGCCCGATGCGGTTGATATCAAATTTCTGGATCTCATAGGCAAACGGGTTTTCCCGTATCATGGGAATGCCGTTTACAAAAACGGTTGCCTGCTGCTCAAACAGATCTTTCTTATTGAGCAGGGGCGCACCGATCCCGTGTACAAAGATGTTTTGCTCGGTGCCCGGCTCGCCGCTTGGCTCCTGTACATATACTCCCGCTACATTGCCTTTAAGCATTTGCTGAACCGATACGTATGGCTGTTTCTGAATAAATTTAAGCGGCACTTTATTGATAGAGATCTCCGAAGAGTCAGCATCAACACCCGCAAGCGTTATACCGGCAGTGGCCTTTAGTGTTACGCTGTCTCCGGCTGCGCCTGTTGAGTCTTCCTGCGCAAACACAACAGAACAGGCCATAAGAAATACGGTTAGTAACCATCCCTTTCTCAAATTACCTGTAAACAACACAATCCTCATATGTTATGTATAATTTGGTTATAAACAATATAATCCCGTCTCCCCCGTTATACCCATTCGCCTCCCAGGCCACCGGGTATACACCGGCGATAAAAATGTTTTGCTCAATAATTTTTTATATGCTCAAACATTAAGCATTACAGGGGAAACACGACAACAAAACCAACTACGTGTACGTGTATTTGGCAAACAACCTGTACATTCTCTTCTTTAGCTATGTTTGATTTAATTAGAATTGTGCATTACACAATTCTTTAACTAAGATAGCAGCAATTTTGAATTAAAAAACTTTTTTTTTTGATGCAAACGGTTGCGCAAACATTTTTATTTTAAGAAAATTTTGTGCAAACGGTTGTATAACTGTTAAATCCGGTTAAAAATTACTGTGGAAAAATAATTTTTAACGTTCTAAATGCCGTTTATTAAAGAAAAAGCTTTAATAAACGGCTACCGGTAATATGGGTACGGCCTCCCCGGTTTTGCCGCTACTGTTGTGGTCTATTTCTTTATGGGTTCTTTTAGCATTTTGCTCAGGAACTCGGGCGTAATACCGATATAGGAGGCCACATATTTCTGCGGCAGACAGGTGATCAGGGAGGGGTACTGACGGCAGAAGCTGGTATAACGTTCTTTTGCCGTAAGGCTCAATGAATCGATCAGCCGGTGCTGGTGCGTGGCAATGGACCGCTCGGAAAGAACGCGGAAAAAACGGTCGAATGAAGCTATTTCCTTATACAGGCGCTCCAGGTCCGGGATGCTGATCAATATGATCTCGCTATCGTCTACCGCATCAATATTTAAAGAAGCGGGCGCCTGTTCCAGCATGCTGCGCATATCGCTGATCCACCAGCCGGGCGGGGCAAACTGCAGGATGTGCTCAAAACCGTTTTCATCTACCGAATAGCTTCTTAAGCATCCGTCTACCACAAATACCAGGTAGCGTTGTACCTCTCCTTCCTGCAGAAAGAACTGCTTCTTCTTCACCTGTTTTACCAGGCAAACCTGCACCAGTTTTTCTTCCTCTGCGGCCGTTAGCGCTACATGTTTTTTTATATTATCCAACAGGAATTGTGTTGCAGGGATCATATATATTTATTTTATTAAAGTTGTTCAGACTTTTAGAGAAACCATGTTGAAACAGCTTTTCCCGCTGATTTTAGACAGATTCAATGCATCGCAGATGACCGCAGATTGATCTTCTGCGAAAATCGGCGTGAAAAACCGGCGAAGATCTGCGGGGAGTAGGACAATATTTGAATGTTTAAACAACTTCAGTAAAAAGTCTTTTTATTCCCGGTTTTTCACTTCTCACCACGCACTTTTTCTATGCTCAATAACTCATCAGCTCTTCAATCGCCTGCGCCAGCCGCTGTTTGGCCAGGAAGTTCTTTTCCAGTTCCATATTAAACGGTACCGGGGTATCCAGTGAGGCACATCGTAATACCGGTGCATCCAGCATGGGGAAACAATGCTCTCCGATCCAGGCGGCAACCTCTGCGCCCACACCACCTGTAAGCGTATCCTCATGTAATACCAGCACTTTCCCGGTTCTTTTTACGGAGGCCCGGATCGCTTCATAGTCCAGGGGCGCCAGGCTCCGCAGGTCCAGCAGATCCACGGAGTATTCCGGATGCGCAGCAGCATAATCTTCTGCCCAGATCACTCCCATACCATAGGTGATCACTGCCATATCGGTACCTACCCGTACCTGCCGCGCTTTTCCGATCTCCACCGCATACGGGTCAGCGGGCACGTGCCCGCTGATACTCCGGTACAGGGCTTTATGTTCAAAAAACAATACCGGGTTCGGATCTTCGATGGCGGCCATCAGCAGCCCTTTTGCATCAGCGGGGGTAGCGGGGTACACCACTTTTAATCCCGGCGTGTGTACAAACCATGCTTCATTGCTCTGGCTATGAAAAGGACCCGCGCCTACCCCGGCACCCGTGGGCATACGGATCACTACGTTTGCGGGCTGCCCCCAGCGGTAATGGATCTTGGCCAGGTTGTTCACAATCTGGTTAAACCCCATGGTGGCAAAATCGGCAAACTGCATTTCCACCACCGCTTTTTTTCCTTCGAGGCATAGCCCCAGTGCCGCTCCCAGGATCGCACTTTCACAAATAGGCGTGTTCCGGATCCGCTGTTTTCCAAAAACGGATACCAGGTCTTCCGTCACTTTAAATGCACCTCCGTATTCCGCAATATCCTGGCCCATAACTATAAGGTCCGTATCTTTTTCAAGACTCTGAACAAGTCCTTCCCTTATGGCTTCCACAAACCGCCTTTCTGTTGCCGGCATACCCGCCGTATCCGTTGGCAAACCCGGGGTAGCGGCGGCGGCATAAACCGCATTCAGCTCTTCTGCCGTATTCACCGTTAACGGGAGGCCTCTTTCGGTTTTGGCCAGTTCTTCCTCGATCTGCCGCTTCAGGGTTTGCCGGGTTGCATGAACGGTTTCTTCCGTAATGATATGTTCTTTCAGCAGCAATTGCTCATACTGCAGTACCGGGTCCTTTTGCGCCCATAAGGCAAACAGTTCGGCGGGCACATACCGGGTACCGCTGGCTTCCTCATGCCCGCGCATGCGAAAGGTTATACATTCTACCAGGTAGGGTTTTTGGTACCGGATGCAGTATTCGCGTACGCCTTTTATCGTATCGTAAACGGTAAGCAGGTCATTGCCATCAATGGTTACCCCATCTATGCCATACCCCCTGGCCTTATCGGCAATGGACAAGCAGCGGAACTGCTCCTGAACAGGGGTGCTTAATGCATACCCGTTATTTTCCACCAGGAAGATCACCGGCAGGTCCCATACGGCAGCTACATTTAACGCCTCATGAAAATCGCCCTCACTGGTACCGCCTTCGCCGCTAAAAGCCAGCACCACGCGGGCCTCCTCCTTTAACCGGCAGGCCAGTGCCGCACCATCGGCCACCGCCAGCTGCGGCCCCAGGTGGGAGATCATGCCACAGATATAATGCTCCCTGCTTCCGAAATGAAAGCTCCGCTCCCGGCCCATCGAGTAGCCCTCCTGCATGCCCTGCCATTGCATAAACAACCGGCTCAGGGGCATGTTGCGCGCGGTAAATACGCCCAGGTTCCGGTGCAGGGGCATGATCCATTCGTCCGGCTGCAGCGCCAGCGTGGCGCCCACAGCAATGGCTTCCTGGCCTATGCCGCTGAACCATTTGCTGATCTTTCCCTGCCGGAGCAGGATGAGCATCTTTTCCTCGATCAGCCGCGGGTACAGCAGTTGCCGGTACATTTCTGTTAACGGATCCGGGCCCAGGCCTTTCAGATGCATTGTCATACCACAAACCTAATGAATCGTTTTCATTTTCTGATCAACGGCCACGGAGGGGCTGAGACACTGTTTTTTTTCATTCCTGTTTCCCCGGATCATTAGCCACTGCCGCCCACAATACTATTTCAGTTCAAAATGCGGGGATCAAACAGCTGGTTCCAGTCCCCACCCCAGGTAACAGGGATCTTTCATTTTAGCGGCGATTGCTTTTATATGCATGGCATTTTTTTGTTGACAACCTGAAGCACTTTGTCAAAGGAGAAGCCACCGGCGTTACCCTATTGGGGGCCTATACCTCGGAGCAGGCTGCCCGGGATGTTTTTAAAACCGCCGGCGAACAAATATACTATGGTGCGGCATTGATCATTGATGCGGAGTGGTACATGTTTGTTGGCGACGTTAGAGAAAACAAGTTTTTTGTCGGACCCCAGAAAGATGCTTATGAGGTTTGGCTTGGCGCGTTTCTTTACAAAGTACAACCCGGCCATGTAGCCATTGGCATCTTTAATACGAAGGAAGCAGCAGAAGATGCTATTGAACTGATTTGGGAAGAGCAGAGGGATGTGGACGAGCGTAATGTTCAGTAGGGATGTAAGGGGTGTTTCCTTGTAACGGAGCCTTAACTTTGACAGCCTGCCTTCTTAACGATGTCAGTCAAATGTTCGTCTGCCCCAGCACCATTAACTAATGGGACTTCTTCAAAACTATTGCCGGCGCCTGCCTCAATCTGCGGCCCAGAACATAGCCATTTTGGGATTTTATCAAACTCAATATTCCAAAATGTCCTTAAACCCTCCCCAAAAGTTCCATGCATCAATTCGTTCGGACTTGTGGATTGCTTTTCCGTTCGAATCATAGCTAATCAATCTTTCGGTCACTGTTTCCGGCGAATATAATTTTACATACTTCGTAAGCCTGTTCTGATCATCATATTCATAACGGGCATATGCAATCTTAGACCAATAAAACACAGTATCTGTGGGCGATTGCTGACCTTGGGGATATTTGAGATCGTAGGTCTCTTCCACTTTCCAAATTCCGATCTGATGCACCCGCTTTTTTGGGAGCCGGTTTGGTTGTTGTATCCCTGCTTTGACAAAAACAAGCCATGGGTAACAGAAAGTAAAGAAAAAACTGAAAAACGATTTTAAATATATGCATCGCTAAACCATTTTAAAAATTTTTCTGATAATACTTCCTTGTAACAAAAGTTTCATTGGCCTTCCCAAAGCACTCTTCCTCTGTTCCACGGTCTTCCTCTTCGTCTGTACGTTTCCATTTATAATATACGCCGTCTTCCGTTGTGCCCACGTGGACAATAGCAGTACTATCCCTTGCTACGGCAATGTCTGCATTCAATTTGTCAGCAGGGTCTAATTCAATGTACAGATCAGTATTGGCAAGTAAATACTCAAGCGATGCATACTGGTCGGTTTGAGTAGCACTACGCACGTAGGCATTTCCCTCTTTGAGATAATTCCCGTTTTCATCGAATGCATATTCGGTGAGATCAACAATCCATACCTGTAATCAAACCAATATTCCTTTAATGCCCCGGTTTTATCCTGGGTAATTAACAGATTCCGGCTGCACAGTTGCAAAATGGGCTTTTTCATAAAAAACGGGCAGTTTTGAGGTGAGTAAATTTTTAGTCCACTTCCCGAGGTAGTTTGTGCTGTTCAATCAAATCTAATAAAATGAGACAGTACTCAGATTTAGTTTGAAATAAACTTTTCACATAACGAAGCACCTGAGTGACAATTGAATTATTTACTAATACATTTTTTTCCCCAATTTTATCTGAAGCAATATTAACTTTTAAGATGGGTTGAACAATAATGTAATCCGTATTCTTATTACACGTTTGTTTCTTACATTCCTT
>Ga0222424_100427_pt1 | contig 24702 bp, 21 predicted proteins | sample 2B2ome_FD_182468 | JGI IMG/M metagenome (GOLD analysis project Ga0222424, IMG submission 182468) | Enriched microbial communities from leaf-cutter ant dump, University of Wisconsin, Madison, United States - 2B200A (version 2) | ecosystem: Environmental > Terrestrial > Nest > Insects nest > Nest... | reverse complement strand
GCGCTCGGTGATCTGCTTGACCGCTTCGGCCTTGAATTCTTCCGGATATCTCTGCTTACTCATGGCACCTCCTATTGGGCCTCAGGTTTGAGGCTCGAAGGTGTCTAGAAAACCCGGGGCGATTCAGACTCATCTTTCTGAGCTGCCTATCCGGCAGCGAACCGTTCGCGGATTTCCTCGGGCAAGTGGTCGTATTTCTGAGCTGCCTATCCGGCAGCGAACAACCAATGGCCCACAAACACAGCCCACTCCATTTTCTGAGCTGCCTATCCGGCAGCGAACCTCGCAGCTCACCCCGCAGCGCCAGCAGCACATTTCTGAGCTGCCTATCCGGCAGCGAACGCCAAGGCGGCGAAGGAACACGCGAAGGAGGTTTTCTGAGCTGCCTATCCGGCAGCGAACGAAGCACGGCCCGTGCTGTGCTGGCTGTGACTTTTCTGAGCTGCCTATCCGGCAGCGAACTCGCTAAGTGCGCGTCAGATCAGGTTCGCAATTTTCTGAGCTGCCTATCCGGCAGCGAACGCGGTGGCACTGAGGGCGGCGGTACGGGCGGGTTTCTGAGCTGCCTATCCGGCAGCGAACATCAGCGGCAAAGGTTCGCTGCTGGCCATGCTTTTCTGAGCTGCCTATCCGGCAGCGAACGACCCAGGGGGGCGCGTGGTTCGCGCGGGGGTTTTCTGAGCTGCCTATCCGGCAGCGAACGCGAGCATGAGAGAGAGTTCCTTCCCCACTTTTTTCTGAGCTGCCTATCCGGCAGCGAACGCCGCTTGCTTGCGCAGCTTGAGCTGGTGCTTTTTCTGAGCTGCCTATCCGGCAGCGAACTCAACGTCGTAGGCCCGCGCGATGTCGTCAATTTTCTGAGCTGCCTATCCGGCAGCGAACCGGAAAAGGCGAAGGGCGGCAGCAGTGGCGGATTTCTGAGCTGCCTATCCGGCAGCGAACGCCGAGGACGAAAAAATCCGGCGTGCCTACAATTTCTGAGCTGCCTATCCGGCAGCGAACGCGACACAGCCAGCGCCGACTTTGTCCATATCTTTCTGAGCTGCCTATCCGGCAGCGAACCTACCAATGGGGGCGGTGATGGCGGCGGTGGTTTTCTGAGCTGCCTATCCGGCAGCGAACTAGCAACGGCAGTCGCCGCGCATGGTGATGCATTTCTGAGCTGCCTATCCGGCAGCGAACGATTTCCCGCATACGGCGCCGGCCTACGATGATTTCTGAGCTGCCTATCCGGCAGCGAACGTGGCACGACTGACCCTACTGATCCCGGTGGTTTTCTGAGCTGCCTATCCGGCAGCGAACTACTGCCGGACGCTGCAGGGTGGCGTGAAGCTTTTCTGAGCTGCCTATCCGGCAGCGAACACCACGCGACGGCGTGGCGTCCATGCCCTACATTTCTGAGCTGCCTATCCGGCAGCGAACCACGCGGTCGGCGATCACGCCTACTGTGGGCTTTTCTGAGCTGCCTATCCGGCAGCGAACTTGTCACACGCGAAGGTCACCCGACCCGATGATTTCTGAGCTGCCTATCCGGCAGCGAACCCTGGGACTTCCTGATCCTCGCCCTTCTCGTTTTTCTGAGCTGCCTATCCGGCAGCGAACTGCTCTAGTAGCTGGGTGGTGGTAGAGGTCATTTTCTGAGCTGCCTATCCGGCAGCGAACGGTGCGCGTCTCGTCCGCGTTCAGGCGGTACATTTCTGAGCTGCCTATCCGGCAGCGAACGGGAACATCCGACACGGTGGAGCTGTAGACGTTTTCTGAGCTGCCTATCCGGCAGCGAACGGCGCCTGCCGGGCGACCGCATCTTGGAGCTTTTTCTGAGCTGCCTATCCGGCAGCGAACAACGCGATCAAGAGTTCCGCCGCGGAAGCTTGTTTCTGAGCTGCCTATCCGGCAGCGAACGTCACCTCAACGGCGGCGCCCTTCTTTGCGCTTTTCTGAGCTGCCTATCCGGCAGCGAACATGGCCAAGGGCGCCATGTTCATGATCCACAATTTCTGAGCTGCCTATCCGGCAGCGAACACGACTGACCGTGCAGCGCTGGCGTGGGGAAATTTCTGAGCTGCCTATCCGGCAGCGAACGCCGCCGATCAGCTCTCCGTCATCCGAATTCATTTCTGAGCTGCCTATCCGGCAGCGAACCGTGGCCCGGACGGAAAGATTGACCCCGGATCGTTTCTGAGCTGCCTATCCGGCAGCGAACCTCGTTCTCATGCATCTAACTCTTTGATTATTAAAGAATAAACAGTCATTCAAAGCCATCCAGCCAATTTTTGACTTGCCGCGTAACCTATTGATTCATATAGTCTTCCAGCAGCGTGAGAAAAAAGGGTCAGAACCAGGGAACGCTGGCCTGCGGGCCCAGGCCGTAGGTGTTGAAACGCCCAGCCAAGGCACTTTCGAGAATCGGGCCGTGGGCCACGAACAGGCAAAACGGCTGGCCCGTGCTGCTGCTGCGCAATTGCGCATACGGCAGGTCAGGGGTGCGCTCCACGCTGTCGGGGATGGCGGCCGCGGCCTGTTCAGCGGTTTCGCCCTTGCGCAGCATGCGGCGGCGGCGCAGGCGCTCAGCGTTGGTCTTGAACTGGCGGCGCAGCACCAGCCGGTGGGGAGCGTCTGGCGGTGCGGCCGCCAGCGGCGCAAGCGCCACATGGTCGCGCATGCCCCTGAGCCAGTCCTGCGCCATCAGGGTCGGCAATGCTTGCTCGCTGCCATGCAGCCGTAGCACTTTTCCCAGGGTACGCCGGTGCCGGGGGGCATCCACGTGCTGCGGAAAGCTCACTCCAATGTCGCCCGCCCCATGCTGCACCAGCGCACGGTGCAGCTTGGCCACCAACGCGCCCAGCAAATGCGCATGACTGAACTCCGGGTCGGGCAGCAGGGTGATGTCGATGTAGTGCGTGGTCATGGTCATCAGTTCGCATCACCAAACACGCCGCCCCGGATGAGCACGGCCATCACGAAGTGCTGCTGCTCCACAGGCGGCACCTGGTCCTTCAGCAACCAGTTGTCCAGCAGGGTGTAGAAGTCCAGCTTCTGCTTGGGCTGGCGGTAAGCCTTGCCCTGGGTGGTGACGGAGCCGTAGGGCTCCACCGCGATCGGGCCCAGTTCGTCGGCTCCGATGTACCAGGTGTCGATGGTGCGGATGGCATTGCCGATTTTTTGCGAGTGAATGGCGGCCACGCCGCTTACCTGGTACAGCGTCTTGCTTTTGCCCGCGCTGCTTTTATCCAGTATCAGCTCTTGCGAGGGGAATACCTCTTGCCCCGCGCCCTGGCGCACGAAGGCTGTCACCCGCAGCAGCACATGTGCCGAGCCTGCCAGCCCGGCCGCAATGGCCTGGCCCAGTTCGGCCACACCTTTTGCTTCCGTATTGATAGCATCTACCGCACGTGTATCAAGCGCCAGGGCGTCAAAAGACCATTCATTCACGGCCTTACCGTCCTGCATGCGCTCGACTATGACTTGCACACTTTCTGCGCCTACGCGGTTGCGCCACAGAAACCGGCCATTGGCCAGATTGGCGGCGTATCGCAGGGCCAGCGCGCCAAAGCCGTGCTGCTGCACATAGCCTTGCACGGTGGCCTGCAGCTTGGCCTGGTAAGCCGCGCTGCTGCAGGCCGATGGCGTGCCTGCACCGCCCAGCACGCGCAGCGTGAATTGCACCTTGAGCGTGTCGGCCTCCGGGGGCAAGGCGGCCACGTCCACGGTTTGCAGGTTGGGGTTCTCGATGGCAGCGTCCAGCTTGGCAGGATCCTGGTCTTTGGCCTTGAGCCGGTTGCTGATGGTGCCGCGCACGGATTTGGTCTGGATGAAGACGGGCCGCCAGGCGTGCGACTGGGCCCGCTCCTCCCAGCGGCCGGCGTGGAACACGGCGTCGGACGGGTCCAGCTTGCGCTCGAAGGCCAGGACGGAGGCGGTGGTGAGTTTGTCGGTCATGGTGTCGATCCTTGAAAAAATTCCGTGGGAGTTGAATGCGAATGGGGAACTGCCGGCTCAGGTGTAGTCATAGGCCTCGGCCACGTCCCATTCGTCCGGCGTGTCGGATGGGCCATTGGCATCCATGGACGTTGTTGCCTCCAACGGGGACTGGTAGCCATTGCGGCATCGGTACAGGCCTTGGGCGGCGTCGGTTTCGGCGTGCCACAGCAGTTGCGCCAAGCTGCTCAGGCGGTGCGGACTGATCCATTCGCCCAGCGAATAGACCGACTCCACGAACCGCAGGGGCACCGAGGCATCGCGCGCATTGCGCACCGCGCCTGCGGCATGCGCCTGGGGCGTGAGGGCGGCATAGCCGACGGGGATGGGCACCACCCAGCCGCTGCCCTTGGGGCGCAACGGGTCGCCCCAGCGCACCTGGCCATGGGGCACGGGTACGCCGTCTGCGCCGGGCAGTGGTTGGTGGTTGAAGCGTGCTGCGTGCAGCCAGGCGTCCAGCAGCGTGGCGTCGGGCCGGGTGCCACGCAGGTGCCGCAGACGCTGGGCCAGCAGGTCGTCACGCCCCACCAGGGCAAAGCCGGGCAGCCACTGCCGGCGCCATTGGCGGAACGCCTTTTCGGCGGCCACCGGGTCTTCGGGCACGATGGCCATCCACGGCCGCACCCGCTTGCCCGGCACGGGGCGCGAAGGCAGCACGCTCCCACCGGCTACGCGCATGCCGGCCAGCGTGTTGCCCGTGATCTGCGCCCAGTCGGCCAGTTGGGCGTCGTTGCCCTGCACCAGCGCCGCAGGTGCGCCGGGCGGCAGTTTTTCGGATACGGCCAGCACCAGCGTCAGCTGCAGATGCATGCGGCCTTCCTCCACGATGGCGGCGGTGCTGCCGTCTTTGTCCACCGGGTTGCGCGTCAGGTTGAAGCTGCGCACATAGCCCTGCGTGACTTGCTCCTGGTGGTCGTGGCACACCACACCCACGCCTTGCAGGCGCAGCGGTATGCCGGCCTGCACCAGCTTGCGCTCCAGCGCCCACATCAGCCCGGTGAAAGCGGTGATGGACGGAAAGCCATGCGTGAGCGGGCTGGCAATGGCATTGGCGTTCTGGATGCGCAGGTGGGGCAGGACAAGGATGGCTTGGGGTTGCGGTTGGCTCATGGGTTCTCCTCCCGCAGGGCCGCCCATTCCGCATGCGTCTTGCGGAGGAGGATGTAGTGCGGTGCATCCAGCTTGTCGCGCAGGGCACGCAGCTGTTGCTTGAAGCCGTCCTCATCGGCCAGCAGCACCTGCTTCCACTCGCGTGCTTCGGCGTCGCCCACGGGCAGTTGGCCGCGCAGTTGTTCGTTGAGCCAGTTGGCGAATGCCTGGCCGATCTTCGCGGGCCAGTGCATCTGCAGCCACCTGGAGGCGAAGTCCCCCTCTTGCGGCAGCTCTGCACGCAATGGGTCCAGCCAGAGCTTTTGAGCATCGTCCAGCTTTTCAAACCGTTCATCGTCGCGGCTCCACCCTGGCGGCAGCAACTGCTGCAGCTCAGCCGCCAGCGATACCAGTTCGTCGAGCAGCGTGTCCAGCAGCGCCTCGCGGCGCTGGCGGGTCGCCAAGTTGGGTTCGGGCTCCGACGCCAGAAACTGCCGCAGCGTCCGAACGGTGCGGCGCACCTCGGGCCGGGCGATAAACAGCCGGTCAAACACCGAAGCCGCTTGCACGGGCAACCGGACCGCGCTGGCCTGCCACTGCGGCGGCAAGGACGACAGCAGGTAATTCATGCCCCTGCGCTCGCTATTGAGCTGGCTGATGTTCTGCGGCTTGGTGCCCCCCATGTTTTGCACGGCCAAACCGGGGTAGTCGTGGAACACCCCGTCGTGCGCCTTGCGCTCGCGCCGGGCCTGGCGAGCGGCCTTGTTGGCTTCGCCGAAGCGGTCTTCCTGCACCTGGGCATGCACGGCGTGGGCCAACGACGTGGCATACAGCGGGGCCAGAAGGGTGTAGTCGGCGTCGTCGCAAGCGTTGCTGCCCGTCAGCCAATACAGTTGTTTGGCCAGGGGGTGGCTGCTGGGCCCCTCGGCGCGGGGCTGCGTCAGCGACACGAAAGCATCGCGCAGCGTTTGCGCCTGGGCCGGGTCGGCATGCAGCGCAGCCAACGCATCTGCATCCTGCGCCAGCAGGGCGGTGAGCAGGCTGCGCCCTTTCACCTCCAGCTTGAGCAGCTTGTACACATCCAGCGCGGCGGCGTTGCCCACCACGTCGCCCGCAAAGCACTCGCCCAGCGCATGGCTGCCCAGCTCGCCCAGTGAAGGCAGGGTTGCGGGCTCTACATAGAGATTCGTGCCGCGTGCATCGGGGTGGATGGGTTTGAGGGAATGGGTGACGGCTTGGATCTGCTGCACGCGTCGTGCGGCATCTTCCAGCCATGCACCCTGCTGATGTTGCGCGATCACATCTTGGCATCTGGCATCCTCCTCGTCCTTGAGTTTCTCCAGCTTGGCTTCCAGCCGTTCCTTCAGGAAGGCGCGGATCGCGTCAAGGTAGTTGCTGAACTCCGGAAGTTTTTCATCGGCTGGCATGTCCCGGCCCTCCTCGGTTGTGTTTTTGGCTTGGGTGCTTCTCTGTCATCAAGACGCCTCCTTCTTGTTGAAACCTGTTTGTTCATGCCACCACCACCCCTCTCGGCACTCGGGGAGGTTGGCGACAGCGTAGCGTTCCGCGCACTCCTGCATTGACAACCCCCGCGCTTGCGCCAGCACAGCCAATTCTTCCATCAGCCCCACCTGCGGCCACGGAGATACGCTGGAGGATGTCAACTGCGTTTCTGGCACCGGATGGCACAGGCTGTCATGCACAGGCACGTACAGCTTGTCGCCACGCCGCTCTCCATCCTGAATGCGGTGCAGCACCAGCCTTTCCTCATCCTCATCGGGCAGCAAGACCACGTCGTCGCGCCGCAGCGGGTCGTGGCGAAAGCGCTGGAACTGCGGCAACAGGCCGGTGAGCCAGAGGTGCCCCGGGTGGGCCCAGTGCAGGCAGGCCGCATGGGTGGGCATGGGCGTGCCTTGCGGGCGCGGCAGCATGCTGTCGTGCATGCGGGCATGCTCCAAATCCACGAGGCGGCGGCTGGGGAACAGCTTGTCGAGCGCCAGGGCGATGCGCGGCTGCGCATCCACGGTCCACGCATCGGTGCCGCGCGTCTCCCGCGCCAGCAGGTCATGCAGGGAGTGCGTCTTGAGCTGGAACGGTGCGCGTGCGGTTTCAAAACCTGGCCTGGAGAAGGCGGCCTGGTTGGCTTTTTCGTAATGCCTCAGGTTGCTGTCCAGCACCACCATGTTGACGCCACCCACAGGGCCTTGCCGGTGGCGCCGCACGCGCCCGGCCAGTTGGATGAGCGAACGCATGGACGAAGGTTCGACCACGGCCCAGTCGTAATCGTGGTCCCGGCCCACTTCCGTGACGGGAGACCCCAGCACGATGAACAGGTGATCGGGTTCGGGGTGCGCATCGATGAATGCGCGTAGCGCCGGACGCTGGAGCACGGGGTCCAGCCCGCCTTGGGCACCCCGGCGGTCGAGCAGGATGTCGAGCTGCCGCTCAATGGCCGATCGCAGCAACAACGGGAACTGGGAGTGGTACACGCACAGGTGCACGCACACACCCGGGGCGGGAGCGCCCAGGGCGTACAGGGCCAGTGCCACGTCGTACAGCGGGGCGATGTTGGCCATGCGGATCAGGCCCAGGCTGATGCGCTTGCCGCTCGCAGCGTCAGTGCTGTGGTTGTGGGGCAGTTGGTGCAGTCGCCATGCCTGCTCCAGCGCCACGCGGGCAAAGTCTTTGCGCCGCTCGGGCTGCTTCATGTTCTGCCAGGTTTCGGGCAAGGGTGCAATCTGGGCCTGCCGCCTTGCCTCGGCCTGCGCCAAGCGGGCTACGCGCTTGTGCACGTACTGGGTGTGGGCCTCGCGGAAGGCGGCGCCATCGGCACAGTCCTGTGCAGCCTGCTGGAATTCGTCGATCCACAGGCAGCAGATGGGCGCGGGCTCGCCGGGCCGCTCGCTGCGGTGCTGCTGGTACACCGCGCGCCCTGCTCGGTAGGCTAGGAAGAGCCCTTCCACCAGCGCAGGCGGCAAGGTGGCGGACGAGAGCAGCACGCGGCTGCCCAGCAGCCCCGCCCAGTGCACCAGCCGCGTGAGGGCAGGCAGGTCGGCGATGTCGAAGTCGTCGGGTTCATCCAACACCAGGTCGCTGGTCAGCAGGCGCAGCATGGGCGCGATCTGGCGGCCGCCGCGCAGGCTTTCAGTGGCGGGGGTGAGGTGGTCCACGGTGCACACCAGCAGCGGCGCGGCGATCAAGGCGCGGGCCTTGGCATCGTCCGTCAGGCGCTGCAGAAGGGGATGCTGGTCATTGCCCTCGTACAACACGGTGCCCGCTTCGTCCAGCAGTTGCTGGCGCGATGCGGAGCCGCTGGCCTCGGCCTGCTGCTCCCAATATTCAAACAACGCACGGCTGGCCGCACCACCGACCTGGATGGCGAGTTGCTCTTCACCCAGGCCCAGGCCGTTCTGAAAGCTGCGCCCGGTCTGCAGTGTGAGTGTGCGCAGCCCGATGGCAAACGCACAGCGCATGCCGGTGGCCGGGTCGGCCAGTGCGTTCATGACGCGGGCGTTGCCCAGTGTCTTGCCGCAGCCGGTGGAGGCCATGTTGACAATGAAGGCGCCCTGTGCCGCTGCCCGCAGGCGCGCGCTGGCGGCCAGGTCTGCGGCCTTGTCTTGCCAGGCAAAGCGTGGGTCAGCGCTGCGTTTCTTGAGGGGCTTGTGGTTCTTGAGCGCAGGCAGGCTGTGCGCCAGGCTGGGCAGGGAGCGCGCCACCAGCGTGGCGTGGCCCTGCACACCCAGCAAGTGCTCATCCAGGGTTTGATTAAAAATCGGGCCCCAGCGCTTGCCTGGCAAGCGCTGGCAGCTATCGTTTTTGAGGTCATCGGTTCGTGTGTTCGCATACAGCGGGTACCCCGCATTGCGGTAGGACTGGCGCCGGGGCTCGTCGTGGATGCCGGAGTAGTGATGGTCGGCCAACATCAGGCACAGGCGCGCCACATGCATGGCAAAGGGGTCGTGCAGCATCTGCCCGCTGGCGAGTGGTGACGACAGCGCCAGCAGCTTGCGGGCGTAGCGGGCGACCTGCTTGCGCCAGGCAGGGGTAGCCACGGGTAAGCCGTGGGGAAAGTGCCAATGGGCGCACACGGTGGCGTGGTCGGCACGCTCGCGCGGCTCGTTCCAGTCGGCGCTGACGCGGGCCAGCACGTCCTCCAGTTCATTGGCGTTGATGAAAAGAGGATGCGCGCCAAAGCGCCGGTATTCCGCCTGGGGCGCGTCGATGTCTTCATCATCACCGCCGCCCGCCTGCCGGACGGGCAGGCACGGCAACCGGTGGTGGGTGAACACCAGCCATGCCACGGCCTGGGCCAGCGGCGGCAACTGGGCGAAGGGTGGATTTTGCGTAGCCCGAGGTTCATCCAGGCCGTCTCGCAGCAGGCGCCCGCCTGTGTGATCCAGCCACAGCGCTTCATACGCGCTGGTATCCATGTCTGCATCGGCGCACGCTGCCATGCGCTGCAGCCAGCCTGCATCGTCATCACGGCCCACGAACGCCCCGAACAACCGCACCGACACCCATTCGTGCCGGTAGTGGTTGCGTTCGCGCATGCCAGGGTTTTTCAATCGATCCTGAAAAGCCTGTGTGGCCTTGCCCAGGTCGTGCAGCAGGGCGGCCAGCGCGGCCAGGGCCGTCATCAGCGGCAGGTGGTGCCAGGCGTTCTCGTCACCCGCGCGCAGCACGTTGCAGGCCGTCGTGTTGGTGGGCACGGCCCCCTGGTCGTTGAACTGGCGGGTATCGCCGACCACCCAGAGCAGCTCGCTGTGGTCGCGTCCGCGAATCCAGTGGCAGGCCACGGCGGTGTTCTTGCGCGCGCTCTGGCGCAGCAGTCGGCGCACGGTGTCCAGTCCGTCCTGCGTGATGGGTGTTTGCCAGGTGCGCTCGCCGCGCCGCTCAGCAAACTGGTCAAGAATGCGGCGCGTCTCGGTCAGTGCGCGCTTGGTGCATTGGGCAACGAACAGTACGTTCATGCGCCAGGCTCCTGCGGCAGCGCTGGCGCGTTGGCCAGGCGCGCGGTGGCGGCAGCGATTTGCTGAAGCGCTTCGATGATGAAGTCCAGCGATTCGCTGCGCGTCAAGGCCTCGATGCACTGGCGGCGGAACTGCTGCTCGTCATCGCCACGCATGGCCGACAGGAAGGCCTGCGGCAGGATGGCCGCATCCTTGACCAGATCCGCAGCGTCGAACACCAGCCCGCCGCGCCGCGTCTTGCCGTGCAGCACCGCCAGGCCATGCGGCAGGCCCAGCACCCAGGTGGCCGTGGCGCCCAGGCCATAAGCCAGGTAGTTGCCGTGGTCCAGAAAGCGGTTGGCGGCATCGGTGCCCGTGCCGCGCTTGGCACGGGTGAATTCACCGTAGCCCACCGCATCGACGGCCAGCTTGAACAGCGCCTTGGTTAGATGCGCTTCATTGGCGAGCAGGGCCGTGACATCGGGGGCGCTCGCCATGCGCGGCGTGAACTGCGCCACCAGGCCCTGCAGGCGCACCAGGTCCACGGCAAAACCCGCCTCGCGCAGGGCGCGGGCGGCCCACGCGGCCTGCAAGCGCTGCAGCCGCAGTGCCTGCAACTGCCTGGCCGCATGCAGACGCAGCGCATCGTCGAACCAGAACCGCACCCAGGCCTGCAGGTACTCGGTGGGCCGGTACTCGCTTTGCGGCGTGAGCCAGGCCACCTCCACGTCGACCTCAATGGCGGCAAACAGCGGCGTGCCACCACCGCCGCAGAAACCCACCAGCACACCGGCCTTCGCCAGTTCGCGCATGGCAGCCTGGGTGATAGACGTGCCCGTGCCCAGCAGGATGCTGGTGGTGTTGGCAATCGGAATGTTCCAGTACAGGCTTTTCTTGCCCGCGTCGGTCACGTATTCGACGCGGCCGCCATTGACGAGCACACGGCAGTGCTCCAGGTAATAGATGTTGGCGCGTTTGGAATGGATGATCGTCTTGAGATCGGTACTGCGAATCGCCTCGGTCACTTTCCTGTCCCCCTCTCGTGACGGCAATGGCACCCATCATGCCGCCGCGCGCAGGGGCTACGCGCCCAGCACGGAAAAATACTCCTTCAACGCCGCGCGCTGCGTGCGCGTGGCGTTGACCGGCGCGGCCGTGTCCTCGTAGCCCAGGGCCATGCCGCAGACCACCAGATGGTCGGCAGGCAGGCCCAGGGCCTGGCGCACCACGCCGGGGTACGAGGCCAGGGCGCCGATGGCGCAGGCGCCCAGGCCGCGCGCGTGGGCGGCCAACATCAGGCCGTGCAGCGCCATGCCCAGATCCATGAAGCCGCCGCTGCCGAAGTCTTGCTGCAGCGTGACCACCAGCGCCGTCGGCGCATCGAAGAAGCGGAAGTTGTGCGCGAAGTGCCGGGCGCGCGCGGCGGCGTCGCCGCGCTCCACGCCCAGGCAGCCGTACAGCGCCTGGGCCGCCGCCACCTGGCGCTTGCGCAGCTGCATTGGCATGGGGCGCGGGAAGTAGGCGTAGTCCTCCTCCTCGGGCTGGCCGCTGGCGTAGGCGTGGCACAGGGCGTCGGTCAGGGCCTGGCGCACGCTGCCCTGCACCAGCCAGAAATGCCCGGGCTGCAGGTTGGCACCGCTGGGCGCCAGCCGGGCGGTTTGCAGCAGCTCTTCCAGCAGGGGCCGGGGCACGGGCGTGGGCAGGAAGGCGCGCACGGAGTGGCGCGTGCGCGCCAGCTGTTGGTAGGTGTCAGTCATTGGAATCGTTCCAGGCGCCCAGCAAGGTGGCGCTGCCCAGCCCCCCGGCACCGGCCACGCAGGCCAGCGCCAGGGCCTGGGGCTGCGTGGCCACCGCCGCGGCGCGGCGAGCCAGCGCGCGCACCAGGGCGATGGCGCCCGAGGCGCCAATGGGGTGCCCGCGCGCCAGCCCGCCGCCTTCGGCGTTCAGGGCCTGCCAGGGCAGGCCCAGGGCGGCGGCGAAGGCCAGGCCCTGCGCGGCGAAGGCATCGTGCAGCTCCACGGCGCCCAGCGCGGCCGGGGCGATGGCTTGGCGCCGCAGCAGCGCCAGCGCGGCCTGCTGGGCGCAGAGCATGGGCGCCTCGGGCGCGCCGCCCAGGGTGCAGGCGTCGCGCCAGGCGGCGCGCGGGCGCAGGCCCCAGCGGCGGCAGGCAGCCGGGTGGGCCAGCAGCAGCAGGGCGGCGCCGTCGGCCCGGGGGGCGATGGCTAGGGGCGAGAGGCTGCAGTCCAGCCCTTGGGCGCTGGCGCGCTGGCGCACGGCGGGCATGCGCGCGGCGCGGGCGGGCGTTAACGCGCGCGGATAGGCGTCCTGCGCCAGCCCGGCCACGGGCACGGTTTCGGCCTGCTGGGCGCTGCGGTGGCGGCAGGCCTGGGCGTGGCTGTGCAGGGCGTAGGCGTCCTGCGCGCTGCGGGCCAGGGCCTGCAGCGCGGCGCTGTCGGCGGCGGCGTCGAGCATTTCGGGGTCGCGCGCGGGCCAGGGGGTGAAGGCGGGCTGTTCGTAGGGCTGGGGCGCCTCGGCGCCGCGCGGGCGGTGCATGCGGATGGGCGCGCGGCTCCAGGCTTCGGCGCCGCCGGCCAGCACCACCTCGGCCTGGCCCAGGGCCAGCAGGCCGCAGGCCTGGGTGACGGCGTCCATGCCGGCGCAGCATTGCGTGTCCACGGTCAGCGCCTGGGTGCGTTCGGGCAGGCCGGCGGCCAGCGCCAGCAGGCGCGCAGGATTGCCGCCCGCGCCCAGGGCGTTGCCCAGCACCACGGCGTCCACCGCATCGGCGGGCAGGCCGGCCTGCGCCAGCAGGTGCCGCACCAGCGGCGCGCCCAGGTCATGCGACTCGCAGTGGCGCAGCGCGCCGCCGACGGGGGCCACCGGGGTGCGGGCCCAGCCGATGATGGGCCAGCCGGCGTTCAGCGCCATGGCTGCAGCCTTTCGTCGGCGGCCTGCAGCGCCTGCGCCAGGGCGGCGTGGTCGGTCTTGCCGCTGCGCGTTTGCGGCCAGGGGCCTTGCCAGCGCCACCACTGGCGCGGGGCCTTGTAGGCCTCCAGCGTGGCGCGGCACCAGTGGGCCAGGGCCAGCCCGTCGGGCAGCGCCTGGCCCGGGGCCACGGCCAGCACGGCATGCACGCGCAGGCCGCGCAGCGGGTCGGGCTGGCCCAGCACGCTGGCCTGGGCGATGGCCGGGTGGGCCTGCAGGCGCGCTTCCACTTCTTCGGGGAACAGGTTCTTGCCCTGGGTGACAAGCATGCGGCTTTCGCGGCCGCACAGGTGCAGCAGGCCCTGGGCGTCGAGCCAGCCCATGTCGCGCACGCTCAGCCAGCCGTCTTCCTGCACGGCGGCCGAGCCGTCGATGGCATGCACGTAGTCCATGAACAGCATGGGGCTGCGCATCCAGATGCGCCCGGGCTCGCCCGTGGCCACCGGAGTATGGGGATGGTCGCCGATGCGCAGGGCGACGTTGCTGAACGGGCGGCCCACGGCCTGGGGCGGCGCGTCTTCGCAGGCGTCCATCCAGGCCACGTAGCTGGCTTCGGAGGCGCCGTAGAACTCCACGATGCGTGCAGAGGGGAACAGCCGGCGCAGCGCGGGCGTGTGCTCGCGCATCCAGCGCGCGCCGCTGATGAGCACCAGCCGCACCTGGGGCGCGGGGGCGCAGTGGCGGCGCTGCGCCAATTGCAGCATCAGCAGCAACTGGCTGGGCACGGCCACCAGCACGGTGGCGGGCGCGCTGGCCAGGTCGTGCAGCGTGCGCTCGGCGGAAAAATGCGCCTGCACCACGGCGCCCGCGCCGGTCCACAGCCCCAGCATGGCGCCGAACAGGAACAGCGAGTGCGTCATGCTGCCCGGCGCCACGATGCGGCCCGCCATGGCGGGGCCGAAGTCGCGCAGGCTGACGCGAAAGCTTTCCACCCACGACTGGTGGTGGCGCCGGAACCCTTTGGGCATGCCGGTGCTGCCGGAGGTGAAGCCGATGTAGAACGGCGCCCGCCCGGGCGGCGTGGGCGCCGGCGGCGGCAAGGCGCCGATGGCCGCCTGCACCGACGCGGCAATGGGCGCGGGCCAGGCTGGGTCGCCGATGGCGCCGCAGCGCCCGGACGCCAGCACGCCCAGGAATTCCACCAGCGTCTCCACCACGCCCAGCGTGCCGGGCAGCAGCACCGTGGCCGGGGCCTGCGCGGCCTGCAGGGCCTGGGCGCGCTGCTGCACGCGGGCATGCAGCTCGGCAAAGGTCAGGTGGCCCGTTTCATGGGCCAGGGCGATGGCCCCGGGCCGCTGCCCGGCCCAGTGGGCCAGCGGCGCGTGCACCTGCTGAAACGGCGGCGGTGCGCTCATGCGCGGCCGCCCATGCGCCAGTCGGGCAGGGCCTTGGCGACGGTGTGCACCACCAGCGCGCACAGCACGCACTTGACCAGGTCGCCGGGCACGAAGGCCAGGTCCACCATGAACGCCTGGCGCAGCGGCATTTGGGCCAGCGCCACCAGGCCGGCAATGCCCAGCGCGTGCAGGAATACCAGCCCGCCCAGCACCGAGGCCGCGAAGGCGCTGGCGGCGGCGCGCAAGGGCGTGCCGGCGGGCAGGCGGGCCATGAGCGCGCCGGTCACGCCCGCGGCGAATGCGTAGCCCACCAGGTAGCCGGCCGACGGCGCCATGAACACGCCCAGGCCGCCCCGGCCGCCCGAGAGCAGCGGCAGCCCTGCGGCCACCGCCAGCAGGAACAGCGCCATGGCCTGGAAGCCGCGCCGCGCGCCCAGCAGGCAGCCCGCGAGCATCACGCCCAGCGACTGCAGCGTGATGGGCACGCCGAACGGCAGGTCGATCTTCGGGATCAGGCCCATGACCGCCATCAGCGCGGCAAACAGGGCCACCATGGACAGGGATTGGGCGCCGTGGCGGTTCAGGCTGGTGGTCATGGCAAAACGTCCTTGTAGAAATTCACGGGAAAACGGGGCTACCCCAGGCGCACGAACAGCGCATCGCCCACGCGGCGCGCTGTTTGCAGCATCTGCACCGTGAGCGGCGCGATCAGGCGCAGCCCTCCGGCGCGCCCGGTGCGCAGGCGGTGGGCTTCGTCCAGCTTCTGCCACTGCACGAAGAAATGTTCGGTGAAGCGCAGCATCAGCGCCAGTTGCAGCGACAGGCGCGCGGGCTGCACGCCGAGCGGGCGCAGCGGCGCCAGCAGCCACTCCAGCACATCCACCAGGTCGCCGCTGCGCGTGGTCACCGTCAGCGCCACGCCCAGGCTGGCAGCGCAGGCCAGCCGCAGCGCGCTGGCGGCGGCCAGCGCCCAATGGCCCATGGCGGCGTGGAAGGCCGCCACGAGCGCGGCGCCGACCAGCACCGACACCATCAGCCGCCGCGCCGCCCGCGTGGCTGCGCCCAGGCTGGCGTACAGAGAGGCGCACAGCACTGCGGCCGCCGCCAGCATCCAGGGCTCGCGCAGCGCGAACAGCAGCGTGCCCAGCAGCGCCAGCGCCAGCAGTTTGGCGCCCGCGCGCCAGCCGTGCAGCCAGGTGGTGTATTCGCTGTACAGGCTGCCCATGGGTCAAACCTCCAAGGCGCGCGCCCAGGCTTCGTAGGCCGCGCAGACCACGGCGCCGGGGCCGTCGGCGCGCACCTGCCCCTGCTCCAGCCACAGCACGCGCGGGTAGGCGCGCACATGCTCCAGCACGTGGGTGGAGACGATGATCTGCTGCGGGCTGGCGGCCATGTCCGCCGCCAGGCGCATCTGGCCGGGCAGGTCCAGGCTGGCGTAGGGCTCGTCCAGCAGCAGCACGCGCGGCCCGGCCAGCAGCATGGCCAGCCAGCACACCCACTGGCGCTGGCCCTGGCTCAACGCGCCCACGGCGCGCGGCCCCCAGTCGGCCAGGCCGCGGGTCTGCAGGAACTGCCGCACGCCGGCCTTGGCGGCGCGGCGGTCGGCGCCGTGCGCGCTCTGCCAGGACAGGGCCAGCTCTTCCTCCACAGTGGGGAAGATGATCTGGTCGTCGGGGTTCTGGAACATCAGCCCCACCTGGCGGCTGGGCGCGTGCACCGCCTGCCCCTGCCAACCGACCTGCCCGTGCTGCGGCGGCTCCAGCCCCGCGAGCATGCGCAGCAGGCTGGTCTTGCCGGCGCCGTTGCGCCCGACCAGGCCGATGCGCGGCTCGTCCAGCGCCAGCTCCAGCCGGTCGAACACCTGGGTGGCGCCACGGCGCAGGCAAACCTCGGCCAGCCGCCAGCCCTGGGCGGGTTGGGACGGTGTGGCGGCGGCGTGGGTGTCTTGCTTCATTGGGGCCGGATTCTAGAAAGCCGCGCCGTTTTTGTGCCGTGCCCAGCGCAAAAAAGCGGGTTGCAAAACAATGGCGGCAAAAGAGCGCAACTTTGGATGGAGAAGACCGAAGTTGGCCGCGTCTTACCCGAAGTAGCAGCATACCCAAACACCCCACGTTGATTCGCCGCCATCACGCACCCAACAGATGGCAACTGCATGCAAGTCACAGCAAATGCCACTGTGAGATCGGCGGTGATGGCGGGGGCTCCTGGCATGCGCGCCCAGCGCCCTTTTCCTTGGGCACGCCAGGCACATGGTGCATTTCAGGAAAAAACGCCTCCAGCCCTTGCCAGTCAAGCGCTGACAGCTATCTTTCCGAGAGCAGATCGACCACGCTGCGTTGCCCCCCGGGCGTTTCGCGCCGCTCCTCGACGCGGTGGTTCACCAGCCTCTGGAACGTCAGGTGCTGGCGCGTATCGGTGTGGCGCCGGGCGCTGCGCAGTTCGTTCTTCACGGCCTGGATGGTGGTGGTGGCGCTGTGGCGGTCGTCAACCTGGTACAGGTCGTAGTTGCCGCCCTCGGTATCGAGTGCGCTGCCGTTGCGCCCGCGCAGGTAGCGCGCCTGCAGGCGTTCGGATTGCGTCTGGACGATGCTGCGCCGGCCCTCCGCGTCGGCGCGCCCCGCCTCGGTCTTCTGCTCCACGCTGTAGGCGGCGTGGCTCCGCTCGTTGACAAAGCCCCACTGGTTGGTGCGCTCGGCATCGCCATCGAAGTGCGCCTCGAAATCCACCAGCCCGCTCACCAGGGCCTGGGCCCGCGCCAGCACGGGGTCGGGCAGGGCCGCCGCAGCCGCCGGGGCTACCGCAGGGGCGCCATGCATCTGCGCGAAAGCGCTCTTGAACAGGGCCACCAGGTTCTCGCCCGCGTGGCCGCGTGCGGCGGCAGCGTCGATGCGCCGCAGGTGCTCGGCAATGGCCGCCTGGCGCTGCTGCGCGTTGCCGGTCAGGGGCGTAGCGGCGTCCAGACGCATGTCCATGCGGCCCTCGGCGCCCTGCAGGGCGAGCGCGCTGCCGCCGTCGCCCAGGCGCAGGGAGAAGGAGGACAGCGCGGCACGCGCCTCCGGGTTGACCACGCGCAGCTCCACGCTGGCGAGCACGCTGCGGTCGAAGGCGAGCAGGTCCGCCATGTCGAGCGCCGGGCCCCGGGCCGCGCCCAGCCCTTGCAGCACCTGCTCCAGCCCGCCGGACAGCGCCGCCAGCGCCGCGCGCCCGGCGTCGTCCAGCGCACCGGAGCTGGAAATCTCCACCTGCATGCCGGCCACCGCGCCTTGCGCCGTGCCGGGGTTGAGGGCGATGCGCAAGTCCACCGTCTGCCCCGCGCGGGTCTGGACCTGCAGGCTGACCGTGGCCGCGCCATCGGCCACGCAGCGGAACTGCGCATCCAGCGGCTGCGCGGGGTCGGGCCGGCCCAGCCGGGTCTGCTGGTAGTCCGTGCCGGTGGCGGCCAGGTGCGCCAGCAGCGCGCCGCCCACGCCACGCCACTGGGCCGCCAGGCCGCCGCCGGAACTGCGGCTGCTGCGCTCCATCAAGGCGCTCAGGGCGTCCCCGGCGGGCCCGGCCCAGGCTGCGGCGGGCGGGGACCAGGGCGCGGTGGCGGGCCGGGCGTACACCACGTCCGGCGTGGCGGCCGAGGCGGTGAACTGTGCGGAGGGTTGCGGCGCCGAAGACGGCATGGGCAGCGCCCCGGCCTGCGCGGCCGCCCGGGCAACGGCCAGGCTGGCGGCGGATGCCGTGCCAAGGCCGGCGGCGGAGAGCGTCGTCATGCGCGTGTCTATCGGCATTCCGGCGCGCTTCTTGAGCGGCGCTCGCCTGTTCTTCCCTACGGTGTTGCAAAAACAATAGCGCCTTGCGCTTATCTGCCGGGCGTTTCAGATGGTTTTCATACCGAAACCACCATGCAGACCGCGCCAACAGCTATCTTTCAAGGAGCATCACTGCTGCCACGGCAGGCCATGGAAACGCCAGCCGCCGAGCCTGCCGCGCTGCGACCGGGCGTCGGCATCGCCCTCGAAGCCTTCGAGGATGTTGTAGGCGGCAATGCCCAGCTCCGTGGCGCGCCGCGCGGCGGCAACCGAGCGCACGCCGCTGCGGCACAGCAGCACGGCCTTCATGCCGACGGGCACGGCGGCGCGCAACTGCGCGTCGAAGTCGGGGTTCTGCGCCATGCCGGGCCACTGCTTCCAGGCCACGGCGGCAGCGCCCGGCACGTAGCCCACCCAGGCGCGCTCGGCGTCGGTGCGCACGTCAATCAGCACGGCCTCGCCCGCCTGCACCCACTGCCAGGCCAGCTGCGGCGAAACGTCGCCCGCATAGCCCTCGGCGGGGCGCGGCGTGGCGGCAGAGGAAGCGGAATCGGTGGTCATGGCGGAGCGTCGTGGAGGCGGAGAAAAAGGAGGTGAGGGCCGCATTCTGACCGAATCCGGCGCCGCGCCCGCGCTACTCCCACGGCGGCGCGGGCTGCTCGCGCAGCTGCTGGCGCAGGCGGCCGTAGTCGGGCACGACCTCGGCCACGGTGTCCCAGAAGCGCGGGCTGTGGTCCATCACACGCAGGTGCGAGAGCTCGTGCGCCACCACGTAGTCGATGATGGCCGGACGGTAGTGCAGCAGGCGCCAGTTCAGCGCGATGGAGCCGTCGGCGCGCGCGCTGCCCCAGCGCGTTTGCGCGCTCGACAGGCGCAGGCTGCGCCAGCGCACGCCCAGCAGCGGCGCGAAATGCTCCAGCCGCGCCGTGAAGTGCGCGCGCGCCTGGTGCTTGAACCAGGCCTGCGCGGCGTCGCGGATCTGCGCGTCCTGGGCCGCATGCGCCAGCCCCAGGTACAGGACGGGGCCGCTGCCGTCCGGCGCCGCCAGCATGCCGCGGCGCTGCTGCGAGGGGTCGAGGCGCAGGGTCAGGGCCTCGCCCAGGTACGGCAGCGTGGCGCCGTCGGCCCAGGCGATGCGCGCATCGGCCTGGCGGCGCTGGCGCGCGCTGGCCTCGCCGAGCTTGCGCAGGATCCACGCGGCCTTCTCCTGCAGCGCGGCATCCACCGCCGCGAGCGTGACCCAGCCGGGCGCGCGCACCGCCAGGCCGTCCGGCCCCACGGTGAAGCCGATGGTGCGCCGCCGCGCGCGCTGCAGCCGGTAGGCCACGCGCACGCCGTCCAGCAGCACCTCGCGGCTGGCCTCGGGGTGGTTGAAAACGCCCGTGCCAGGGGTGGCCGTGGACACGATGCGGCGGCTGCGCGGCGCGGGCACGGGCACGGGCACGGGCGTGGGAGCAGGGGCGGACGCGGCGGGCTGGGGCGCGTCCAGCCAGTCGAACACCTGTTGCAGCCAGGCGGGCATGTCAGCGCACCGGCGTCAGACGTAGGCTTCAGGGTCGAGGCGGCGCATTTCCGCCTCGATCCACGCCTCCACCTCGCGCATCACCTCGTCGGACTTGCGCCCGGTGCAGTCGATGGGGCGGCCGATCGACACATCGACCACGCCCGGCGTCTTGACCAGGGCCTTGCGCGGCCAGCACTTGGCCGAGGTGACGGCCACCGGCACCACGGGCACGCCGGCCTCGATGGCCAGGCGCACGCCGCTGCTCTGGTAGGTGCCTTTTTCGCCGCGCGGCATGCGCGTGCCCTCGGGGAACATGATGACCCACACGCCCTCGGAGAGCAGCTTCTTGCCCTGCTGGATCACGCGCACGAAGGCGCGCGCGCGCTGCGCGCGGTCGATGTGGATCATGTCCAGCCGGCCGATGGACCAGCCGAAGAACGGGATGTAGAGCAGTTCCTTCTTGAACACGTAGGCCAGCGGGTGCGGCATGATCGCCGGCATCAGAAAGGTCTCGAACGTGGACTGGTGCTTGACCAGCAGCACCACGCCGTCGCGCTCGCCCCGGGGCAGATGCTCCATGCCGGTGACGCGCGTGCGGATGCCCATGATGACGCGCGCGCCGTCCACGCTCAGCGCCAGCCAGGCGCGGGCGATGCGGTACAGCTTCGGGCCGCGCCAGCCGAGCAGCGAGGCCAGCAGGATGGCCAGCGTGTAGGGCACGACGGTAATGGCCATCCAGAGCAGGTGGAGGAGGGAGCGGATCAAGGACATGGTTTGAAGCGTTTTTGGCCTTCAGCGCTTGTCCAGCAAGCGCCAGAAGCTCTCATTTCAATAGCAATCAAGCCCCGGGGGCCGGCGGCGCGGGCGCCAGCAGGTGGTCGGCGAAGGCCTGCAGGTCGGCGTGCGCCAGGGTGCCCTCGGGCACGCCGGGCGGCAGCGGCTGGCCGGGCACGTGGCTGGCCGACTGGCCGGTGCACACCAGGTGCAGTTGCGCCCCGATGGCCGCGCCCGCCTGCAGGTGCTCGGCGGTGCTGCCGGCCACGCGCAGGTCGCGCGGCTCGACGCCGTAGCGCTCGGCGATCTGCGTGAGCAGGCCCGGCGCGGGCTTGCGGCAGTGGCAGCCATCGTCGGGCACGTGGGGGCAGTAGAACACGGCGTCGATGCGCCCGCCCTGGGCGGCGAGCTGGCGCAGCATCTTGGCGTGGATGGCGTTGAGCGCCAGCACGTCGAGCAGGCCGCGCCCCAGCCCGGGCTGGTTGGTGGCCACCACCACGTGCCAGCCGGCGCGGTTGAGCCGCGCCACGGCCTCCAGCGCGCCGTGCTCGGCCTGCCACTCGGCGGGGGTGGTGATGTACTCCTCGCCCAGCTGGTTGAGGGTGCCGTCGCGGTCCAGGATGATGATTTTCATGGCCGGGCCCCTGCGGGTGTCACGCGGCGAGGCGGGACAGGTCGGCCACGCGGTTCATGGCGTCGTGCAGCGTCTTGAGCAGGCCCTGGCGGTTCAGGCGCAGGTCGAGCTGCTCGGCGTTGACCATCACGTCATCGAAGAAGGCGTCCACCGGCGCGCGCAGCACGGCCAGGGTCTGCAGGCTGCCGGTGTAGTCGCCCGCGAGGAACTGCGCGTTGGCCTCGGGCACGAAGCGCTGCAGCGCGGCGTACAGGTCCTTCTCGGCCTGCTCCTGCAGCAGTTCCGGGTTCACGTGGGCATCGACCTCGCCGGCCTTCTTGAGGATATTGGTCACGCGCTTGTTGGCGGCGGCCAGGGCCGGTGCCTCGGGCAGCGCGGCAAAGGCGCGCACCGCGGCCAGTTGCTTGGGCACCAGCGCCAGGCGCTGCGGGCGCAGGGCCAGCACGGCATCGACCTCCTGGGCGCTGTAGCCCTGCTCGCGCAGGCTGCCCGTGAGACGGTCGTAGATGAAGTCAGTCAGGGTGATACGAGTACCTTCATCAGCAATTCGCCTGGAATGACCGTAAGCGACCATTGCGATTCCGCCTTGTCCACTTTCTTGCCGGGCTTTCAAGTCCTTCTTGCCTTGAGCTTCTCCCCAAGCAATTTGAATAGACTCATCTTCATAAACACTCCAGGCAGAGTTCAGAACGGTATTCAAATCCAGCGGCAGGTCGCGCTCGGCCAGCATGCGGATCACGCCCAGCGCATGGCGGCGCAGCGCGAACGGGTCGCGGTCGCCCGTGGGCAGGTTGCCGATGCCGAACATGCCCACCAGCGTCTCCAGCTTGTCGGCCAGCGCCACCACCAGGCCGACGTTGTTGCGCGGCAGGGCGTCGCCCGCGAAGCGCGGCTTGTAGTGGTCCTCGATGGCATGGGCCACGTCGTCGGGCAGCCCGTCGTTGACGGCGTAGTAGCCGCCCATGATGCCCTGCAGCTCGGGGAACTCGCCCACCATGTCGGTGACCAGGTCGGTCTTGGCCAGCAGCGCTGCGTTGTCCACGCAGGTCATCAGGTAGTCCTGCACGACCTCGGCATCCTGCGTGCCGTCGATGCGGTGCTGCGCGGCCAGCGCCTCGAACAGCTGCGCGCCGATGGCCTTGGCGATGGCGCGCACGCGCTCCACGCGCTCGCCCTGGGTGCCGAGCTGGTTGTGGTACACGACCTTGGCGAGCTGCTCCACGCGGCTGACCAGGGTCTTCTTGCGGTCCTGGTCGAAGAAGAACTTGGCGTCGGCCAGGCGCGGGCGCACCACGCGCTCGTTGCCCTGGATGACGGCGCTCGTCCTGCGGGCTGATGTTGCTCACCACCAGGAACTGGTGCGTGAGCTTGCCCTCGGCGTCAAGCAGCGGGAAGTACTTCTGGTTGGCCTTCATGGTCAGGATCAGGCATTCCTGCGGCACGGCGAGGAATTCCTGCTCGAACTGGCACACCAGCACGTTGGGGCGCTCGACCAGGGCCGTGACCTCGTCGAGCAGCGCGGCGTCCTCGATCGGGCGCACGCCGCCACCCACTTTTTCCGCGGCGGCCTGGAGCTGGCGCGCGATCTCGGCGCGGCGCTCGGCGAAGCTGGCGATCACCGCGCCCTCCTCGCGCATCTGCGCGGCGTAGCTGTCGGCATCGCGCAGCGCCACGGGGCACACGGCGGCCTCGAAGCGGTGGCCCTGCGTCGCACCGCCGGCCTGCAGGCCCAGCACCGCCACCGGCACCACGCTGGCGCCGTGCAGCGCCACCAGGCCATGGGCCGGGCGCACGAAGTTCACGCTGCTCCAGCCGTCCTGCAGCTGGTAGCGCATGACCTTCGGGATGGGCAGCTTGGCCACCGCCTCGTCCAGCGCTTTCTGCAGGCCCTCGGCCAGCAGCGCGCCCTTAGCCGTGCTCTCGAAGTACAGCACCTCGGCCTTGCCGTCGTGCACGCGCTGGAGGGCGGGCACGGCGCTGGCATCGGCGCCCAGGGCGGCGAGCTTTTTCAGCAGCGCGGGCGTGGGCTGGCCGTCGGCCGCGAGGCCCACGGACACGGGCATGAGCTTTTGCGACACGGCCTTGTCGGCCGCCTGGGGCAGCACGGCGGTGATGTGCGCCGCCAGGCGGCGCGGCGAGGCGTAGGCGGTGCACTGCGAGGCACCGGTGGCCAGCCCCTGGGCGGCGAGCTGCTCCAGCAGCACCTGGGCGAAGGCGTCGCCCAGCTTCTGCAGGGCCTTCGGGGGCAGTTCCTCGACGAACAGTTCGACGAGCAGGTTGGATGGTGCGGTCATGGTGTTCTCTCTCCTGCTCAGGCAGCCTTCTTGTTCTGTTGTTCCGCCGCCTTGGCCAGTTCGGCCAGCACTTCGTCGGCGTGCGCCTTCGGCGCCATGGGGAAGCCCAGGCGCGCGCGGCTGTCCAGATAGGCCTTGGCCACAGCGCGCGCCAGGTTGCGGATGCGGCCGATGTAGGCAGCGCGCTCGGTCACTGAGATGGCGCCGCGTGCGTCCAGCAGGTTGAAGGTGTGCGCGGCCTTGAGCACCTGCTCGTAGGCGGGCAGCGCGAGCCGCTCGGCCATCAGGTGCTGGGCCTGCTTCTCGTGCGCGCCGAAGGCGGTAAAAAGAAACTCGGCGTCGGAATGCTCGAAGTTGTAGGTGGACTGCTCGACCTCGTTCTGGTGGTACACGTCGCCGTAGGTCAGGCCATCCGTCCAGGTCAGGTTGTAGACGTTGTCCACGCCCTGCAGGTACATGGCCAGGCGCTCCAGGCCGTAGGTGATCTCGCCCGTGGCGGGCTTGCAGTCGATGCCGCCGACCTGCTGGAAGTAGGTGAACTGCGTCACCTCCATGCCGTTGAGCCAGACCTCCCAGCCCAGGCCCCAGGCGCCGAGCGTGGGGTTCTCCCAGTCGTCCTCGACGAAGCGGATGTCGTTCTTCTTCAGATCGAAGCCCAGGGCTTCGAGGCTGCCCAGGTACAGCTCCAGGATGTTGGCCGGCGCGGGCTTGAGCACCACCTGGTACTGGTAGTAGTGCTGCAGGCGGTTGGGGTTCTCGCCATAGCGCCCGTCCTTGGGGCGGCGGCTGGGCTGCACGTAGGCGGCCTTCCAGGGCTCGGGGCCCAGTGCGCGCAGGAAGGTGGCGGTGTGCGAGGTGCCAGCGCCCACCTCCATGTCGTAGGGCTGCAAGAGGGCGCAGCCCTGCTCAGCCCAGTACGACTGCAGCTTGAGGATGATTTGTTGGAAGGTCAGCATGGCCCGGAGATTCGTTGGATGGAAAGGCGCAAAAGCGCGCGAACCCGCCATTTTACGGGCCGCGCCCCGCCCCGTGATTTATGAATAAAAAAGGCCGCCAGCGCTTATGCAGCAAGCGCTGACAGCTCTTCTTTCAGGAGCGCATCAAGCCGCCCAGCGCCGCAGCACCAGGCTGGCGTTGGTGCCGCCGAAGCCGAAGCTGTTGGACAGCACGTGGGTGAGCTGCGCATCGCGCGTCTGCGTCACCAGCGGCATGCCGCCGAGCAGCGGGTCGGGCGTCTCCACGTTGGCCGAGCCGGCAATGAAGCCCTTGTTCAGCATGATCAGGCAGTAGATCGCCTCCTGCACGCCCGTGGCGCCCAGCGAGTGGCCGGTGAGCGACTTGGTGCTGGAGAACGGCGGCAC
>Ga0222424_100425_pt1 | contig 24969 bp, 15 predicted proteins | sample 2B2ome_FD_182468 | JGI IMG/M metagenome (GOLD analysis project Ga0222424, IMG submission 182468) | Enriched microbial communities from leaf-cutter ant dump, University of Wisconsin, Madison, United States - 2B200A (version 2) | ecosystem: Environmental > Terrestrial > Nest > Insects nest > Nest... | reverse complement strand
ATGTCAGGAGGACATACCCCGCCAGAGCGTGCCCGTTTTTGGCTTGTACGCTGACTATGATAATCTAGTAGACCTTACTTTTACTGACAGAGAGGGTAAGGAACGTGGCCGTACAACGATCCACATCCGCACAGCGCCACTTTCAATCCAGGATTTTCCCAAATGGAAACTGGTAAAAAGTCAGACAGGGAAAATGGAACCCGGAGTCAATCTCATCAGCTATCCCGGAATGTCAGAATCAGATGTATCAGTGCCCTATATGATCGATAATGAAGGGGAATTGCGATGGTTGCTCCTTTTAAAATCATCCCCCGATCTGCAACGGCTTTCTGCTTCTATTGGACTCAAACGTACAAAGAACGGCACTTTTATAGCCGGAGATCAGGAACAGCCCCGCATTATTGAAATTGATATGTTTGGTAACCTGCTGCGCCAATGGGATCTTCAAAAATCAGGGTATACTTTTCATCACGAAGTTAAAGAAGCCGCTAACGGACATTTTCTGATTACGGTTACCAGGCCCGCCGCACGTTTAACAAATGGTCAGCCACGTATCAATGACCATATCATCGAACTGGATCCTGTGGCCGGTACCGTGGTCAAGGAATGGGATCTTGCCACGATACTCGATACCGCACGTTATGTGAAGCCTGACGGGATCACGCCCCCGCAATACGCCCAGAACCCCACAAACTGGGCACATAATAATTCGATCAATGAAATAGGAAATGATCTGCTGGCTACTGCGCGGTATCAGGGTATTTTCCGTTATACGCATGCCGGTAAGCTCCGGTGGATCATTTCCCCTCATAAATACTGGGGAGCCGCCTATCAGCCCTACCTGTTAAACCCGGTTGATGAAAACGGGGTTCCTGTAACGGACCCGGCGATTATTAACGGGGATGCACACACGCCGGGCTTTGACTGGCCCTGGGGCCCCCACACACCCGTTGTTATATCCGAAGACCAGATCCTTGTGTTTGACAATGGTTATAACCGTAACTGGGTACCTAATTTTGGTTCAGGTGCCACCAACTACAGCCGTGTGGTAGCATACCGGATCGATGAAAATAAAAAGACGGTACAACAGCTCTGGTCCTTTGGTGAAGAACGGGGTGCACAGGGCTTTTCACAGGCAATTTCCGGAGTACAGTTCCTGCCACAGACAAAGCACGTCTTATTCTGCCCCGGTATGGGCGTGTCAACGTCCATCGGACCCGGAGGACGTATTGTGGAGATCGATCCGGCAACGAATGAAGTATTATTTGAAATGGAGATTACAGCAACCAGCGGTACCGCGTTTCACCGGGTAACCCGTATGCCCCTCTACCCCGATACGCTCTGAACTATGATCAACAGGATACGTGCAAGTAAGACAGCAATTATGACAGAAGATTTTCAGCAACGTTTGGAAACGATTATCCATGAACAGGAGCAGCTGATCACAAAAGCGAATACGCCGCTTCATGACTATAACGGAATTGTACGCAGGTACCGGAACCCCGTCATAACCCGGCAGCACATCCCTGTGTCCTGGCGTTACGACCTGGACCCCCGCAGCAACCCGCTTTGTATGGAACGCATTGGTGTAAATACCACGCTCAATTCCGGCGCCATTAAATGGAAAGGGCGGTACCTGCTGATGGTCCGGGTAGAAGGTGTGGATCGCAAATCTTTTTTTGCGATCGCCGAAAGCCTCAATGGTACCGACCAGTTCCGGTTCTGGCCAAGACCCGTGTCATTGCCGGACCTGTCGCCTGAGGAAACGAATATCTACGATATCCGGCTTACCGCGCATGAGGATGGATGGATCTATGGCATTTTTTGCAGCGAGCGGCACCACCCGGAGGCTGCTCCGGGGGATCTTTCCGCTGCCCTTGCCGCCTCGGGCATCGTACGCACACGCGACCTTATAAACTGGGAGCGGCTGCCCAATTTCAGCGCAACGAGCCAGCAACGGAACGTAGTATTGCATCCCGAATTTGTGAACGGGAAATACGCGCTTTATACAAGACCGCAGGATAGCTTTATTCTTGCCGGCAATGGCGAAGGCATCGGCTGGGCGCTGATCGATGATCTTTGCAGCCCGGTCATCCAATCGGAAAAGATCATCAATAACCGGCACTATCATACCATAAAGGAGCTGAAGAACGGGGAAGGGCCCCCTCCCATTAAAACGCCAAAAGGCTGGCTGCACCTGGCGCACGGGGTCCGGAGCTGTGCTTCCGGCCTGCGTTATGTGTTGTATGTTTACCTTACCGCACTGGACGACCCCTCCGAACTGATCGCCGAGCCGGGAGGGTATCTGATGGCACCGGACCAGGAAGAACGCACCGGCGATGTATCAAATGTCCTGTTTTCAAACGGATGGATCGCCGATGATGATGGTACCGTCTATATTTATTATGCTTCCAGCGATACCCGGATGCATGTAGCTGTATCCACGATTGACCGGCTGCTGGATTACTGTTTGCATACACCACGTGATGGTTTCCGCTCCGCAGAATCGGTAAAAAGGATCAATGAGCTCATTGATAAAAACAACGCCTTTCTGGAACAATACGCATAAAACAGCGTATTTATGACCGTTATCCGGGGGGGCTGGTACCGGATCGCAAAGAAAATGGTCCATCTATGCCCTTAATAATGAACAGGAAGCCGATATTTGCTCATCTGACGATATAAGGGACAAAAAACGTTACATGAAGCTTGAATGGATCGATGCACTTATCATTGCCATATACCTGGTTGCAATGATCATTATCGGGTTGCTGCTCAAAAAAAAGGCATCGAAGAATATGGATGCATACCTGCTGGGAGGCAAAACCCTGCCTTTCTATTTACTGGGGCTCTCCAATTCATCGGGTATGTTCGATATTTCCGGAACCATGTGGCTGGTATACCTGGCGTTTACCTATGGCTTAAAGAGTCTCTGGATCCCGTGGTTATGGCCCGTGTTCAACCAGATCTTTATGATGGTTTACCTTTCTGTTTGGCTGCGCCGCTCGGGCGTGCGCACAGGGGCCGAATGGATCGGCACGCGCTTCGGTCAGGGCAAGGGTGCAAGCCTGTCGCATACTATTGTTATCCTGTATGCCATCATCGGGGTTATCGGATTTCTGAGCTATGGTTTTGTGGGGATCGGCAAATTCATCGAAGTGTTCCTGCCCTGGAATTCGGTAGCGCCCTATCTCCCTTTTCGCATCAGCCCGCAGTATGCACCGCATGTTTACGGCATATTCTTTACCGCTATAGCCACTTTTTATGGCATGCTGGGAGGGATGAAAGGCATCGTATGGGCCGATGTGATCCAGTTTGTTATTAAAACGACCGCGGGTATCGTTATTGCCGTTACCGCCATTAGCAGGGTAAGTCCCGAGCTCCTGGCCGCCCATACGCCCGCCGGATGGGATACCCCCTTTTTTGGCTGGACCCTTGATCTCGATTGGAGCCGGCTGTTACCGGCTATTACCAACAGGATCAGCGAAGACCAATACGGATTGTTTGCCATTTTTGTAATGATGATGTTGTTCAAGGGCATTTTTTTCAGTATGGCGGGCCCTGCTCCAAACTATGATATGCAAAAGATCCTGGCCTGCAGAACGCCCAGGGAGGCTGCTTTAATGAGCGGTTCGGTATCCGTGTTCCTGTTGATTCCGCGGTACCTGATGATCATGGGATTTACAGTACTGGCCGTTGTATTTTTCAGCAACGATTTCCGTATGCAGGGCGCAGGCATCGATTTTGAGACCATCCTTCCCAGAGCCATTCACCAGTTCCTGGGTATGGGACTTACAGGATTGTTGCTGGCCGCCCTCCTCTCTGCCTTTATGTCTACCTTCGCGTCTACCATCAACGCAGCACCGGCCTATCTCATCAATGATGTATACCTGAAATATATCAATCCCAAAGCCTCCTCCCGGGTACAGATACGCGCCAGCTACCTTATTGCAGTGTCTGTGGTGGCACTCAGTACGGTCATTGGCATTTACCTGCACAACATCAATTCGGTGCTGCAATGGATCGTATCTGCTTTATATGGCGGCTATATTGCAGCAAACGTGCTGAAATGGTACTGGTGGCGGTTCAACGGCAACGGTTTCTTCTGGGGCATGCTTACCGGTATTGCGGCAGCCGTCATTATTCCTGAATTTTTTCCGGACACCCTGCCGTTGTATTATTTCCCGGTACTGCTGGTGCTGTCGCTGGCCGGTTGCATTGCCGGCACACTTACCTCAAAGCCTACCGACATGGAAACCCTGATCGGCTTTTATGTAAAAGTGCGCCCCTGGGGCTTCTGGAAACCGGTGGCCGAAAAAGCCTGTGACCGTTATCCCGGTCTTAAGACCAATACGGCTTTTAAGCGGGATATGTTAAATGTAGCTGTAGGTATCATATGGCAATGCTGTCTCACATTAATTCCTATGTACATTGTGCTTCAGCAGCAACTTTCGCTGATCAACACGATCCTGGTGCTGGGCATTACCACCTGGATCCTGAAGAAGAACTGGTACGATAAAATGAACCGTGAGGAAGCAGAGTATGATGCCTTTATGAAAACCCTGCGATGAGCGGTCATCATCACCGTCAACTTAAGCGAAAAGTAAAACTGACAGCATTCACACACCATCCCTGCCGGGAGCGTATCGTGCCTGCAGCACTCCGTCTCCTGGTAACGGGTGCTGTCTTCCTGCGTTGAAAGAAGGACCAGGCCAATGATCTTTGTATTACGTCCGACGGGCCCCGATCAATCAGCAACTGCGAACATCAGTCTTCTATTAGCAGCAAGCTATACGCAGAATGAATCCCAGGGTCTATGCGGATTATGTTTGAACAGCAAGAGGCATCACCCCAACCAACTGTCAACAGCGAACATCAGTTCGCAGTATAAGAGAGGGACATCGAGCAGAGAGCCGTAGGCCCGGACCATATATTGACGGCGATGATGCGAACACAAATCACGGCAGCGTTCCGGTCAGTGTTCCCGCTTACGCTAAAATGATAACCCGTTGAAAAGATCATTTTGATACCCGTTCGTTACCAAATGTTCTCCCGGCCCTTAGAGCCGGTCCTAAACAACAGACCCCATCCGGCAATTTGCTTTGTTTTGGAACAGACACATTAAAACCATTTTTTGCAGTTGCTTTTACCGGCCGTTTTTCATTTCTGCCTTGGTTTTATGAAATGCCTTTATAAAACGCCTGCTCCTGTTAAATTTCTTTGCAGTTAATGGTATCATATATCATATTGTTTATGAGTGCCCACAAACCGGGTGCGCAGGCTATGGCCGCTAAAATGGCGCGTCGTCACCAACCGGCATTTGTTGCCTCCGGTATTGCAAGTCTTCAGGTCAACGACCAGAAGCAGCTATTTGTTCATACATAAACACATAAATTCCGGTTTTGGTAGTTTTTATGCCTGCGCATATAGGAGGGTAACTTCAGAAAAAGCGTAAAAGCATCAGAAAACCAATCAATTGCTATATATTTTTGGTATCTTTATCAGAGCAGGTCTACATCATATGTATGGTGTTGGCAGCTCAAAATAATCTTACTTTTGTTTTGTAAGTATACAAAGAATGAAACTTTCACTGGATCACAAAAATCATATCCCGCTGCATGTCCAGGCAGAGCAGTTGCTGCGTAACCTGATCAGGGATCCGCAGTATGCCGATGGAAAATTATTGCCCAATGAAGTGGATCTGGCCAAGCAGCTGGCCATTTCACGGACCACGCTGCGCCAGGCGTTGAACAAGCTGGTGTATGATGGCCTGCTCATACGTAAAAAAGGCATTGGCACCCGTATTGCCGGAACAACGGTTAGCTCCAAGTCCAATAACTGGCTGAGCTTTTCACAGGAAATGCAAACCCGCGGTATCCCTATCCGGAATTACGAGCTGCATGTGAGCTGGGTACGCCCGGAGGAGGCGATTGCAAACTTTTTCCAGATCGGTACCGACAAGAAGATCCTGAAACTGGAACGGTTGCGCGGACGCCCCGAAGCTCCTTTTGTATATTTTGTTTCTTTTTTTCATCCCCGGGTGGGGCTTACAGGCGAGGAGGATTTTAATACCCCCCTGTATGAAATGCTGGAGAAAAATCATCACATCATCGCCAACCTTTCCAAGGAAGAGATCAGTGCCAAGGCCGCCTCTAAATTTATAGCAGAAAAACTGGAAGTGCCGCAGGGAGACCCCGTTCTTTTCAGAAAGCGGTTTGTATACGACCAGGGCGAACGGCCTATCGAATATAACCTTGGGTACTATAAGGCCGATTCTTTCGTTTATACCGTAGAAAGCAGAAGGGAGCAGTAACGCGTTCCATTGTGATCAATGACACCCTGTATTAAAAAAGCTCCCTGGAAAGTAATGCAATGGCCAGTATGAACGGCAGAAAGACCAACGCCAGTGCCAGCGATGATGAAAAATATTTCAAGATAGCCCTGGGTCTCCGTTTAAAGAGCAGCAGCACCGCCCCTGCAACCAACACCAATAACGCAATAATAAGGTTTACAATAAGCGTGATACCCGTATATAAAACGGCAAACAACGCCGGTTGTACCACAATACCGGAGAGGAGACCGTATATCAACCCGCACACCAATGCAGCTCCCAATATCAGCAGGCCATACTTTATGCCTTTTTTAAAATGAAATAAGAAATATTTTCCCGGCGGCAGCGCGCGTATCGCCTCCAGTGCTTTTTCATCTTTTGAGGGGCGCGGCGGAACAGGGCTCTGTTTTCCCTGCCGCTTTTTAAAACGCGGCCACCATACAATAAAGCCGGTGATGAACAACAATAAAGGGATCAGACCACCTAAAAACGCCAGGATTTTTGTGGGAAGTCCTCCAAAGGAACCCAGGTGCAGGGGAACGATCCATGTAAGGTAGCTGTTGCCGATGTTGGGAAAATCCGTCTCACTGTTTAAAAGGACCTTACCTGTATACTGATCGATACTGAGCATGATCCGGTTCCCTTCCTTTGAAATACCATCGGAACGCATATCAAACCGGTAAGCTGCTGCGGAGTCCGCCGGATAGGCAATGCCCCGGATCACCGCGTTGGGAAACTGCCTTTTTGCCACTACCGCAGCGGCTGTAGGCGATAATGCCGGCCGGTGCTGCACCCACTCTGATTTCTGTCCAAAGATCTGCTGAACAGATTGTGGCGAACGGCCCGTTAGCATAAACAGGAATGCAATAAAGACCGGGCCAAACGTTAGCGCAAACCCGGTTAAAGAAAGCATGACCACCACCGGCGCGGAATATACGCCCAGGACATTGTGCCAATCGTAGTTCTGCCGTTTCCATCCGGATCTGAAATTTACCGTAAGCACAGACCTCCATTGTTTCCATTTCCGGTACTGCTGGGGCACCCAAAGGCGCAGGCCGCTGATGGTAAGGATCAATAAACAGAGGGTTGCCAGTCCTACAATGTATTGTCCCGGACCGGGCATCAGGAGGTTGGTGTGCAGTTCGGTTACAAAGCCGACAAAAGAGCTGTGATGCAGACGTTTACCGGTAAGCGTTGCGGTATAAGGATTGATGAAGAATTGTTCTTCTGTTGCAAAGTTGTAGCAGATATAGCTGATATTGGGATTCCCTTCCTTGGGCAGGTAGATATAATCCACCTTTTTCCCGGGATACTTTTGCGGTACCAGGGTGGCGATCTCCTCGATGGAATACCGCTTTTGCTTTTCCATGGATAAAAACAGGTCCCGGTTCAATGCCTGGTCGATCTCATCTCCAAAAACCAGGATGCTTCCGGTAAGTCCAACCACACAAAGTAATGCGCCGGCTATGATGCCCAGGTACAGGTGCCATTTCCCAAACCAGCGTTTCTGGTGAACGGCCCATTTCAGTTTTCTGTCTTTTCTTGCGGTCATAAGATTGCTTTCAATAAAATCACCGTTTGTGGAAACGATCATCCGGGCATAGCGGTTAAAATTTATAGGCAATGGACCCGATCAGCTGCCGGGGCATCTGCGGAATAAAATTGGTCCAGCCTTTCCAGTATTTTTGGTTGCTCACATTGTTCACTTTCAGCCCCAAACGGTAATGCCTCCGGTCATAGGTCAGGTGTGCACCCAGTATCGTGGCTGCAGGCAGTACCAGCCTACCATCGATATTGCTGTTAACGGCATTGGATTCACCGGAATGATTGAGGCTAAAGCCCAGGCCCAGCCCATCCAGTGCTGTTCTGGTAAACGTATAATTGGTCCAGAAATTAAAGGTATTGTAAGGGCCTGCCGGTACAGGGCGTAACCCGTTCACATCCGCATCAGCTTTTTGCATCTTGCTGTCGTTATAGCCATAGCCAAAAAGCAGGGTCCAGCCTTTGAAGGGATTGGCCAGCACTTCCACTTCAACGCCTTTGCTGTGCTGCTCGCCGTCCTGTATACTGAAGTTAGGATCTGCCGGATCCTGGCGCACTACATTTTTTACAAGGATATCGTAATAGCTGATGCTGCCGGTGATCTTATTTTTAAACAGTGCATATTTGATCCCGATCTCTTTCTGGTTGGCCTCTTCAGGCTCAAATGCAACGCTGTCCCGGCTCAGACCAAACTGATTGGTGAAGCCATTCTGGTAATTTGCAAACAACGACAGCTGGTCTTTGACCGGCATGAAGATCAATCCAAATTTTGGAGAAACTTTTGTTTGTACCGGTTTTACACCCTCGGGAACCGCGTCCTTTTGCTTATTGTCAAACCGGTCTATGCGTACACCAGCCGAAACGATCAGGTAATCTGTAATGTTGGTGATATTATTGATATAGCCGCTGAAAACATCAGAATGCTGGATATAGGGGCTTGCGTCTACACTGCCCCGGGTCTGGTAGGCATTGTCGATATTCGGCTTATTGTAAACAAGACCGGAGCCCGAACGACCACTGGCATCCACCACATCAAAAAGGTACGGATAAGGAGCCACACCATGCAGCAGGCCGTTAAAATAATAGTAGGTTACATCAGATCGGTAGGAAAGATAGTCGAGGCCCACAACCGCGCGGTTCCGCACATTTCCGAACGTATAGTCCGAAACAAAGTTCTGCTGAACATCAAAGGTTTTGGTGATCCCAACGGGTTTCCACACCATCCGGGCAACACTGTCTGTACCGGGTGTGCCAAAGTCCGGCGTACCGGTGGCCAGCGAGCGGAGGAAGTTGGCCGGATAGTTGGGTAACAGGTACTGAAAAGCGGCATAGCCGTTGTTGTGACTCAGGCTGTAGGTAACGGCCGTTTGAGAGGTCCAGTGGCCGGATAATTGATACCCGGCATCCGCAAAAAATGAATTGGTATTGGTCCTGGAATACACATCATCCGAAATGAACGACCGGTTGTAATCCAGTTTCAGTTCGTTGATCTTGTCTGTACCATACGCTTCCTTCAGGGTGCGGGGTGCATTGGCCATAATAGCATCCGCATTTTCTTTGGGCATAGCTGCGTATAACATGGAGCCCAGCAGGGCATTGATGGTGCTGGGTGGAAGGATGAACATAAAGTTTCCCCCGTTACTGTTGCCTTTGGAACCCGCGATCTCCGCGTCCGCGTTTAACGTAAAGCGGTCATTGGGCTTATATATAAAGGATGGAGCGATAATATAATTCTGCTGAAAGCCCGCATCCTGCCAGCTATCCTGGTTCTGCCCCGCCACATTCATCCGGAAGGCCATCTTGTCCTTCTTAAGCACCACATTGGCGTCTGCAGAGGCGCGCATAAAATTGTAAGATCCGTAAGCCACATCCACATAGCCCCCGTTATAAAAGTAGGGCCTTTTAGTGATCCGGTTGATGAGACCGCCATAGGAATTTACAATACTGCCAAACAGGGTGCCTGAGGGGCCCTTCAGCACTTCAATGCGATCCAGGTTTGCCATTTCCACATTTGTATTTACAATATTGGGCAAACCGTTCCGGGCCTTGGTTGTGGTCTGAAAGCCCCGGCTTACAAAAATAGAACCGCCATCCGGGCGGTTGGTGGCATCCCAGATCTTTGAGATCCCCGTTGCATTTTTCATGGCATCTTCCAGGCTCATGGCAATCTGCTTGCGCAGGATCACATCCGGGATGGCGGTAACCACCTGGGCATTTTCGAGGTTTGCCAACGGCATCTTGTTCGAGTACGCGCTGGCCCGGTTCATGATCTTATTGGTTTCCACGATCACTTCACTCAGCTCCTTTGAGGTTTCCCGGATGCTGAAATCGAATGTTGAATTGGTGCCGGGGCTTAATGAAACAGCTTTGCTTTCCCGCACATCGCCGGTGAAAGAAAGCTCCAGTATGTATTCCCCGGGCTTAATATTTTTTATCTGGTAGAACCCGTTCTCATTGGAGACAGTTCCCCATTTGGTGTCTTTGAGCACAATACTGATCAGCGATACCGGCTGACCGTCGGCAGTGGTTACTTTGCCTTGGATGGCTGTTTGCTGTGCATGTAAAAATAAAGCGCTACTCATAAAAAGCAACGCTGTCATCAACTTCTTTGTCATATCATCTTATTTAAATCCGGAGGCAAAATTACCTGAGGTTTCTGCTGTCCCGTTCCGAGATGCGGAAAAAATAAGCGATTTGTTTTTTTCCGGATTACGCAACCGGAAATGAGATATAACACTTGAGATTTGAGATATGGGACCTGAGCTTTCAGTGCCGGTTGTTTGGGGCATCCTTCAGCAGTAATGGTATCCGGCTGACCGGAGCATTTTTTTTCAGCGGTTATTTACCGGGTATTGTAAGATCAACGGCGTTGGGATGAGCAGTATGCCGTTAGTCTGAAAAGATTCTGTTTCGGCGCCAAATGATTTGCTAAGCCGGAAGAAACACAGAAGCTGCCAGCTTTCAGTCTTCAGCAATCGGTTGCCGGCAGCACTATAAAATGGCAATTACTGATAGATAGGATCATCGCTGTTCGTTGGTTTCAGATAAAAAGAAGATACTTTTGCTACTGAGCCCGGTCAGTTATAACCCGCTCCTCTTAGCCATAATCTCAAATCTGAAGCTGCATCCTGACCGCTTATCCAAAAAGCGTACTGCTCAGATACCGGTCGCCACGGTCGCAGGCAATAAAGACAATGGTCCCCTCCTCCAGCTCTGATGCGATCCGGATAGCGGCAGCGGCGGCACCACCGGTACTCATTCCGGAAAATACGCCTTCTTCCTTTGCCAGCCGGCGTGTATAGTTCACTGCTTCTGCTTCGGTAATGTCCATAACCCGGTCTACCCGCCGCGGATCAAATATCTTTGGAAGATAGGCTTCCGGCCATCTTCTGATCCCCGGAATCGATGCTTCTTCCGTGGGCTGGCATCCGACAATCTGTACCTCCGGGTTTTGCTCTTTTAAAAACCGTGAGCACCCCATAATCGTACCCGTGGTACCCATGGCACTTACAAAATGCGTTATGGAACCCCTGGTATCCCTCCATATTTCCGGAGCGGTCGTTTTATAATGTGCCCCCCAGTTGTCATCATTGGCAAACTGGTTTAAAATAAAGGCCTCTCCTTTTGCAGCCTTGGCTTCCGCATAGTCGCGGCAGGTCTCCATGCCTGTGAGCAGCGTAACCCGGGCTCCAAAGGCTTCCATGGTCAGGGTGCGCTCTCTCGTAGAGGTATCCGGCATCACCAGCTCCAGGTCCAGGTCGTAAAACCGGGCGATCATCGCCAGGGCAATGCCTGTATTTCCGCTGGTAGCTTCCACCATTTTATCACCGCGCTTAATATCTCCCCGCTCCAGGGCAGAGGCGATCATATTCAGCGCAGCGCGATCTTTTACACTACCGCCGGGATTATTGCCCTCCAGCTTGGCAAATATTTTTACGTTGGAGTTGGGATTGATTTTTTTGAGTTCCACCATGGGGGTGTTACCTACCAGGTCCAGTAAAGAAGCCATAATGAAAAATTACAAATTCTAAATCCTAAATTAAAAAATCCGGTTGTAAACCCTGAGCTGTCAGATTTGAGCTGTTAGCTGAGGGTTATAAACGCGCTGTTATTCCAGTATTCCCTGTTCTACCAGGTCGATCGATGGCCGGTGATAGACTTTTGAGTTGGGCGGAATACTCCTTGTAAGCCATACATTACCACCCACAATACTATTACGCCCAATTACGGTATCTCCGCCCAGTATGGTAGCATTGGAGTAGATCACCACTCCGTCCTCCACCGTGGGGTGCCGCTTTTGATCCATAAGGCTTTTATCCACGCTCAATGCACCAAGGGTTACGCCCTGGTAGATCTTAACATGATCGCCGATAATGGTAGATTCCCCGATAACCGTACCGCTGCCATGATCAATACAAAAATAAGCACCGATAGCTGCGCCGGGATGAATGTCGATACCGGTAATGCCATGTGCATACTCTGTAACAATGCGGGGCAGGTGCGGGATCTGCTGGTTCAGCAAACCGTTGGCGATACGGTAATAAGCGATCGCAAAAAAGCCGGGATACGCACGGATTACCTCAAACCGCGTTTTAGCCGCAGGATCACCGGAAAGAATGGCTTCGATATCCGTATTCAACAGCCGGTAAAGTTCGGGCAGCTGTTTGAAAAACCCGCCGGCTTTCTTTGAAACCTGTTGACAGGTATCGGTCAGTTCCAGGATGGCCCTCAGCTCTTTTTCCCGGAGCTCCAGTTTATGATGCACTTCTTCCTCACTGATGGGAAAGCAGTCCGCACGCTCTGGAAACAACAGGCAGATCAACGCATCGGCCCAGGAAGAAATAACATGATTCGGAGGCACCGCAGGCACCCCTCGCTGCGATTCAAATATCTTCTGATAAAATAGATTGTTCATATTCACCTGATCGTACCCCGCAAATCTACCATAATAATTAAAAAACCGGCATAAAAATAAAGCAGACCTGTCGGCAGCAACTGCCGCGCTTACAGGGTGTTACTAGGCTAAACGTTTGAAAAGCGGTTTTGTTCGCCCGTGCCGGCGTCCGGAACCGGCCCTTTATGTCTTCCTGATAAGGTCCTAACGCTCCTGCTGAATAACCGCCCCCTGTCATCACAAGCAGGATAAAACGCCATGACAGCGCTTATTTTCCCGGGGTAGTCCTGTACCCTGCAGCAGGTCAGCTGCAGGGTACAGGCCGGCGGCAGGCAAAATCTTCACATAATACTTAGTGCTGTTTTGTTTTTGGCATCATCCTTGTATATATTTTAATCCCTTTGAGCTATTTTTTTATACGCAGGGATACTGCATTTCTGGTGGTTAGTTCAATGATTTTTTTTTAGTTCAGAGGTTAAATAAGTTAGTCAATTTTCTCATAAGCAGTTAGTTTTGGTTGCGTCCCCTGTTTCCACAGGGGACTATTTTTTTCAGGTACGGAGCAAACCTGATAATAAATACTTTATTGATATCAGCGTTGTTTAAACGTTTGCCCCTAACAACGTTAGAACAGTCACTTCTGTTGATTCCCTGCAAATTCAATACATCAGAATCTGATCTTCCCCGGAAATCAGCGGACTACGACAATGTATACACGTTTAAACAACGTCCCCGCCTAAATTAAAATCATGGAGCCGCAAATACTCAAACCTGAAAAAGAATGCCGGCAGGCAATGGAAAGCCGCAACGTTGAAACGGTAAAAGCCCTTAGGCGTTTCCCCTGTATCGTTGCCGGAAAAAATGGAGTACCGGAAGTTGATGAACCTTCGTTTAAAAAATATTCGATTCCGTCGAATCCCGGCAAATAAAGCTCCCCGATATTTCCGGCCCCTGGTTCCAACTGATCCGGGAAAACACCGCAGCCATATCGTATCTAGTTGAATTGTAGTACATTACAAAGGAGCGGCGATCTTCATTCGGCTGTGCCTGTACCTCAACCTGGATAAAGGAGAACGGTAGCTGGCTCTGCGCCGTGCATACAGAATCAGATCTGAATCAATAGAGAACCGCAATACGCTCCTCTTTCTCCGGCAATTGTTTCCCCGACAAAAGCGGCGTTCGTACCAATATCCGGAGAACCTTAATCAACCGCATTAGCGGCTTTTTTTGATGACGGGCAAAATTGTCATTCAAAATCTTTACCGGACAGCCGATCAATATCAAAAGTCCATTTGATAGCTGATAACAGGCCATTCGCAATATAAGATTTCAATCACCAGTTTGTTAATGGCCGCATTCAGACGATGAAAGGCGGATCATTCTTATCCAACCGCAGACCATAACACTTTTGATAACCGATGTCCGATACGTTAGAGAAAAAACATTATTTCTTATTATAGTTTTAGTGACCTCTGAGCCAACTTTAATCTTTAATCGCAAAACCAATACGATCATACGTGTCAGAACTGAGCATCTGTCTGTACTTCTGCTATTCTTACACCGTTCCCCTGACGAGGATAAAAGGGCGAGACGAATTACCGCTATTTTAATTATTTTTAACCTTATCTTTAATTTATTTACTGATTTGCTACCTTAGCATACAGATCATCCCGCTTGATAGTCAGAATCTAAACTGTATAATGGGCGGAAAGCTGTTATATGGTTTAAATCGTTTGGCATGAGGGCCCTCTTAATCTTATTGATATTTTTTTCTATTACCAGTAACGCCCAGGTAATCGACCTCCAGCATCAAAGTCCTGTTGTTAATATTGGGAAAAGTGTCCGCTATTTTGAGGATAAAAAAGCAGCGCTTTCTTTTACTGATGTACAGCAAATATACGGGGACGGAGGTTTTAAAAAGGGCACCACCGATATATTGAATTTTGGCAATGTGCCTTCTGCGATCTGGATCCATATTGATATTCATTCGGCGTCCGATGGCGTTCATTATCTTGTTCTGGATGCCTCATCCCTGGAAGCGATCGATTACTTCATGCCCGCCGATACCGGCTGGCGATCGTTACAGGCAGGATCCATACGTACCCCTTCCGCAGGCGTAAAAAGTACGAATCATTATATATTTCCTGTTCCCGCAAACAACACGGAGACCACCGCCCTCTGGTTAAGGATCAAAACAAGGAATATTATGATTGTGCCCATCAAAATCGTAAGCGCCGATGGATTGTTTGTTCTGGAGAATTCGATCTTTAAGATCATAGAGATCGGCCTTATAGGTGCCTTCCTGGCGCTTTTCGCTTTCCATCTTTTTTTGTTCTTCGGCATCTGGGACCGGTCCTATCTCTATTATTGCCTTTATACCCTGAGCTTTGGTTTTTATGTGATCGGATACCTTGCCGGGTATGCATACCTTCTGGGTACAGACATGCGGATCCTTCTTAATAAGTACCCACATGTTTTTCTTTGCCTGGCCCTTGTTTCTTCTATTTTAATTACTCAAAAGGTATATAAGCTCAGAGAAATTTCACCGTCCTTATTCAGGCTTTGCAATTCGATGCTGGTTGCAACCGTTGTGTTGCTGATCATCAGCTTGCTGGGACTTAAGCCTGTGGCTGCCGGGGGAGCGCAGCTTCTTGGCCTCCTTGTACCGCTTACGCTTCTGATATGCGGAATTGTTATTAACCGTACGAGCGGTCAGCCAACCATCTATTTTACCATTGCCTGGTTTTCGATAATTGCAACAGCCATCATCTATGTGCTCAGCCTTCAGGGGATTTTTGAGTATCGTGCAAACAGCCGTCTGATATTGGAAGGAGGCCTTATGCTCGAGTTTCTTCTTCTTGCCTTTGCATTGGGTAAACGCTACCATTCCATCCTTATTGCACAAAGGCAGATCGAGGAAGAAAACTATCAATTGGTCAAGGATCAGAATGAAAAACTGGAAAAGCTCGTGGAAAAGCGCACAGAAGCGCTAAGGCATACAATTCTGAAATTAGAAACATCCGATAAGATAAAAAATAAGATGTTCTCGATCGTGGCACATGATCTCCGGACACCCTTTAATGGCATCCTGGGGCTTTTTTCCTCGGGAGCGATCAATGAACTTTCTTATGATGAGCTGAAGCTGGTGATTGGTGAGAGTAAAGAAAATTTTTACGAGCTTAAGAATCTTTTAGATAATCTTCTGCACTGGGCAAGAGTACAGATGAACGAGGTGCAGATCGTTCCCGTGCCTTTCGATCTGCCGGCCATGATAACAGCGCTCGCCGGTGTTTATAAACCCGTAGCAGCGCGAAAATCGATACAACTTGAGATAAAGACGGCCCCCGATCTGAAACCGGTAAAGGCGGATAAAAATCATATCCTGGTCGTATTGAGAAACCTGTTCGACAATGCCATAAAGTTTTCACCACCCGAGAACGTTATTTATATAACCTTGTCGAAAATGGGAACCCATGTACAGATCAGTATCGAAAACAGAACCGACGCCGGAGCCGTGGAAAAAATCAATAGCTGGATGGACGGACAGCAATTTACAGCCAGTTACGGGACCGCCAATGAAAAAGGTGTGGGACTTGGACTTAGCCTTTGCAGCGACTACCTTGAAAAAAATGGCAGTCGTCTGGAAATAACGAATTTACAAACATCCATCCGGTTCAGTTTTGAACTGTTGATCTCCGGTGGCAGTGAATAGTGCTGCCGGATTAGCGCATTACGCTCGATTCGTAAGACCGCTTTCTCAGATATGATCCACTGGCAGGGTAGACAATCAGAATTTACTGATAGTTGGCTAAGATCTTCATTTCTTTTTACATGTATAAAATCCCGATCAAATCAAAAAACATGTAACCCGTTGCCACACTGTCCTTCAGCCGTCATATTTTCTCCTTCATACATCTGAAACCGGTATGTTCCTGGCCCGTATGTCAAACCCGGTTCAGGCCGCTCCCACTCCCTCCCCTATATTGTTGTTGCAAGCCCCCAAAAGTAATGCTCATAAGAACCTTCTGCAATAAAACTTCAAAAGACCTGTTCGGTAATACAATATCTGTTTACTTTTAGCCAGACCTAGTCGTCAAAATTTTTGTGAACCTTTCCCTGATAAATATCATCCCAGCCGATCAGGGGATAGATATTATTTTTCTTTGCCTCTTCTTCAAAAACGTTTTTAAGCTCCTCCAGCTTTTGAGGATATTTTTTTGCCAGATCTATCCGCTCGTTAAAATCCGCATTGAGATCATATAATTCCCACTGGTCGTTATCATACTTTTTGGTAAGCGCTTCCTCCTGATCTCTCAGAAAATCAATTTGTGTAGGGTGATAGAAAATGCCTGCTTTCCAGCCGTTTTTATAAATGGCCCGCGATCCGAATATGCTGTAATACTGGGTATGATGACGGGAGGAAGCCTCCTTGTTAAACACAGAATAATATAATGAAATGCCCTGCAGCGTATCCTGTTTTACCGATCGTATTGCCACCGGCGCTTTCAGACCGATAAAGTCCAACGTAGTTGGCAACAAATCGATAACATGACCGTATTGATTCCGTATGCCCCCTTTTTCTTTGATTTTGTCCGGATAGAACATAACCAGCGGCGTATGGGTTGCGCCCTCTGCGTTGGCATCATTTTTCCAGTATTTAAAAGGCGTGTTGAGTGCTTGCGACCAGCCGACCGGGTAACTGGTATGCCTACCTTCAGGTGTACCAATAACATCAATATTGGCCAGGTTCTCTTTGAAAAAGTCGCCGGAGTAATTGCGGATCGGGTTTTTATGAATAGCTCCGTAAAAGCCCCCTTCCTTGGTAGCACCATTATCTCCAATTACGAGCATTATGAGTGTATTGTTTAACTGGTCAATACTTTTCAGGTAATTGATTACCCGTCCAATTTCGTGATCCGTATAGGTTAGATAACCAGCATAAACTTCCATAAACCTGGCATAAAGACGTTTCTCATCCGCATTCAGGGTGTTCCATGCTTTCACATTAGGGTTCCTGTCCGGAAGTTTGGCATCTGCCGGTATAACCCCTGATTTGATCTGGTTTGCCAGGGTCTTTTCCCGGTATACATCCCATCCTTCGTCGAACTTCCCTCTGTACAGATCACTCCATTCCTTAGCCACCTGGTGTGGCGTATGCGTTGCACCGGGAGCATAATACAGGAAGAACGGCTTATCCGGTGCAGCCTTCTTTTGCCTACGAATATATTCAATGGCCTTATCCGTTATCTGGGCATTTAAATGCCTGCCATCGGGTTTGATATGTGTGTTGTCCTCGACTAAATTGGGGTTATACTGGTCTGTAGCTGATTCAAGAAATCCAAAGAAATGTTCAAATCCCTTTCCGGTAGGCCAGCGGTCAAACGGGCCGGCGTCGGTGGCTTCCTCATCCGGCGTTAATCCGTATTTGCCCACGGCAAAAGTATTGTAACCGTATGAACGCAGTATTTCCGCAATGGTGCCGTCTTTGGAAGGGATGCGCCCGTACCAGCCGGGGAAACCGGCAGAATTGCTCTTATGCGAGAATCCGCCCTCAGTTACAAAGTGGTGATTACGCCCGGTGAGCAGGGAGGCCCTTGTTGGTGCGCATATACCGGCGTCGTGAAAATCAGTATAACGTATGCCGTTATTGGCCAGACTGTCAAAAACAGGAGTATTGATCAGCCCTCCGAATGCAGTGGAAGCGCCAAAACCTACATCGTCTAATAATATCCACACAATATTGGGCGCATCTTTAGGCGCTTTTACTTGTTTGGGCCACCATTCCTTCGACCCGGTCAGGGTTTTTCCTACAACGCCCTGGTAGGATTGGTCATCCTGTGCGTGGCTCTGCTGACTACCCAGTGTAATAAAAGTCAAAAGCAACAATTTGACAGTTGTACTATGCCTTATTAATTGTTTTATCATCTGTCTGTTTTTTTGAATACATTTTTTAATCAGTCTTCAGTGCCGGCATTTTCCGGGCCCTTCAAAAAGTTGATGGTTACTTTTTTAATTTTTCCCGTAAAATTGAACGGACTTTGGTATCTGTCAGATACGGTGCTATGCAGATCACGGCCCACATCGGTTCCATCGGATCGGTTGGAAGTCAGAATGCGTGCCTGCCTGCCGGTAAAACTCCTTTGCCCTGCTTTCTGGTCATTAACAAAAATGGTTTCAGTACCGGAAATTTCATTTGTCCCGGATGCTTTGGTGTAATGATATTCGAGTTTAAAATTGACACGCCCCCTGGGAATGGGGTTATTGCCAACCAGGTATTCGGTTTTGTTGTCAACTTTATGCGCATATTGAAATTTACTATCCTTAACAAAGAGACTGATTCCACTTTTTTCTCCGCCGATGGCGAATAAAACACCTGCTTCTTTTCCTGATTGAATGTCTGTTTCAACGGTCACCGTAAAAGATTTGCCATCGTAAACCGGGGTGCTTACACCTACCAGGTTATCCACTCCGGGATAAAGCGTAATGTCTGATTGATAACTATAAACGCTGCGGCCCTGGGCCAGCTTCGCTGTTGTGAAATCCTTTAACGGATAAACATTGTATTTACGAGCCTCTTCGTCAAACAGGTGTTGCAGCTCCTGTAGTTTTTTGGGCTGATCAGCTGCAAGGTCATGCTGTTCATTAAAGTCCTTATCCAGGTTGTAGAGTTCCCACACGTCGTTATCGAAGCGCTGGCCCTGGGTATGCCAGGTTTCCGCCTTCCATCCATCTTTATAGATTGCTCTTGATCCTGAAATTTCGTAGTATTGTACGTTGTGCCGTGATGGTGCCTTAGGCTGATCGATGGCATAAACAAGGCTCGTTCCTTCAACAGAGTCCTGCCTGTAGCCATTGATTACCGGGGGTATCTGACCGTGTATCAGTTCCAGCGTGGTTGGTAAAATATCTATTACATGACCATACTGGTTCCTCACCCCGCCTTTATCTTTAATTACTTTGGGGTAGTAAATAATCAGCGGGCTGCGTGTCCCCCCTTCGGAGTTTGCATCTGTTTTCCAGTATTTAAAGGGCGTATTTGCAGCCATAGCCCATCCTACAGGATAGTCTGTGTGCGATTCGTCCGTTCCGATAATATCGCGGGCATTTAGAATCGCGTCAATCTTGGCTTCGTCTTTTAGCGGGTTGATGGCTTCATTAACTGTTCCGTTCTGCCCCCCACCCTTGCTCGCGCCGTTGTCACCCAACACCAAAACGATCAGGGTATTGTCCAATTGATCAATCTGGTCCAGATAATTTACAATACGGCCAATCTCATAATCAGTATACGAGTAGAAAGCGGCATATACTTCCATGAAATGAGAAAACGCCTGTTGTTCTTTGGCCGAAAGGGAATCCCATGCCTTAACACCCGGGTTTCTTTTAGGTAATGTAGCATTGGCAGGGATAAGGCCTTGCTTTTTTTGTCGCTCAAGAACTAATTCGCGGTATTTATCCCAGCCAAAATCAAATTTACCCTTGTATTTGTTAATCCACTCCCGGGCCACCTGGTGCGGCGAATGGGTAGCACCGGTTGCCAGGTACAGGAAGAAGGGTTTGCCGGGAGCCGCTGATTTTTGATTGGCAATATACGTTATCGCCTTATCTGCCAGCAGCTGGTTAAGGTGGGTCGTATTGGGTTCAATATCCAGTTTGGTCTGATCTTCCCATAATTCAGGATGCCATTGGTCTGTAGCTCCCGGCAGGAAACCATAGAAATGGTCAAAACCTCTGCCTGTAGGCCAGCGATTGAACGGCCCGGCCTGAGAATTTTCTGCCACCGGGGTTAAGTGCCATTTACCTAAGGCGAAAGTGTTATACCCGTTTTCGCGGAGAATTTCTGCTACAGTCGCCTTTTCAAACGGTATTCGGGTATCGTATCCTGGAAAATCTCTGGCGGCCGGAGTCAGCATGCCTACGTGCGCGGAATGGTGGTTGCGGCCGGTTATTAAGGCCGCCCTGGTTGGTGAACAAATAGCCGTTGTATGAAAGTTACTGAAGCGCAGCCCATTATCAGCCAGCTTTTCAATATTGGGGGTTTCCACAAGTCCTCCAAATGCGCTGGTAGCACCAAAACCGGCATCGTCTATCAGTATCCATACTACGTTGGGAGCATCGGGCGAGGCCTGTTTATTGTATTCGATTTTGTAGGGAACAGATGTTTCCAGGGTTTTGCCAATAACACCTTTGAAGGGCTGCTGCGGACTGTGTTGTGTATGGCCTACCTGAATTGCCGCTATCATGATGATAAGCGGTGCGTATGTTTTTTGGGCAGCCAACAAGAGCTTCGATTTCATGATGCCTGTTTTATGTTATCATTTAAATTTACTTTGAGCCAGAGCCGCTACGGCCACCGGAGATCGTCACGGTAAACCGTTATGTTATCACTTTTTAATTTCAAGACCCGGATATTCCCGTTTGGGCTTACCGGGGTCACCGGGTTGCCAGGCGGGCAGCCTGGTAAACTCCTGTTTAAAGGAGGCCCGTACCAATTCAATTTCCGGGGTACCGCTGCCCTCGGCGATCGGATTGGTTTCTTCCGGGTCTTTTTCCAGGTCGTAAAAGCGACCGTCCTGGTAGAGCTTATAACGGTGATTGCGGAAAAAGCGGGCCGCTTGTTTATTGATCTCTTCGGAATGAAGCGGGTTATAGTGCGTAAAGATCCATTTCCTGGGATGTCCTTTTTTGCCCTTTATCTGTGGATAAATACTATGGCCATCGGTATCCCATTCTTTAGGAACCTTCAGCCCGATTGCATCGGCTATGGTGGGCAGGAAATCGGTAAAATCTACCAAATCGTCTGTCTCATGCCCGGCATAACGCCCGGTTCCCCAGTTTACAATCAGCGGTACACGGTCTCCGCGATCGATTGTAAGTCCTTTGCCCCCCTTAACCGTAGTGCCGTCTTTTAGCGGAGTAACAACAGCCCTTCCGGTACCATTATCGCCGGTAAAAATGATGATGGTATGTTCATATAAATTCAGGGCCTTTAATTTTTGAATGATCCTGCCCACATTTTTATCACTATACGTTACCATATCCCTGAAATTGGCAGTATCTTTTCTGAACCTTCCCGAAACATCATTTTCCCAGCTTTTACTGTCGGGAGTAGGTACGAAAGGATCATGTACCAGGGCCATAGGATAATAGGCCAGAAATTTTTTGTCCTTGTTTTGTTCTATAAAGTTCAGCAGGTAATCCGTAAAGATATCCGGGCCGTAGTCGTCATTCGTTGACTGCAGCGTTATGCCGTCACGTTCAATGAGTGGCCTGGCATAGCGCTCGCCGTCGTTTCGCTTATAGGATAACTGCCACAGGCAATAATGATCAAAGCCGAAATGCGCCGGTAGTTTATTGTTAAATCCCAATTGCCATTTTCCGGCAATGGCCGTTACATACCCGGCTTTTTTTGCCAAATGGGCAAACGTGTTCTGGTACGGATCCAGATATCCGAACTCCACATAATTTTTATAATTGTATTTCCCGGTCATTAACTGTACCCGTGAAGGCGTACACAACGGCTGAGAAAACCCATAGTTAAATTTCAGACCTTCCCGGCCCAGCCGGTCGATATTGGGCGTATTATAGGTACTTCCGTAAACGCCAATACATTCTTTACCCATATCATCTGCCAGGATAAGAATAATATTGGGCTGCCGTTTTGACGAAGGCTGGGCATTTACCCCGGTGTGTCCTGCAATAGTAAGCAGGCTATACAGCATTATCACGTTTATTTTCATTCCGGTAATTATTATATTGTCAGGGTTTATATAATGAAGCTGGGATTGCAGATCTTTTTTGAGCGTATTGCTTTTTGCTTTTTAATTACCGTCCCATCCGGGGTTGTTAGGCAGCAATGCCGGGTTCAGGTCAATATCGTGTTGCGGCAGCGGCAACAGATAATTCTTTTCCGACGCATTAATTTTGCCAACCTTGTGCGCCGCAGTTATCATACGTTTGGTTCTGACGAGGTCAAACCAACGCTGAAATTCAAGCATCAATTCCTTACGACGCTGTAAATAAACGGCCTCTTTGAAACTATTATAGTCGAATCCGGCCAGGTCAACCGTTGGGTCGGGGACATTAACCGGCTTTTTGTAGGCCCTCCTGATTACCTGGTTAATAGCATTATAAGCTGCGGTTGTAGGCGCATGGTTCTCTTCATTGAGTGCCTCGGCATAAATCAGTAATATTTCCGCAAACCGCATTACCGGAACATTCTGATTTGACTTGGTGGGGTTGGTAATGGTTGAGGGATCCCAGTATTTACGAAAACGCGGGGCAAATGTATAGGTTTTACCATCTTTGGGACTTACAAGGGCCGTAAAAAAAGTAACATCCCTGCGTGTATCATTCGCATCAAATATATTGTATGCATCTTCAGTAGGTTCGTCTGTGCCTGCCGCCGCTATACCCGGAATACCTACCGGCGTGCAGGAAGTTCCCATACGGTTACCCTGATCATCTCCTCCTTCTCCCTGGCATTGGGCCGAGAAGATGTGTTCCCTGCCGTTTTTGGTAGCCACATTAAATACATCTGCATAATTGTCAAACAACGCGTAACCGTAAGGGCCCTGAATAACTTCCAGGCTCTTGGCGGCAGCTTTGTCCCATTCCTCGCGGGTAAGATATACTTTAGCCAGTATGGCTTTAGCTGCACCACCGGTAGCCCGGCCGGCATCCGCTCCACCATACACCGGCGGCAGGTTTTCGGCATCGGTGAGGTCGGCAATGATCTGTGCATACACATGCTCCACCGGTTCTCTCTTTACCTGTATCGCATCTTTACCCAGCGATCTGGTTTCGTGCAGGATCAAAGGCACTTCTCCCCACAACCGTACCATATTAAAATAGAGTAAGCCACGCAGAAATTTCGCTTCATTTACAAGCCGGTCACGTAGTGTGGGATCCATATCAATGGACGGAATATGATCAATGGCGATATTGGCGCGGTCAATAGCCGTATAATGCTGCTGCCATAATTGTTCAATCCGCACGTTTGAGGTGGATTGTGTTACGGCAGAGAGTTCCCTGGCGGCTATTTCAGTAACCCGTTGCCCGGCAATCACATCATCCGTTGGATATTCAACTACCTGGAGAAAGAGGCGATTATACATTTTGAGTCCGCCCGGGTTTAGTGCTGCCTGGTAAATGCTGTTTACCGCTGCAACTGCATCTTCCCGGCTTTTATAAAACTGCCCGGCCGTTAAAATTGAATCAGGGGCCTCCCTCAGCTTCGTGCAGGATGCAGGGATCAATATAACAACAACTAAATAAAATAGCTTCTTCATAATCATAAAAAATAATGCGATCAATTAAAAGGTGATATTTACGCCTCCTGTAAATTGCTTGGCGTTTGGATATACGGCATAATCAACGCCCTGATTTAACGTGCTCTGGCCGTTCCTGCTTACTTCAGGATCATAACCAGTGTAGCTGGTCCAGGTTGTAAGGTTCTGTGCAGAAACATAAAACCGTACCCTGGCATTATTCGCTGTTGACGCAAATTTTAACGGAAGCGTATAACCAAGTACAAGGGTTTTCAAACGCAGATAAGAGCCGTCTTCAACATAGCGATCTGAATTTACAGCGGCCGGGTCCTCATACGCACGGGGTATTACATTACCTTGATGCTGTGGCGTCCACCGGTCTAGAGCGGTTATTGATGCATTTTGCTGTCCGCTTAATATTTCCAGTTGCTGTTTATTCTGGTTATATATTTTGTTACCGTATGAGCCCTGAAAAAAGATATTCAGATCAAAATTCTTATATGAAAAATTATTGGTGAACCCTCCCAGGAACTTGGGTTGCGCGTTCCCTAGCAGGAAACGGTCGCCGGTAGCCGTAATAATACCATCCCCATCTTTGTCTACATAGCGCTGATCGCCGGGTTGATTCTTTGTCAAATATACCGGGAGGTTGGCAATATCATCGGTCTGCTGAAAAATCCCATTGGTTTTTAGCCCGTAAAATGAGCCCAATGGCTGGCCAACCTGGGCAATACTTACGCCTGAAATAATACCCCCGACACCGTCACCCAGACTTAATACTTTATTTTTGTTCAGGGAAAATACCAGGCCGGAATTCCAATTAAAATGGCCCCGGATATTCTGGGTATTCAATGCAAATTCAAGCCCTTTGTTGGATACCGTTCCGTAATTTTGAAGCGCTGTCGACTGCCCTGTGGTATAAGGCAGCGGCACAT
>Ga0222424_100424_pt1 | contig 24970 bp, 25 predicted proteins | sample 2B2ome_FD_182468 | JGI IMG/M metagenome (GOLD analysis project Ga0222424, IMG submission 182468) | Enriched microbial communities from leaf-cutter ant dump, University of Wisconsin, Madison, United States - 2B200A (version 2) | ecosystem: Environmental > Terrestrial > Nest > Insects nest > Nest... | reverse complement strand
GCGGAGCATGCTCCGCGCCTGCGCAACGGTATCCGCTTGCAAGCGGATACGCGCCCTGCAAGGGCAGCGAGTTGGTTTCATTTCCCGATTTTGGCGCGGCGACAGCGGGAAGCCGCAGGCCAGCGTCCTTGCGCCGGAGCAGTGCTCCGGCCCTTCTTTTGCCTACTTTTCTTGGCGAGCGAGACAAGAAAAGTAAGTGGCCGCCGGACCACACCCGGCTTGGTACTACGGAGTAGCAACGGTTTCAGTGAGCTACGAACGACACTGGGTTCCCCCTTGCAGGGCGCGTTTTCGCTTGCAAGCGAAAACCGTTTCGCAGGCAGACCGCATGCGGTCTGCATTCCCTGCTTAACCCTTCGCGGGAACGACAAGTTGAGAAGTTAGCGCAAACCGTTTCGCAGGCAGACAGCATGTTGTCTGCATTCCCTGCTCAACCCTGCGCGGGAACCACAAGCCGGAACCTTGGCGACTCACTCGCTCACGCTCACGGCACCTTCCCCAACCACGCCGCACTGCCGAACTTCTCCCCGATCAGCCTCTCCGCCTCGTCAATTTCCGCCGCCAGCAAACCGCCGCGCACCAGTCCGCCATGCCGGCGCCGGAAGGTATCGATCATCCGCTCGATGATCGCCTCGCGCGCCAGTCCGGTCTGGCTGCGCAGCGGATCGACGCGCTTGGCGGCGCTGGTGGTGCCCTTGTCGGACAGTTTTTCGCGGCCGATGCGCAGTACCTGCAGCATCCTGGTGGCGTCGATGTCGTAGGCCATCGTCACGTGGTGCAGGAAAGCGCCGCCGCGATGGGCCTGGGCGGCGCCGCCGATCTTGCCGGCGGCGGAGGTGATGTCGTTCAGCGGCTGATACCAAGCGTGGATGCCGAGTTCGCCGAGCGCATCCAGCACCCAGGCGTCCATGTGCGCATAGGCTTCTGGAAAACTCATGCCGGCGATCAGCGACAGCGGCGCATAGATCGAATAGGTGATGGTGTTGCCGGGCTCGACGAACATCGCGCCGCCGCCGCTGATGCGGCGCACCACCTCGATGCCGTGGCGGGCGGCGGCGTCGGCGTCGACCTCGTTCCTGACCGACTGGAAGATGCCGAGCACCACCGCCGGTGCGGCCCATTCCCACACGCGCAAGGTTGGCGGGCGGCGGCCGGCGGCGACTGCGTCGACCAGTACCTGGTCGAGCGCCATGTGCTGCTGCGGCATCTGCGGCGGCTCATGGATCAGCTGCCAGTCGTGGTCGCGCCAGTCGCTTTTGTTCATGCCAGCGCCCTTTGCACGACCACCGCGATGCCTTCGACGGTGAGGCCGTACATTGCCACCGGCGGCGCCAGCGCGGCGTTGACGGCGGCAACGATGCGCGCGCCGTCGGCATCGGCCGGCAAGCCTTCCAGCGCGGCGTCGATCGCCTCCAGCGCCTGCGGTGGCTCCAGGAAAAAGTCGCCGGACAGCCGCACGCCGGTCAGGCGGCCGCCGCTCACCCGCAGATCGACCACCACCAGCTTGCCGCCGGGTATCTTGTATTCGGCGTGGCGCGCCATGCCGTCCGCCGCTTCGCTGGTCACCTGGCCGTTCGTCGCGCTCATGGCTCCAGCCGTTTCCCGGCGTCCTTGCCGGCCTTGCGCTGCTGCTGCGCCAGCAGGCGCCGGCATTCGTCCTGCTGGGCGATGATTTCGGCCAGCGCGCCTTCGATGTCCTCGCGCTGCTGCTCCATCTTTTGCCGCTGCTGCGCCAGCACTTCGAGGAAGCGCTCCATCTGCGCCTGGGTGTCCTTCGGCGACTCGTACATGTCGACCAGTTCCTTGATCTCCGACAGCGTCAGGCCGAGCCGCTTGCCGCGCAGCGTCAGTTTCAGCCGGGTGCGCTCGCGCGCGGTATAGACGCGGGTGCGCGCGCTGCCTTCGCGCTGCGGGCTGATCAGGCCCTGATCTTCGTAGAAGCGGATCGCGCGCAGCGTCAGGTCGAATTCGCGCGCCAGTTCGGCGATGGTGTAGGTCGGCATGGAAAGTGGGGGCAAGGCAACGGGGCGCGGCACAAAAGCACGATCGTTTTTTTGTTAGAATCGTCGCAGATCGCAGTTTACGTAAACGTCACATTGCATTGTAGGCGTGCCGGTCGGCAATGTGAATCCCGCCATGCAGAATCCGCGCGTTCCCGGCCGGGAACGCTTCCGCGAGTTTCCCCTGAAAGACGACGATGAATGCTCTTGAAGCCCAGCTTGACTATCCGCTCGGCGATACCCTGCCGGCGCCCGGCACCGTGTACCAGGTCGCGCCCGGCGTGCGCTGGCTGCGCATGGGACTGCCGTTCGCCCTCGACCACATCAACCTGTGGCTGCTGGAAGACGAATTCGAACAGGAAGGCGGCGTGGTGCGCGGCTGGACCGCGATCGACTGCGGCATTTCCAACGACGCCACCCGGGCGCTGTGGGAGCAGGTGTTCGCCGACGGACTGGACGGCCTGCCGATCGTGCGCGTGCTGGTCACGCACTGCCATCCGGACCACGTCGGCCTGGCCGACTGGCTGTGCCAGCGCTGGCAGGCGCCGCTGTGGATGACGATCGGCGAGTACGCCTCGGCGCGCATGATGTCGGCCTCGCTGCCGGGTGCCAACGGTGCCTCGATGCTGCCGCATTTCCAGCGCAACGGCCTGGTCGATCCGGTCGCAGTCGAGCAGATGCGCGGCCGCAAGGGCCATTACGGCGCGCTGGTGCCGTCGGTGCCGCATGCCTTCACCCGCATCCAGGACCAGCAGACCGTCAGCATCGGCGGCCGTGACTGGCGCGTGATCACCGGCTTCGGCCATTCGCCGGAACACGCAGCGCTGCATTGCGCCGAACTGAACCTGCTGATTTCCGGCGACATGGTGCTGCCGCGCATTTCCACCAACGTCTCGGTGTTCCCGCTGGAGCCGCAGGCCAATCCGGTGCAGCAATATCTCGATTCGCTGAAGAAGTTCAGCGGCCTGCCGGACGACGTGCTGGTGCTGCCGTCGCACGGCAAGCCGTTCCGCGGCCTGCACACGCGCATCGGCCAGCTGTTCGACCACCACGCGGCGCGGCTGGACGAGGTGATGGAAGCCTGCGCCCGGCCGTGCTCGGCGGTCGACATCGTGCCGATTATGTTCAAGCGCGCGCTGGACGCGCACCAGCTCGGCTTCGCGCTCGGCGAGGCGCTGGCGCATCTGCACCAGTTGTGGCAGGCCGGCAAGCTGCGGCGCACGCTGGACGCTGACGGCGTGCTGCGCTTCACGCGCGCGGCCTGACGGCGTTGCGCTGATTGGCGGCGCTGCGGCAAACGCGGCGCCTTGCTACACTGCCGTCCGCCCCGGCGCGCCGCGCCGCCCCAACCGCTCGCCACCTTCATCGTGAAATCCCCTGAATCCGCCACCGTGCCGCCGGCCTCCCTTGCCATCGACGGTGCCGCGCGGCGCGCGCTGCCGCTGGTGATGGCCGCCAAGCTGGTGATGGTGGCGCTGTTCTGGGGCGGCACCTTCATCGCCGGACGCATCGTCGCGCAGGCGATTCCGCACCTGATGGCGGCCAGCGGCCGTTACCTGGTCGCCTGCGCGCTGCTGTTGCCGCTGGCGTGGAAGCTGGAAGGCGGGCTGCCGCGCCTGAACCGCTCGCAGCTGTGGGCCACTTTCGCGCTCGGGCTGACCGGCATCTTCCTGTACAACTTCTTTTTCTTCGCCGCGTTGACCCACATGCCGGCCGGGCGCACCGCGCTGTTCGTCACGCTCAATCCGGTCGCCACCGCGCTCGGGCTGGCGCTGTTCTTCGGCGAACGGCTGGGGGCGCGGCGCTGGCTCGGCATCGCGCTGGCCTTCATCGGCGCGGTGGTGATCGTCGCGCGCGGCGATCTGGCCGGCGCCTGGCGCGACATTTCGCAATCGCTCGGCGCCGGCGAGTTGCTGATGCTGTCCGGCGTGGTCAGCTGGGCCGCCTACACCATCCTCGGCCGCCACGCGCTGCGCGGCATGTCGCCGATCGCCGCCACCACCTATGCGTCGTTATGGGGTCTGTTGCTGCTGGCGGCCGGCGCGCTGTTCCAGCTGCCGCAGCTGGACGTCGGCCGGATCGACTGGCAGGTGATCGTGTCGCTGCTGTATCTCGGTGTGTTCGGCACCGTGATCGGCTTCATCTGGTACAGCGAAGGCATCAAGGCAATCGGCCCGGCGCGCACCGCCGTGTTCACCAATCTGGTGCCGGTGTTCGGCATCGCGCTCGGCGCGCTGATGCTGCACGAAACGGTGCTGATCTCGATGGTCATCGGCGGCGTGCTGGTGATCGCCGGCGTGTCGCTGACCAACCGCTAGGGACCGCCATGACGCATGCCGTGATCCGCGCCGCCGGCTTTCGCGCCGAACGCGCCTGGGGCGCGTGCGACATCGCCATGATCGAAGGCGCCAGCGTGCGCCTGCACTGGACCGACCAACCCTACCGCTGGCACGTCAACGACGGCGCCGAAGTATTCGCGGTACTGGACGGCGTGGTCGACATGCACCACAAGATCGACGGCCGCGTCGAAATCACCCGCCTGCAGGCCGGCGACGTGTTCTACGCCGGCGCCGGCTGCGAGCACGTCGCCCATCCGCTGGGCGAGGCGCGCATCCTGGTGGTGGAAAAAGCCGGCAGCGTTTAGCGCCGGGTTTGCCCATTCCGGGTTGGCGGCTGACGCCGCGACGGCGCTTCAACCCGGTAATTTTCTCAGCAACGATGCCCGCTTCTTCTTTGCGGGACGTTCCGTTGTGAGCGCACACTATCGACACAACCTTTATTTCCCCTGTGATTACATGTTGACTCCGCTTGAATGGAGCGATCCGGTTTTTGTTTCAAACGGTCTTATTGACAGTTTGTCTGACAATTTCTAGAATCGCTGCATGGATTCCGTTTCCGCCGCCGCCATCAACGACGCCGCCCCCAGCAGCGCCGGCGCGGCAGCGATCGCGCCGCTGCGCAAGCCGGAAAGCCTGCGCAGCCATGTCGAAAATTTCCTGCGTGACGCCATCATGAACGGCCGCTTCCAGCCCGGCGAGCGGCTGCGCGAGCGCGAACTGTGCGAACTGCTGGAGGTCAGCCGGCCTTCGCTGCGCGAAGCCTTGCGGCGGCTGGAGGCGGAAAAACTGATCAAGACCGTGCTGCATCGCGGCCCGGTGGTGGCGGCGATCGATGCCGCCGAGGCGCGTGAGCTGTACGCGGTGCGCGCCTTGCTGGAAGCCCACGCGGTGCACGAATTCGCCCGGCTGGCCGACGATGCCGCCCGCGCCCGGCTGGACCAGGCGGTGGCGGCGCTACACGCGGCCGCCGACGGCGGCGAGCGGCGCGCGCTGCTGGCGGCCAAGGCGCGCTTTTACGACGTGATCCTGGATGGCTGCGGCAACCGGCTGATCCGCGAAATGCTGCTGGGCCTGCTGACCCGCATCAATCTGCTGCGCGCCACCTCGTTCTCGCAGCCGGACCGGCTGGCCGCCAGCCTGCGGGAAATCGACCGCATGCGCGATGCCATCGCCATGCGCCACGCCGACGGCGCGCGCGAGATCGCGCGCCTGCACATCGTCAATGCCGAAGCGGCGGCGCTGGCGGTGCTGGAGCGCCAGCCCGACCTGACGCCGCTCACCGATACACCATGATTTCCGGCGCCGGCCGGCGCCATTTTCTGTTTCACCTACTCTTTCAAGGATTTACCATGAATCAGCAACTGTTCGACAAAGGCCTGCAAACCCGCCGCGAAGTGCTCGGCGCCGAATACGTCGATGCGTCGATCAAGAACGCCGACGAATTCAGCCGCGAGATGCAGGAACTGGTCACGCAATACTGCTGGGGCGATGTCTGGAACCGTCCGGGGCTGGAACGCAAGACCCGCAGCTTCCTGAACCTGGCGATGCTGACCGCGCTGAACCGTCCGCATGAAATCAAGCTGCACGTGCGCGGCGCCATCAACAACGGCCTGACCAAGGACGAAATCAAGGAAGTGTTCCTGCAGGCGGCGATCTATTGCGGCGTGCCGGCGGCGATCGACGCCTTCCGCGTCGCCAAGGAAGTCTTCAAGGAAATGAACATCTAAGGAACGGCGATGCAAAAAATCTGTTTCATCGGCCTCGGCATGATGGGCAGCCCGATGGCGGCGCGGCTGGCGCGGGCCGGCTATCCGCTGTGGGTGGCCGATGCCGATGCCGGACGGGCGCGCCAGTTCGCCGACGAACACGCGGTCAATCTGGTGGCGCTGGCGGACGGCGCCTTGCCGGCGGTCGACGTGGTCATCACGATGCTGCCGAATTCGGCGATCGTCGAATCGGTGCTGCTCGGCGCCGACGGCAACGGCGGCCTGCTGCCGCAGCTGGCCGCCGGAACCTGCGTGATCGACATGAGTTCGTCCGAGCCGCTGCGCTCGCGCGCGCTGGCGGCGAAGCTGGCGGCGCGTGGCGTCGAATTCCTCGACGCGCCGGTATCGGGCGGCGTCAAGCGCGCGGTGGACGGTTCGCTGGCAATCATCGCCGGCGGCGCGGCGGCGCAGTTCGAGGCACAGAAAAGCCTGCTGGCCTGCATGGGCAAGAGCCTGTTCCACGTCGGCCCGGCCGGCGCCGGCCACGCGGTCAAGGCGCTGAACAACTACGTCTCGGCGGCCGGACTGGTGGCGGCGGTAGAAGCGTTGCGGGTCGGCGAGCGTTTCGGCGTCGATCCGGCCGTCATCACCGACGTGCTGAACGTCTCCAGCGGCAGCAACAACACGACGCAAAACAAGGTCAAGCAGTTCATGCTGAACGGCGCCTTCAATTCCGGCTTCTCGCTGCAGCTGATGGCCAAGGACCTCGGCATCGCCATGCAGCTCGGCCGCGACATGGAGTATCCGATGGCGCTCGGCGAGGAATGCCTGACGCTGTGGAGCAAGGCCGCCAGCAGCCTCGACCGCAGCGCCGACCATACCGAGATGTACCGCCTGCTGGACGGCGCGCAGTAACTCCGGACGGGCGCCGTTTGCGGTGCCTGTTTTGGAATGATAGGGAGTATGTGGTAATTTCGAGCCACCCGTGCCCGTAACAGCGGTGCATGGGTGGGAGTATATGAATTCCCAGGCCGGAGATGCGATGAGCGCCGTCTATCAAGTCTATGCGATCCGCTACGCCACCGTGGCCCGCCGGCGCGCCGAAAATTTCATGGTGCACGACCCGCACGAAGGGCCGATGCCGATGGATTATTTCGTCTGGGTGATCCGCAACGCCGAGCGCACACTGGTGGTCGATACCGGCTTCGACGAGGCTGCCGCGCGCGCCCGCGGCCGCACTTTCCTGCGCTGCCCGATCGCCGCGCTGCGCCGGCTCGGCATCGAACCGGAGCGGGTCGATGACGTGATCCTGACCCACCTGCACTATGACCACGCCGGCAACGTCAAACTGCTGCCGAACGCCACCATGCACCTGCAGGAAGCCGAAATGCAGTTCGCCACCGGCAAGTACATCCAGTACGACCTGATCCGGCACGCCTATGCGGTCGATGACGTGGTCGACGTGGTGCGCGGCGTCTACGCCAAGCGGGCGCGCTTCTACGACGGCGACGCCACGCTCGCCGACGGCATCGAACTGATCCACGTCGGCGGCCACACGCGCGGCCTGCAGGCGGTGCGGGTGCGCACCGAACGCGGCTGGGTGGTGCTGGCCTCCGACGCCAGCCATTTCTACGACAACCTGCACAAGCACTCGCCGTTCCCGATCGTGTTCCACGTCGGCGACATGCTGGAAGGTTACGACCGCCTGCTGGCGCTGGCCGACAGCCCCGACCATTTGGTGCCGGGGCATGATCCGCTGGTGTTCAGGCGCTACCCGAAAGTGGGGGAGGCGGCGGATGAAATCGTCGCGCTGCATTTGCCGCCGGAACCGGATACTCCCTGAGTGTGTGGCTTGTGGCGAGCTAGCAGCCTTTGAAATTGAACGATACTCCCGGTGATGTCGTTCCAGTGAAAGCCGGAACCCGGTGGCGTCATCACCGCATCCACCACCAGTGAGCTTTGATACACCGGCAACGCCACTGGGTTCCGGCTTGAGGCCGCCGGAACGACAGGTGGGGAAGCCGGCGCTGGATCGAGCGGTGTCGCGAACGCGAAGGCAAGCGCGGGCTAATGGCGAACAACGACAACCTCTCCGCCTGTCGTTCCCGCGAAGGCGGGAACCCAGTGACGTCATCACCGCATCCACCGCCAGTGAGCTTTGATACACCGGCAACGCCACTGGGTTCCGGCTTGAAGCCGCCGGAACGACAGATGGGAAAGTCGCTGCTGGATCGAGCGGTGTCGCGAACGCGCAGGCAAGCGCGGACTAATGGCGAACAACGACAACCTATCCATCCCCGTCGCTCCCGCGAAGGCGGGAACCCAGTGTCGTTACCGCCGTATCCACAGCGGCGAACGGCAACACACCAGCCCGCCGTTATCCCCGCCCACTAACCATGAAACCGCCCGCCCGCCGCCACCTTGCGGGCGATCAGCGGAGAAATCCGGTAGCGGTCTTCGCCATACGCTTCGCCCAGATGGCGCAGCACCGTCTGCAGGTAGGGCAGGCCGATGGCGTCGGCCCAGGCCAGCGGGCCGCGCGGGTAGTTGACGCCCTTCTGCATCGCCAGGTCGGCGCCGGCGGCGCTGCAGACGCCCTGGTTGACGGCATCGGCGGCTTCGTTGGCCAGCATCGCCACCGTGCGCATCACCGCCATGCCGGGCACGTCGTCCAGCCGCGATACCGCATAACCGGCCGCCTGCAGCAGGCCGACCAAGGCATGCCAGGCGCCCTCGCCGCACTGGTCGGCCGGAGTCAGCGCCAGCCGCCGGGCGCCGCCGTAGTCGAGCGCCAGATCCAGCAGCACGGTGTCGGCGATGCCGCTGTCGGCGGCGCGCCGGGTGGCGCTGCGACCGTCGGTCAGGTACAGGCGGGCGCTGCCGCATTCGATCAGCGCGGCGCCGGTGCCGTTGTCGCGCGCCGCTTCGACGCGCCGCAGCGCGATGCCGGCGGCGCCGATGCGCTGCGCCAGCACGTCGGCGACCGCGCCGGCGCCGACCAGTACCGCCTCGGCCGGGACCACTTGCGGCGTTTCGGTGCGCGGCGCCGGCGCCGTGGCATCGGCGCCGTAGCGGTAGAAACCGCGCCCCGACTTGCGGCCGAGGAAGCCGGCATCGACCAGCTCCTGTTGCGCCAGCGACGGCGTGAAGCGCGGATCGTGGAAATAGGCGTCGAACACCGAACGGGTGACGGCGAAATTGACGTCATGGCCGATCAGGTCCATCAATTCGAACGGCCCCATGCGGAAGCCGCCGGCTTCGCGCAGGATGGCGTCGATGGTGGCGGGATCGCCAGCCTGCTCGGTCAGCAGCCGCAAACCTTCGGCGTAGTAGGGTCGCGCCACGCGGTTGACGATGAAGCCGGGCGTCGATTTCGCCAGTACCGGACTCTTGCCCCAGGCGGCGGCGGTGGCGTGGATGGCGGCGGCGACCGCCGGCTCGGTGGCGACGCCGCTGACCACTTCGACCAGCGCCATCAGCGGCACCGGGTTGAAGAAGTGCATGCCGACCAGCCGCTGCGGCCGCGCCAGTTTTGCCGCCAGCGCGGTGATCGAGATCGACGAAGTGTTGCTGGCCAGGATGCAGTCGGCGCCGACCACGCCTTCCAGTTCGGCGAACAGCGCGCGCTTGGCGTCGAGGTTTTCGACGATCGCTTCCACCGCCAGCCGCGCTGGTGCCAGTTCCGCCAGGCTGGCGGCGGCGCGCAGCCGGCCGCCGGCGGCAGCGGCGGCGTCGGCCGTCATGCGGCCCTTGTCGGCCAGCATGCCGAAGGTCTTGCGGATGCCGGCGATGGCGTCGGCGCTGGCCTGCGGCCGGGTGTCGTAGAGCAGCACCTCGTGGCCGGCGGCGGCCGCCACCTGGGCGATGCCGGCGCCCATCGCGCCGCTGCCGATCACGGCGACGATCGCCGAGGTTTCCAATGCGTTTTCCATCTGCAACTTTCGTGAATCGGGAAAAATCAGCCGGCTTCGCGCGCGGTGGTCAGCACCACCTTGCCCTGCACCTTGCCGGCCTTGACCAGCGCCAGCGCGCTGGCGAACTGCTCGATCGGGAAACTCTGCATCACGCGCGGGCGGATCTTGCCGGCCACGTACAGCGCGAACAGCTCTTCCTGCACGCGCCGCACCCAGGCCGGATCGCGCTCGCGGTAATCGCTCCATTGCAGACCGGACACGGCGATGTTCTTGACCAGCAGATAGTTGGCCTTGATTTCCGGAATGCGCCCGGCGGCGAAGCCGATCACCACCATGCGGCCGCGCCAGGCCATCGCGCGCAGGCTGGCGTCGAACACGTCGGCGCCGAGCGTATCCAGCACAACGTCGGCGCCGTGGCCGCCGGTGGCCGCCTGCACCTGCTGGCGCAGCGATTCGCGCAGGTTGTCGGCATCCAGCCGGATCACGTGATCAGCGCCGTTGGCCAGCGCCAGCGCCGCGTGCTCGTCGTTGTTGACGCCGGCCAGCACGGTGGCGCCACAGCCCTTGGCGATCTGCACCGCCGCCAGCCCGACGCCGCCGGCGGCGCCGTTGACCAGCACCGTCTCGCCGGCCTGGTAACCGCCGCGCTCGAACAGCGCGAAGTGCGCGGTCTGGTACACCAGCCCCATCGCCGCCGCGTCGGTGAACGACATCGCGTCCGGCAGCACGAAGCAGCTGGCGGCGCGCGCCGCCACCTGTTCGGCGTAGGCGCCGTATTCGAGCTGGGCGACCACGCGGTCGCCCGGCTTGCAGCTGCCGACCTTGCTGCCGACCGCCGCCACCACGCCGGCGGCATCCTTGCCCGGCGCGAACGGCCGTGGCGGCAGAATCTGGTACTGGCCGCCAATCACCAGCAGATCGGGATAGTTGACGCCGGCGGCGTGGACATCGATCAGCACCTCGTCGTCGCCGATCGCGGGAGTGGGAACCTGTTCAAATTTCAGCGTTTCGGGAGCGCCGTGCTCCCGGATCAGTATCGCGCGCATGGGTTGCCTGCCTGGAATGTTGGAGAAGAAAAAAAGCCGGCCCGCATCGAGCGGGCCGGCCGGTCGGTTCAGTGGCCAAGGCCGAAATCGGCGTTGGCTTCGCCGAGCGCCGGCGAGCTGGCCACGTCGGCGCCGCGGAACTGCGGCGCCACCGGAACCGGCAGCGCGGCGATCGTGCCGGCGCCGGATTCCAGCGTGCGCGCGAACACGCCGCGCGCGGCGAACTGCGGATCGGCCAGCGCTTCCTGCAGCGTCGCCACCACCGAGCAGCAGACGTCGCGCCCGGCCAGCCGCTCGACCCAGTGCGCGGCGCTTTCGGCGCCGAGGATGCGCTGAATCTGCACCCGCACTTCCTGCGGCGCGCGGCTGTCGTCGCGCAATTCGGACGGCGCGCCGATCGCGTCCAGGAAGTTGTCCCAGAACTTGTCTTCCAGCGGCGCGGCGGCGATGAAACGGCCGTCGGCGGTGCGGTACACCTGATAGCGCGGCGAACCGCCGGTGACCAGATCGCCGCCGGGACTCGGCCACTGGCCGGCCGCCTGGCCGTTGCCGAGCGCCCAGTACATGAAGGTGAACAGGTTGTCGGCCATCGCGATGTCGAGCTGGCAGCCGCTGCCGGTGCGGTCGCGCTGGCGCAGCGCCAGCAGGATGTTGACGATCGCCGGATAGGTACCGCCGGCAATGTCGGCGATCAGCGCCGGCGGCAGCACCGGGGCGCCGTCGCTGCCGGCCGCCAGCGCCAGCATGCCGGATTCGGCGACGTAGTTCAGGTCATGCGCCGCCACTTGCGCGCGCGGACCGTTCTGGCCATAGCCGGTGATCGCGCAATAGATCAGGCGCGGATTGATCGCCGCCAGCGCCGCGTAGCCGAGTCCCAGACGATCCATCACGCCGGGACGGAACTGCTCGATCACGATGTCGGCGCTTTCGATCAGCGGGCGCAGCCGCCCGATCGCGTCCGGCTGCTTCAGGTCGAGCGCGATGCTGCGCTTGCCACGGTTCAGCAGCGCGAAATTGACGCTGTCGTCGCCAAACTTCGGCACGTAGCTGCGCATTTCGTCGCCACGGCCGGGACGCTCGATCTTGATCACCTCGGCGCCGGCCTCGGCCAGCACCAGCGTCGCCATCGGCCCGGGCAGCAGCGTGCTGAAATCCAGCACGCGAATCCCTTCCAGCGGGCGCATCATCTCAGGCGCCTTTTTTCGCGCGTGCCTTGGCCACCCGCGCGCGCCGCGCCGGCGCGTACGGCGTTTCGCCGAGCGCGTCGAACAGGTCTTGCGACACGTCGAAATGATGTTCCAGTCCGGTGCGCTCCAAGAGTGCGATCGGCCCTTCCGGATAGCCGAGGCCGAGCCGCAGCGTCAGGTCGAGGTCGTCGGCGGTGGCCAGCCCCTCGTCGAGCCGGCGCAGCGCGGCGTTGTAGTACGGCCGCACCAGGCGGTCGATGATGCGGCCCGCAAAATCGAAGCACACCGCGACCTTCAGGCCGGCGCCTTCCAGCACCTGCTTGGCGGCGGCAATTGCGCTTTCCGGAGTGTTCGGCTGGCGCACCAGCTCGACCAGATTCGACGGCTCGCCGTCGCCGAGTCGGAAGCGGGCGAAGCCGAGCATGTTCGAGCCTTCGGTGCCACGGCTTTCGCCGGTGTGGACGCCGAGCGATTCGGTGCCGAGTTCGACCAGCACCGCAGTCTTGCCGTCACGGCCGGCGATCTTTGTCAGCGCCTCGGCCTGACTGGTGCCGAGCACGATCACCACTTCGCCGTCGGCGCTGGCGCCGTCCAGCAGCGCGTGGGCGGTCGGGAAGGAGCGGCTGTTGCCGCTGTCGAGTATCGAATAGTTCATCTGTCAGCCCCCAAACATCGCGTTGCCTTCGTAGGTATAGAACCCGCGCCCCGTCTTGCGGCCGAGATGGCCGGCGGCGATCATCCGCTTGACCAGCGGCGGACAGGCGGCGCGCGGCTCGTTGGTGACGCCGTACAGCGCCTCGCACAGCAGCAGCTGGGTATCCAGTCCGATCAGGTCGAGCAGTTCCAGCGGCCCCATCGGATAGCCGAGTCCTTCCTTGATCGCCCGGTCGATGTCGGCCGGCGCGGCGACGCCGGCTTCCACCAGCCGGATCGCGTCGTTGTTGTACGGCACCAGGAAGTAGTTGAGGATGAAGCCGGGGTTGTCCTTGGTCTTGACCGGCCGCTGGCCCATCGCCTCGCAGGCGGCCCAGGCTTTCTGGAAGGTGTCGTCCGAGGTGTTGATGCCGGGCGACATTTCCACCAGCTTCATCAGCTGCGCCGGCAGGCAGAAGTGCATGCCGACGAAACGGTCGGCGCGGTTCGAGCCGGCGGCGATCTCGGTGATCGACAGCGTCGAGGTGTTGGACGCGAAGATCGTGTGCGGCGGGCAGATTTCGTTCAGCTTGCCGAACAGGTCGTGCTTGACGCGCAGGTCCTCGAACACCGCGTCGATCACCAGATCGCATTCGGCCAGCGCCGACAGCTCGGTGCTGCCGACCAGATTGGCCATGATGCCTTCGACCTGCTGCTCGGTCAGTTTGCCGCGCTGCACCGACTTGGCGAAAAAGCCGGCGGTCTGGGCGCGGGCGCGGTCGAGCGCGTCCTGCCGGGTGTCGTAGACGATGGTGCGGAAACCGGCGCGGGCGGCGACGATCGCGATGCCCGAACCCATCGTGCCGCAGCCGGCCACGCCGATGGTCTTGATGTCACTCATGGATATGCCTCACTTGGTCAGAAAACTGCGGCCGATCAATTGTCGGTGCACCTGGTTGGTGCCTTCCCAGATCTGCGTGATCTTGGCGTCGCGCATCAGGCGCTCGACGCGGAAATCCTTGCAATAGCCGTAGCCGCCGAACAGCTGCACGACGTCGGTGGTGATGCGCATCGCCAGGTCCGACGCCCGCATCTTCAGCATCGACGCCTCGACGCCGAAATCGGTGGCGCCGGCATCGACCAGCTTGCCGACCCGCCACAGCCACGATTCGCACATCGCCAGATCGACCGCGAGGTCGGCCAGCATGAACTGGATGCCCTGGAATTCGATGATCTTGCGGCCCGACTGCTTGCGTTCGTTGATGTAGGCGACGCCGTCCTCGAAAGCGGCGCGGGCGATGCCGAGCGCGTGCGCGCCGACGCTCGGACGCGACTTGTTCAGCGACGAGAACAGGATCTTCAGCCCGGAGCCTGGCTCGCCCAGCAGGTTGGCGCGCGGCACCCGGCAGCGGTCGAACGACAGCGTGGCGGTGCTGGAGGCGCGATGGCCCATCTTGTCCTCGGTGCGCACCACGCTCAGGCCGGGCGTGCCTTTTTCCAGCACCAGTACCGAGATCGCCTGCTTCGGATCGTCGATCTCGCTCCACTTGCCGAACACCAGGTAAAGGTCGGCGACGTCGCCGTTGGTGATGAAGGTCTTGCCGCCGTCGATGATGATGTCGTCGCCGTTCGGGGTGAAGCGGGTACGCATGCCGGTGGCGTCGGAACCGGCGTCCGGCTCGGTGATCGCCAGCGACACCAGGCCGCCTTCGGCGATGCGCGGCAGCAGCCGCTGCTTCTGCTCCTCGGTGCCGAAGTCGATCACCGGCTTGATCGCGTGGAAATTGGTGGCCCAGATGATGCCGGTCGATGCGCAGGCCTTGGCGATCTCGCGCACGCAGGCTAGATAGGCGCTGTACGACAGCTGCGCGCCGCCGTAGGCTTCCGGGATGAACATCGCGTTCAGGCCGAGGTTGTTGATCGCCTTGACGTTGTCCCAGGGGAATTCGCCGGTGCGGTCATAGTGCTCGGCGCGCGGCGCGATTTCGTCGCGCGCCAGCGCCCGCACGCTGTCGAGCAGCAGGTTTTCGTCGTCGGACAGCTCGATGCCGGCGTCGATGCGTTCAAGAATGTTCAAGTGCTTGCCTCTTGCGAAAAGATGATCAGTGCGCGACGCCCTGGGCGCCGTCGATGTAGATGGTTTCGCCAGACAGGAAGGCGGAATCGATCGAATACAGGCCCGCCACCAGCCGCGCCACGTCGTCGGCGCTGCCCGGCTCGCGGCCGGGAATGCGCTTTTCCAGGTAGGCGCGCAGCGGCCCGGCTTCCATCACCTCGCGGTTCAGGTCGGTGACGATGTAGCCGGGCGCCACGTCCAGCACGCGGATGCCCTTGCCGGCCCATTCGACCGCCAGGCAGCGGGTCATCGCGCCGACCGCCGCCTTCGAGGCGCAGTAGGCGAGGTTGCGCTTGACGCCGAGCTTGTCGAAGAACGAGCCGATGTTGACGATCAGGCCGCCGCCGGCCGCCACCAGGTGCGGATAGATGTGCTGGCAGCTGACGAACACCGAGGTGGCGTTGGTGGCGAACACGGTTTCATAGTCGGCCGCCGCGAAGCTGTCGCTCGGCCCTTCCAGATGGATGCCGGCGTTGTTGACCAGGCCGGCGATCGGCTGGCCGAGCGCGGCCACCGCGGCGAAGGCGGCGCGCAGGCTGGCGCTGTCGGTGACGTCGGCGGCGAAGGCGACGCAGCGCGCGCGCGTGCTGTCGTCCAGGGTCGCCGGCAGTTCACCCTTGCGCGACAGGCAGGCCACCGTGTAGCCCTGCCGCGCCAGCGCGGCGGCGATGGCGGCGCCGATGCCGCGCGAAGCGCCGGTGACAATGATGGTTTTTTGCGGATTCATGCGCTCACCTGTCGGTAAAGTTGGCGGGACGCTTGGCCAGGAAGGCGGCCATGCCTTCGGCGGCATCGGCGCTCTGGTAGGCCAGCGTGGACTGGTCGGCCTCGATCTTCAGCCCTTCCGCCAGCGTGGTCTGCAGCGCGCGCTGCACCGCTTCGCGGGCGCAGCGCAGCGACGACAGGCTGTAGCGGCTGAATTCGCGCGCGAAGGCGATGCCGCCATCGAGCGGGTCGCCGGCACCGTCCAGCAGGCGGTTGACCAGCCCCATCTGCAGCGCCTCGTCGGCACCGACGGTGCGGCCGGTCAGGATCATTTCCAGCGCCCGCGCCTCGCCAATCAGGCGCGGCAGACGCTGGGTGCCGCCGTAGCCGGGAATCAGGCCGAGCTTGATTTCCGGCAGGCCGACCTTGGCATTGGCGGTGGCCAGCCGGAAGCTGCACGACAGCGCCAGCTCCAGCCCGCCGCCGAACGCGTAGCCGTTGATGATCGCCACCGACGGCATCGGCAGCGTCGCGATGCGCGAAAACACGCGCTGGCCGAATTCGACGCCGCGCTTGTGCGCCTGCGGCGCCTGGCCGATCAGTTCGGCGATGTCGGCGCCGGCGCAAAAGGCTTTCTGACCGGCACCGGTCACCAGCAGCGCGCGCGCGTCCGATTGCGCCGCCTGTTCCAGGCATTGCTCGATTTCGCCGATCAGTCCGAAGCTGAGCGCGTTCAGCGCTTCCGGACGATCGATCGTCAGTACCGCGAATTCCTCGCGGCGGGTCAGGGTGATGGGCATGTTCAGCTCGCTTCCTTCTGGGTGGGAGTCGAAGTCCAGCGCACCGGCGTCGGGCTGATGCGGCCGCCGCGCGCCCATTCGACCAGTTCGCGCTTGAGAATCTTGCCGCTCGGCGTCAGCGGAAATTCTTCCAGCGCGATGTAGTACTCAGGCATGTCGTACTTCGACAGGCCAGCATCGAACAGGTGCTGCAGCATCGCTTCGGCCGCCGGCGCCGGTGTGCCGGCGGCGGCGATCACCGCCAGACAGACCTTTTCGCCGAGGCGGTCGTCGGCGATCGGGAATGCCGCCGCCTTCAGCACCGCCTTGTGCGACAGCGCCAGGTTTTCGATGGTGGATGGATGGATGTTGTGGCCGCCGCGGATGATCAGATCCTTCTTGCGGCCCATGATGGTCAGGCAGCCGTTGGCGTCCAGCATGCCGAGGTCGCCGGACAGGAACCAGCCATGCGCGTTGAACGATTTCTCGGTGGCGCCCTGGTTGTTGAAATAGCCGAGCATCAGGCAGCCGCCGCGTCCGCCGATCTCGCCGACCTCGCCGGCGGCCAGTTCGCGGTCCGGGTTTTCCTGATCCCAGATGCGGATTTCGTAGGCTTCGCAGGCGCGCCCGCAGGTGCCGACGATGGTGTCGGCATCGTCATCCGGCAGCGTGTACTGGTGCGAACCGTTTTCGGTCATGCCGTAGACGTTCTGCGGGGTGATGCCGCGATCGAGGAAGGCTTGCGCGGTTTCGCGCGGAATCGCCGCGCCGGCCATGTAGAACACCTTGACCTTGCCGAGCCGTTCGTTGCCGCGCCGCTTCATTTCGGCCAGGATGTCCATCGCATGGGTCGGCACGCCCATCACGTAGGTGGCGCCGGACTGCTCGATCCAGTCGATCGCCTTCAACCCGGCCGGCGGATCGTTGACCACCAGTTCGAAACCGGCGGCCAGCATCTGTTCCAGCGCCACCGTGCCGATGTGGTGGCTGATCGGGCTCAGCGTCAGCAGCACGGTGTTGGCGTCGTGCTTCCAGTCCTTGACCATCGTGCGGCCGTTGGCCAGCAGCGTGTTGTCGCTGTGCATGACCGCCTTCGGCAGGCCGGTGGTGCCGGAGGTGAACGCCAGATAGGTGATCTTGTCCGGATTGTCTTCGGCCGCGCCTTGCGGCCGCGGGCCATCGGCCGCCGGGAAACCGGCCACCTGGCCGGGCGCGCGAGCGGCATCCAGCCAGTAGCTCTTGCGCAGGCTCGGCACCGCGCCAATCTTTTCGGCGACGTCCGGACGCTGGCCGTCGGCGCCATAGCCGCGCTGGCCGAAAAACGCCTCGCAGTCGATGCGTTCGAGCAGCGTGGCGATTTCGGCGGTGGTGTAGTTCTGATGCAGCGACGGATTGCAGATGTAGCCGTTGCGCGAGCAGGCCAGCAGCACCAGCAGCGCCTCGATCCGGTTCGGCAGCCAGACCGACACGCGCGAGCCGTGGCGCAGCCCGGCTTGCTCGAGGTCGGCGGCGACCGCGTCGACCCAGGCCAGCGCCTGCGCCCAGGTCAGCCGGTGCACGCTGTCGCGCAGCGCGAACGCGTCCGGCCGCGCCGTGGCATGCTGGCGCAGCATCGCGTACATCGTGTGCGGCTGCCAGATGCCGTCGGCGTAGTACTGCCGCGCCTGCCGCGGATCGAGGAGAGTGAGGATGGTGCTCATGGCTGCTGGTCCGCGTTTAATGGCCGAACTTGGAGGCGTCCGGCGAGCGCTTTTCCTTGAACGACTGGGCCAGTTCCTTCGATTCCTTGGTTTCCAGGTTCTGGCGCAGCAGCAGGTCGTGCGCCATGCGCGACATGCCGGTGACGCCGCCGTGGCGGGCGCCGAACGCCGCCTTGATCGAGGCCAGCGCAAACGAGCCGCGCTCGGCGATCTCCAGCGCCATCGCGCGCGTTTCTTCCTTCAGGCGATCGTCCGGCACCACCTTGTTGATCAGACCGATCGATTTCGCTTCCGCGGCGGTCATCTTGTGGTTCATGAACCAGATTTCCTTGGCCTTCTTCTTGCCGACCAGGTCTTCCAGATACCAGGTGCCGAAACCGGCGTCGAAGCTGCCGACCATCGGACCGACCTGGCGGAAGGTTGCGCTTTCCTTGGCGATGGTCAGATCGCACACCACCTGCAGCACGTTGCCGCCGCCGACCGCGAAGCCGTTGACCGAAGCGATCACCGGTTTCTGCAGATGGTCGATGGCCTCGTACATGTCCAGCACCGGCAGCACGCCGGCGTACATCAGTGTGTCTTCCATGCCGGTCTTTTCGCCGCCGATGCAGAAGAAGCGGTCGCCGGCGCCGGTCAGGACGATCACCCGGGTGCGCGTCTCGCGCCGGATGTCGTTGATGCAGTCGCGGATTTCATGGCACATCTGCACGTTGAACATGTTGCCGTTGTCGGGCCGGTTCAGGGTGATGGTGCCGATCGGACCGTCTTCTTCGTACAGGATGGTTTCGAATTGCCGAGTCATGCGTGCTTCTCCTTGAGTGAGTTGCGTGCCGCGGGTGCGCGGGGACACGCCTTACAGGGCGCCGGCTGCGTCGAGAGCGGAAATCCGCTCGTCGTCCCAGCCAAGCCAGGCGCCGAATACCGTCCGCGTATCCTCGCCCAGGCGCGGCGGCGCCTTGCGGAAACTGCGGTTGTTGCCGTCGAACTGGATGCCGAGTCCGACCTGGGGAATGGAAACGCCATCGCGCGGCACCGAGTACAGCAGCCCGCGCTCGATCAGCCCGCGGTCGCGCGCGACTTCGTCCAGGCTGTTGATCGGGCCGGCCGGAATGCGCGCCGCCGCAAACAGCGCCAGCCAGTGTTCGCGGCCGTGCCGGCGCAGCATCGTCTGGATTTCGGCGACGATTTCCGGCCGTGCCGCGCGCCGCCCGGCGTTGTCGGCATAGGCCGGATTATCGGCCAAGTCGGGACGCTCGATGGCCTGGCAGAAGCGCCGCCAGATGCCGTCGTTGCCGAGTCCCAGCGTCAGCTGCTGGTCGGCGGTATCGAAGGTCTGGTAGATCGCGATCACGCTGTCCTTGCCGCCCGAGCGTGCCGGCACGTCGCCGGAGCCGAGATAGGGAATCATGCGCGGTGTCATGAAGCGCGTCATGCTTTCCACCATCGCGATGTCGATCGCCCGGCCGGCGCCGCTGCGGTGGCGGCCGACCAGCGCCGCCAGCGTCGCCAGCGCGGCGTCGGAGCCGGCCAGCAGGTCGGCTGCCGGCGTGCCGACCTTTTGCGGACCCTGCTCCGGTTCGCCGGTCAGGTCCATCACGCCGCTGTAGCCTTCGGCGATCAGGTCGTAGCAGGGCTGGTCGGCGCTGGCGCCGGTCAGGCCGAAGCCGCTGATCGAGACGTGGATCAGGCGCGGGTTCAGTTCCTTCAGCGTTGCGTAGTCGATGCCGAGCTTCTTCTGCACGCGCGCCACCAGATTGACGACGATCACGTCGGCCTGCCGCACCAGCGCATGCAGCGCCTCCAGTCCGGCCGGATTCGAATAGTCCAGCGCGACGCTCTGCTTGTTGCGGTTGACGCTCAGAAACCACAGCGATTCGCCATCCAGGAACGGCGGCCCCCAGGCGCGCGCGTCGTCGCCGCGTCCGGGCCGCTCGATCTTCACCACCGAGGCGCCGAGATCGGCCAGCAGCAGGGTCGCGTATGGCCCGGCGATCGAAGTGGTCAGGTCGAGGACGCGGACGCCATCCAGCATGTCGAGAGTGGGGCCGGAGGGCGGCAGGGGCAGGGTATCGGCAGGCAGCATGTCGGAAAACGGAAAAAGGATTTGCCGACCTGAACAGCAATATCCGTACCACCGTCCGGCCAGGCTGGCGGCAGCGGTGCCGCCAGCTCTGCCATGCCCAGCGCGCCGGCCGTGACAGCGCGCCGCCGGCCGGCTCCGATCGCCGCTGGCAACGGCGCCGCCATCGTCTGCATCCCTGACAAAAGTGTCTTTTTAGGAGACAATGCGGCGATCTGACCGACCCGACTCAAGCATCGTTGCCACCGGCCGGCCCAGCCTCGAACTATCGTCATTTGCGCGCGCCCTTGCGGCGCGCCCGCCGGCCGAATCCGGCCCGCAATCGTTTTGGAAAGACCGCATGACCTCTCCCGAAATACCCGCCTTCGGCGTCCTGGTCGCCGATCCGCATGGCAGCGTGCTGTGCGCCACCGGTTTCGCCAGCGACCCGGCGATCCAGAAGCGGCTGCTGCAGGATCTGCCGAAAAAACGCCGGCAGGGTAGCGGCCTGCTGGCGCTGGACGGTCCGCTGCGCCTGCTGGCGATCTTTCGCGTCACGCCCGATGCGATCGTGTTCCTGATCCATGCCGCCACCGGCGAATCGACGCTGTTCGACTTCATCGCCAGCGTCGATTTCGCCCACGCGATCTTCAGCTATTTCGTCAACAGCCCATACGAATCGATGGTGGTGGTCGACGATCAGGCGCGCATCAAGTTCGTGCCGCCGGTACACGAGCAATTCTTCGGCATCCGACGCGGCGAGGGGATCGGCAAGCACGTCACCGAAGTGATCGAAAACACCAACCTGCACGAGGTGGTCCGGACCGGCAAGGCGGAAATCGGCAAGGTGCAGGAAATGGGACGCATCACCCGCGTGGTGGCGCGCATTCCGATCGTCGAGGACGGCAAGGTGGTCGGCGCGATCGGCCGGGTGATGTTCAAGGGGCCGGAAACGGTGCGCGAACTGAGCCAGGAAGTGACCAAGCTGCGTACCGAGGTCGAGTTCTACCGGCGCGAGCTGTCCGGCCTGAAGCGGCGTTCGTACAGCCTGGAGCAGATGGTCGGCAAGAGCGACGCGATCCGCCAGCTGAAGGCCGACATCGTCAAGGTGGCGCCGCTGGAGGTGCCGGTACTGATCGTCGGCGAGAGCGGCACCGGCAAGGAGCTGGCGGCGCATGCGATGCACGGGCTGAGCCCGCGCAACGAAAACCAGATGGTGTTCGTCAACGCCGCCGCGCTGCCGTCCGGGCTGGTCGAAAGCGAACTGTTCGGCTACGAAGCCGGCGCCTTCACCGGCGCCGAGAAAAAGGGCCGCAAGGGCAAGTTCGAGCTGGCCGACAAGAGCTCGCTGTTCTTCGACGAAATCGGCGACATGCCGCCGGAAATCCAGGTCAAGCTGCTGCGCGTGCTGGAGGACGGCATGTTCGAGCGGGTCGGCGGCGACCGCGCGCGCCATTCGGATTTCCGCCTGATCTGCGCCAGCAACCGCGATTTCCAGGGCATGATCAACGCCGGCGAATTCCGGCTCGACCTGTACTACCGCATCAGCGGCGTGACGATCCGCATGCCGAGCCTGCGCGAACGGCTGGAAGACATCCCGGATCTGGTCGACAATTTCCTGGCGGCATTCGCCGCGCGCCAGCGGACTTCAGTGAACCGGGTCGACCGGCGCGTCTACGACTACCTGCGCGAACTGTCCTGGCCCGGCAACGTCCGCCAGCTGCTGCACGAGGTGGAAAAGGCGGCGATCTTCTGCGATGGTCCGGAAATCACCGTCGAGGATTTCCGTCCGCTGACCGCGATCGCCGAGCAGCGCGGCCCGGCAGCCGCGGCGCGCCCGGCGCCGGAGCCGTCCGAGCTGGCAGTGCCGGGCGGCACCATCCGCGATGCCGTCGAAAACGTCGAAAGGGCGATGATCAGCGCGGCGATGGCGCGCCATCGCGGCAACAAGAAGAAGGTCGCCGAGGAACTCGGCGTGTCGCGCGCCTACCTGTACAAGAAGCTGCAGCTCGATTGACGGCAGCGGCCGGTCGGCGCCGGGCTTACGAGGCGCAGCGCCGGCACATCAGCTGGTAGCGCGCCCACGAGCCGATCAACAGGCCGTTTTCGGCGCCTTCGCCATTCAGCCATTGGCGGTGCAGCGCCGGCGCCAGTTGCGCCAGATCATAGCTTTCGATGAACAGCACCCAATGCACGCGGCTGTCACGCGCGCCGCGCAGCGCCGCCTCGGCACCGGAATCACCGCTGACCGCATCGTCCGCTTCCCATAGCGCCATGCGCACCAGAGAGTCGGTCGCCATCAGGCGCGGGCCCAGCCGTTCGGCGATGAAGTGGCGCGCCTCCTGTTCGCGGCCGCCGACCGGCTTGCACTGGACCACCACCGCGGTGCCGCCGGCGCCCTCGCCGAGCGACCAGGTTTCGCGACAGGCCGAGCGCAGCGTGCTGCGGAACGCCGGCATCACCTTGCGGGTCCAGGCGCTCGGGGCCGCCAGCCGTTCGCGGTAGGCAGCCGAACGCAGCACCTCGATCGAACTGCATTCGTAGATTGCCATGTAGGCCGGTTGCGCGCCCAGCGCCTGGTAGCGGCGCGCCACCTGGAAGCCGTCGATCGCCAGCCGCTCCGCCAGATGCTGCTGTTGATACCATCGATTGAATTCGGCTTCCATCCCCTTTTGCACGTCGTTCTGGACCAGCAGCACACCCGGCGCGTCCGCCCGGCAATCGGCAACGGCAGTCATCAAGCTCCTCGCAATCGTGTCACCACGGGCAGCGCGGCCGGCAAGGCGCGCGCCGACAAAAAAAGGCCCATGACAGGCCTTCGATGTTCCTTTACATCTCGATACCACGGCCCGGGAAGCGGGCCGGCGCGCCGGCTGGCAGCGGCCGGTTCAGCCTTTCCGCTTCCCGGCCCGGATTCACTGCTTGACCAGCGGGCAGCTGCTGGCCGACAGCGGCTGATACGCCTGCTCGCCGGGGATCGTCTGCAGCACCTTGATGATGTCCCAGTCGCTCTTCGATTCCGACGGCTTCTTCGCTTCGGCCAGGTACATGTCGTGCACCATGCGGCCGTCGGCGCGGATTTTGCCGCCCTTGGCGAAGAAATCGTTGATTTCGGTCGCCTTCATCTTCTTGATGACCGGATCGGCGTCGTCGGTGCCGGTAGCCTGGATCGCCTTCAGGTAATGCATCGTCGCCGAATACATGCCAGCCTGGATCATGGTCGGCATCGCCTTGTGGATGTCATAGAAGCGCTTCGACCAGGCGCGCGTTTCATCGTTGCGATCCCAGTAATAGCCGGTGGTGAACAGCAGGCCCTGGGCGATGTCCAGCCCCATGCCCTTGACGTCGGTATCGAACACCAGCAGCGTTGCCAGCTTTTGCTTCTTGGTCAGGCCGAATTCAGCCGCCGCCCGCACCGAATTCTGGGTATCGCGGCCGGCGTTGGCCAGCCCGACCACCTTGGCCTTGGAAGCCTGCGCCTGCAGCATGAAAGACGAAAAATCCGATGCCGACAGCGGATGCTTGGCGGTACCAATCACCTTGCCACCCATTTCCTTGATGACGGCGGTAGCGTCCTTTTCCAGCGAGCTGCCGAACGCATAGTCGGCGGTGATGAAGTACCAGCTGTCACCGCCCTGCTGCATCACCGCGCGCGCGGTGCCGTTGGCCAGCGCGTAGGTGTCGTAGACGTAATGGATGCCGTAGGGCGAGCATTCCTTGTTGGTCAGCGCGGTAGTCGCCGAGCCGGCGAAGATCATCACCTTCTTCTTTTCCGCGCCGAGTTTCTGCATGGCGATGGCGGCGGCCGAGTCGGTCGATTCGATCACCATGTCGACCTGGTCGCGGTCGATCCATTCACGCGCCTTGGTCAGCGCGATATCGACCTTGTTCTGATAGTCGGCGGTGACCAGTTCGATCGGCTTGCCGTTGACCTTGCCGCCGAAATCCTTGACCGCCATCTCGACCGCGCGCACCGCGCCCGGACCGCCGTTGGCCGAATACACGCCGGTCTGGTCGACGATCACGCCGATCTTGACGACGTCGCCGGAAATCTGCGCCGCTGCCGGCCATGCCGCCGCGACCGCGCTCGCCAACAGTGCTGCTTTCAGTACCTGTTTCATGTCTGCTCTCCAATCAAGAAAGATTGTTGCCGCTAGCGGCGATTGTCCTGGTGTGTTGATGCCTGCTACGTAATGCTTCCGTGTGGCGCCACCGCATGGTGGAAATGTCGTTGCCGCGATGCACTGAACGCAAGTTCCATTCCATGCCGCGCCAGACCAGGGTCAGGGGCGCGCCGCTCCAGCATACGGTGCCGCCGTCGCATCCACTGTACTCATGAAAGACATTCACAATGACTGCCATACGAACACTGGCGGCGGTTTCATCCGCCGCCGCGCCAAAGGTCTGGACACCGTTCCCGCAAAGCTTCCGGCCGGCCAGCGAAAAAACCTCTGGCATGCATGTTGCTCATATAGAATTCGCCAAACTATTCATTCAACGGTCCGGCGATTCCGATGTCTTGAACGCCCGGGCCATCCATCTCAAGGAGCCCCGATGACCGACGTCATCCTGGAGACACAGCATTTAAGCAAGGAATTCAAGGGATTCACGGCGGTAGACGACGTGAACCTGAAGGTGGAGCGCGGGCATATTCACGCGCTGATCGGTCCGAACGGTGCCGGCAAGACCACCTGCTTCAACCTGCTGACCAAATTCCTGGTGCCGACCGCCGGCAAGATCCTGTTCAACGGCCGCGACATCACCGCCACCGCCCCGGCCGACATTG
>Ga0222424_100421_pt1 | contig 25124 bp, 15 predicted proteins | sample 2B2ome_FD_182468 | JGI IMG/M metagenome (GOLD analysis project Ga0222424, IMG submission 182468) | Enriched microbial communities from leaf-cutter ant dump, University of Wisconsin, Madison, United States - 2B200A (version 2) | ecosystem: Environmental > Terrestrial > Nest > Insects nest > Nest... | reverse complement strand
GTATTTATTTGTGGTACTAACGGGGAAGGCCCCAATCTTACAGTAGAGGAGCGGATGGCAGTAGCCGAAGCGTATATCAAAGCCGTGCGGAAACGGATACTGGTTTTTGTGCATGTGGGGCATACGTCTATAGCAGAATCAAAGAAACTGGCCGGGCATGCCGCTGCTGCCGGGGCAGATGTGATCTCCTCTGTGGCGGGGTTTTATTTTAAACCTGCCGGAACGGAGAACCTGGTAGATTGTATGGCGGAGATCGCTGCTGCGGCGCCCGGGCATCCCTTTTACTATTATCATATACCGGCGCTTACCGGCATCCAGGTGGATATGATCCGTTTTCTGGAACTGGCCGAAACACAGATCCCCAATCTTGCAGGCATCAAGTATACTGCCTCCACGCTGCACGAATACCAGGCCTGTCTTCATTACAAGGAAGGAAAATATGATGTGCTTTTCGGGTACGATGAGCTCTTGTTGCCGGCGCTGGCGATCGGGGCCAGGGGCGCTATTGGCAGTACCTATACTTTTGCCGCGCCATTATATGTTGCGATCATAAAAGCGTTTGAGGAACGTGACATGGAAAAGGCGAGGGGCCTGCAGCTATTGGCCAATAATATGATCTCCTGTTTGCCCAGGTATGGACCCATCCCGGCACAGAAAGCCATCCTCGCACTGATGGGGTATGAACTGGGCCCCTGCCGGCTGCCCCTGACAACCTTAGCGGAGCCGCAGAAAAATGAGATAAAACGGTTCCTGGAATCGTTTGGTTTTTTTGAAAAACTGAAGGCCTGTGTATACGACGTACAGGAAATTTAAGTTGTTTGGTTTGTCCGGTTTGATGGGATTTTCCTTCACCTGCCCACCAGATCATCCGGGCAGGCAGGCGGAGACGGGCATTGATTGTATTGCGGATGAATGCAAAACGGATCCGTGAACATCTGCGCTGATGAGCAGGAGAATCAGGCTTCCATGAGCCATGAAACAAAAGTTTAAATACGTTTATTGTTAAGATAGCGCCCATGAAATCGTTGCTATGTGTACTGGGTCTTTTTTTTATGACATCGGATCTGCTCTTTGCGCAGGAGCGTGCCTTAACCATTGAGCAACTTGCTCCCCTGCCGGACAGTACGGGTTTTGCCGGTTCGTTTGCCGGTGTGATCAACGGGCAGCTCGTTGTAGCGGGGGGAAGCAATTTTCCGGCAGGCGGCGCTCCGTGGAAGGGATCGCAGAAGGTATGGTATAACCAGGTGTTTTTGCTGGCGGATAAAAAAGGAAACTGGAAAAAAGCAGGCACCTTACCCCGCGCACTGGGGTATGGGGTATCCATTACTGTTCCCGGAGGATTGATCTGCATCGGAGGCAGCAATGAGAAGGGCCACTATGCAGACGTGTTCCTGTTGCAATTGGTGAAAGGACGGCTAAAGATAACATCCTTGCCATCACTTCCGGTTCCGCTGGCCAATACCTGCGGTGCGCGCGTAGGCAATGTGATCTATATTGCAGGCGGCATTACCACGCCGGATGCGCCTGCAACGGAAAGTGCATTTTATGCATTGGATCTTCGTAATGGGTTTGGAAAAGCCCGCTGGAAGAAACTTCCTACATGGCCGGGACCTTCGCGGATGCTGGGCGTAGCCGCGGCAACGGATGAGGCCTTCTATTTGTTCAGTGGTGCGGAACTGGTATCGGGGAAGCGCGTTTATCTCAAAGATGCATATCGTTTCTCCGCATCCGGCGGCTGGAAAAAAGTGGCCGGCCCGCCGGCTCCTGTGGTAGCCGCACCTGGTCCGCTGATGTATAAAAACGGACAGTTCTTTTTGCTAGGAGGCGATGATGGCATGCTGGCTGGAAAGGACCTGCGCCAGACCCACCCGGGTTTTTCAAAAAAGATGATCCGTTATGATACGGCAAAAGACTGCTGGTCCGTACCGGAAAGTATAACAGGCCCCGGAAACAGCTTCCTGGTTCCGGTTACCACTCCGCTGGTGCAATGGAAGCAACAGTGGATCCTGCCGGGTGGCGAGATCCGGCCGGGCATTAGAACCCCAAAGGTATATTCCATTTCTTCAGATACCGGTATCGGAAAATAATACAATTGCCAAATGAAAGAAAAAAAGTATTATAAATGGGTTGTTGTTGCATTGTTATGGGTGGTAGCCCTGCTCAACTATCTCGACCGGCAGATGCTTTCTACCATGCGGCCATCCATGCAGATCGATATTACCGAGCTGGAGAGCGCCGCTACTTTCGGTCACCTGATGGCGATCTTCCTTTGGATCTATGGCCTGATGTCGCCGGTGTCCGGGCTTATTGCTGACCGGCTTAACCGGAAATGGCTGATCGCGGGCAGCTTATTTGTATGGTCTGCTGTTACCCTGTTGATGGGCTATGCCACCTCCTTTAACCAGTTGTATGGACTGCGGGCGGTTATGGGCGTTAGTGAAGCCCTGTATATACCGGCAGCGCTGTCGCTGATTGCCGACTATCATTCTTCAAAAACACGGTCCCTGGCTATCGGGATCCATATGATCGGACTGTATGCCGGCCAGGCATTCGGAGGCTTTGGCGCTACAGTGGCGCAGGCCTATTCCTGGCAGGCTACCTTTCATGTGTTTGGGATCGTTGGTGTTATTTATGCGGTTGTACTGATCCTGTTCCTAAGGGAACACCGGCCGGAGGCACCGGAAAAATCGGCTGCCCCGCCTGCTTTCAAAGGATTTAAGATACTGTTTGCTAATTTTTCCTTCTGGGTATTGCTGTTGTATTTTACCATACCCAGTATACCGGGCTGGGCCGTAAAGAACTGGCTGCCCACACTTTTTTCCGATCACCTTGGTATGGAAATGGGTACGGCCGGCCCTATTGCTACCATTACCATCGCTGCGGCTTCACTGATAGGGGTGGTTACGGGTGGATTGTTATCGGACCGTTGGGTACAAAAAAGCCTGAAGGGGCGCGTTTATACCAGTGCATTTGGGGTGCTGCTTACGATACCTGCCTTGCTGCTGCTGGGCTATGGGCATACTTTATCCCTGCTCTTTTGTGGTGCGTTTTGTTTCGGTTTTGGCTTTGGCATGTTCGATGCCAACAATATGCCCATCCTGTGTCAGCTGGTAGCACCCCGCTACCGGGCTACTGCTTATGGACTCATGAACATGACCAGCGTTTTTTTGGGCGCATGGATCACGGATGTTTTGGGTAAATCGGTTGATGCCGGCCATCTGTACCGCGACTTTACCGTGCTGGCTGTTATCGTTTTTGTGGCGGTGATCCTGCAGCTGGTGTTGTTAAACCCCAAAACCATTGATTGTAAGAGCGAAGCCTGACCTTTGGCTTACAACCCCGGCCGGTATCTTACCGGTTTTATAGTTCCACAGAGTGCTGGTCAAATAAAACAGCAACAGCGTAAGTAGATGCGTTATTTTTAGTGTCTGTATTTACGCATGCAAGCAACATCTACGCATTTCCTGTTCCGGCAGATCAGCCTGGGGCAAAAGGAGGCTTTTAATCAGCTTTTTTACCGCTACTATGAGCGATTGGTGGGTTTTGCCATCCAGTATGTAAAACAGCCGGAGTCCGCGGAAGAAGTGGTGTCCTCATTGTTTGTGAACATCTGGCAAAAACGGGATCAGCTTGCTGCCGTCCGGTCTCCGCAGGTATACCTTTTTGTTGCAACCCGGAATGGCTGTCTTAATTATCTGCGGCGCCCCGTAAAATCCGTCCGGCAACATCCGGACCAGCTCAATGGTGATACAGCCGACACCTTGCATCCGGAATATAAAGAGCTGGAAGCTATTGTATACGCTGCAGTGGAGCAGTTGCCGGAGCAGCGAAGGGTGATCTTCAGACTTATTAAAGAGGAAGGACTCAAAGCAAAAGAAGTTGCAACCATACTGTCCATCTCTGTGAGAACCGTCGAAAATCAACTCTATAAAGCCTTAAAAAGTCTGGCTGCGGCCGTAAGCGGGTACCTGGGATATCATCCGCAGGAGAAACCGTTAAGGGGAAGGGATGCCTTGTTATTTTTCTAGGGGAGTGAGTATACGGCGCTTTTTTTTTGTCTTATAAAATGTAGCATAAATGACATGAACAGGGAACAATTTTTAGCCTTGTTATCAAAGAAGATGAGAAATGAACTTTTACCGGAAGATCGGGAAGTGTTCGAGGAGTGCATGAAAGAGAACAGGGAGTATCAGCAACTTCATGAGGCGATCGTCGCCGCCGGTGATCGCAGCCCCGCGGCGGTACCGGATATGGAAGGGCGGCTTGCCCTGATCTGGGAACGTATCGGGGCCGGTGAAGGAGCCGTGCCGGATCGGGAGCGGCGCCTGTGGCCTGCGTTATTGAAAACAGCGGCTGTTTTATTGCTGATTGCAGGGGTAGCTGTTTTTATAAGCTATAACAATAAACGAATAAAGGAAGAACGGATGCTGACATTAAGCACAACAAACGAAAAATTGTACACCACACTGCCGGATGGAACGCAGGTGACCCTGAATTACCATTCCACGCTGGAATATAACACCGGTTTTGGAGATGAAAAACGTAAGATCGTGCTGCAGGGAGAAGCCTTTTTTGACGTAACGGAGAACCCAACGGTCCCCCTGCAGGTGCTGGCCGGCCCGCTTATGGTAGAGGTAAAGGGTACCGCATTTAGTGTGAATGCCTATAAAGATAACCCGGATGTCAGCGTGATCCTGCTGCGCGGATCGGTAGAGGTATCGAGGAGAGGCGACCGTACCGATAAAGTGTTGCTGAAGCCCCATCAGTGGCTGCGGGCGCCCAATTCAGCCGGGGGTACTGTGCAATTTAGTGTTGACTCTGTAAACGGGCAACTGGAACAGCAAATGCATTGGAAAGACGACTCGCTGGTGTTCAAAAAAGAATCATTGCAGCATATAGTATTAAAGCTTGAAAAAAAATATGGCGTAACCATCGAAATAAAAACGGAGGTCTTAAAAGAGAAGCGGTTCAGCGGCATGTTTGTCCGTGAAAGTCTCGCCGAGGGGCTCGAAGCGCTGCGTATGGCCTATCCCTTCAGCTATAAGATCGAGGATAAAAAGGTAACCATACGATGAGCCGTGCTTCATACTGTAACAATTTAAACAAGGAGGCGTATAACGTATAAGTAAACGTCATGAAATTGGCAAGGAGGGTTGTTTTTATTTTTATAATGATTGTTTGGTGCGTATCGGTGCATGCGCAGAGCCGGAAGGTTTCGGTCACTGCGCTGAATCAACCGCTCAAAACGGTGTTGGATCAGCTGCAGCAGTTAAGCGGGTACAATATGATCTACAGTGATGAGGTGGTGCTGGATTCGATGAGGGCTTCCGTAGATGCGCACCGGCTCACCGTTGCAGCGATCTTAAATCATATCCTTGCTCCCAATGGATTATTCTATACCAGCCGCGCCGGTAACCTGATCGTTATCGGCAGTATAGCGCTCCGCGATCAGCACCGGTCCCTGCAGCCCGTGATAAAGACGTTGGACGGGCAGATCATCGACGCAGACCGAAAACCGGTGCCGTATGCTTCGGTAACATTAATGACCGGAAGTACAATCCTTTCGGGAACCGCGGGGGAGGATGATGGCCGGTTCCGGATGAGCTATCCGTTTGAACCCGGTAAAACATACCGGTTGCAGGTATCATCCGTTGGCTATAAACCGGTGGGTGTTACGATCACATTCTCAGACACGCTGCAGTTGAAACCATTGCTGTTGGAGAAAGATAAGAGCTCGATGGGCAACGTAACCGTAGCCGCATCCCGGCCCATGGTCGAAAGAAGTGCGGATCGTTATATAGTAAACGTTGAAGGCACCCCGCTGGCGGATGGAAACAATGCACTGGAAGTGTTGCAAAAGGCCCCCGGTATATGGGTGGATCCCAATGGGGTGATCCGGATCCATGGGAACGGATCGGTAACGGTCATGATCAATGATGTGGTGCAGCGCATGTCTGCTTCCGACCTTGCGGAATACCTGCGAACCATCCGCTCAGAGAACATTAAAAAGATTGAGGTGATCGCCAATCCTCCGGCTGAATATGAGGCCTCGGGCACCGGCGGTATTGTACATATCGTTTTAAAGAAGGCCAGGGACGAGGGGTTTACCGGCCAGGTTTCCGCAGTATATAAGCAGCAGAAAGGAAAGCCTTATCTGTCTGCCGGTATTTCGGCCCAGTATAAAATAAAGAAATTTTATTTTTTTGGAAACGGATCCGTGTCAAAGGAAGAACAGGTATACTACGCGCGAACGGTCAATACCTATAAGGATAATAGCACCTACGACGGCATTACGGACCGGGTGAACAATAACCGGCAAACCACCTACCAGGGCGGTATGGTATATGATATATCAGAAAACCAGTCCCTGAGTTTTCAGGCGGGTGCAACGGGTACTAATCTTTTGCGGAATTTTAAAACGGATATTACATTGAAGGACGGTGCCGGTACGGGCGTAACGGGCACTTCCGTTACCGGCTGGAACCGTAAGCCCGGCCTGACCACCGGTACCCTTAATTATAGCTATAAACTGGATACCCTGGGCTCGGTATTTAAGATCCTTGCAGATTATGTAAACGGAGAAAAAGCGGAAAATATGCAGGTGGCTTCCCGTTATACGGATCCGTTGATGGATACGCTTTACAGGAACAGCTATCCCAGCAATACGCAGATCTACAGTGGCCAGGCCGATTATCTCAAATACCTTACCAAGCGTACCAAATTACAGGCAGGTGCAAAATATGTAACTGCCCGGAGGGATAATACCACTACTACCGAATATTTTGCAGCGGATACCTGGCTGGTGAACACAGACGCCAGTAACCGGTTTGTGTATGACGAAAACCTCCTGATGGGCTACACGGCCATGGAAACATCCGTAAAAAAAACCAGTGTTAAACTGGGGCTGCGTGCAGAGGAAACCTATATGAAGGGCAACAACGTTACCTCGGAGCAGCAGTTTACACGGAAGTACCTGAACCTGTTCCCTTCTGCGTTTTTATTACAGCAGCTCAATGATAAACCGGTTCCGGCCTCCCTGTCCTTCAGCTATAGCCGGCGGATCCGCCGGCCGCAGTTCAGCGACCTGAACCCCTTCCGGCTCCGTATCGGTGACTACTCGGTTGTGGTAGGCAACCCGGACCTGTTACCGGAATATTCCAATAATTTTAAGCTGGGTTATAATTTCTGGAAAGGGTATATGCTGAACCTGCAATACCAGCGTACCCACAATATTATCGCAGAGTTTGCGAACCCCCAGGAAGATGGGGTGATCGAATACCAGACACGGAATTTTAAATACCGTACCTCATATGGAGCTTCTGTATACGCACCGGTGAAGATCACCAGCTGGTGGACGGCAAATATCTACGCGGGTCTTTTTCATACAGCCTATACGATTGATGATTTTCAGCTGGCTCAAACGGCCTGTTACCTCAATAGCTATGAGACATTTACCTTAAAGAAGAATTTCGACGTTACATTGTCTACCGTATACAGTTCTCCGTATATTTCCGGTAATACCCGCAATGCTTCAATGTTTATCACGGACCTATCCTTTGGCAAAAAGTTCTTCGATAACAAACTGCGCATGCGGTTGAATATAACCGACCTGTTCAACACCTTCCGCGAAAAATCACTAACAACCTATGATGGTGTCCGGATCGATTTTTATCAAAAGCGACCGACCCGTACGGTTGGGATCTCTGTAAGTTACCTGCTGAATGCCGGCAAAAAGATCAAGGATAAGAAAGTGGAGCAGAGTGCGGAGGAGGAAAAAAGCCGGATCTGATCCGGAACTGCAGCTGCTGCATCGGGGACGATTTTGAACGATAGCGCGTATCTTAGAGGCCGGAATCATGACAGGCAGATCGATCATCATAATGGGCGTATCCGGCAGTGGTAAAACCACGGTTGGTAAGGCCGTAGCTGAAATGCGCGGGTACCGGTTTATTGATGGGGATGATCTGCATCCGTTGTCCAGTATTGAAAAAATGCGATCCGGTGTGCCTTTAACAGATGAAGACCGCTGGGCGTGGCTGGTGCGCATCAACCGGCAGTTAACGGAGCTGAATGCTGCCGGCATTTCTGCCGTAGTGGCTTGTTCGGCACTCAAAAAAAAATACAGGGATGTATTGCGGCAAAACGGTGTGCAGATACTGTTCGTCTATCTGAAGGGAGATGCCGGCCAGGTAGGTGCGCTGCTGCAAACCCGAAAGGGCCATTTTATGCCTGCAGGTCTACTGCAAAGTCAGTTTGAGGCACTGGAAGCACCAACAGATGCCGAGGCAGACTGTGTTGTGGTTCCTATAACCGATCTTCCCGGGGAACTGGAGCAGATCCGGCGCTTCCTAATGCACCGCGGATTTTAGTATTCCGGCCTCTCCATGGCGTATTCCAACAATAGCCGTATTTTCGGTATCGTAAATACTTGCCATGGCCCTGTTGATCCTGATACTTGGAATCCTGTTGCTGTTATTGCTGATAACGGTTGTAAAAGTCAATGCCTTTATATCCCTGATCGTGGTGGCGCTCCTGGTAGGACTTTGGAATGGGATGGAGTCCATGCAGCTGATCGCCGCCATTAATAAAGGGATCGGCGATACACTGGGATCATTGATCCTGATTTTAGGACTGGGGGTGCTTCTCGGAGCGTTGCTTACCGAAACCGGGGCCACTCAGCAGATCTGCAACGGGCTTATCCGGACATTTGGCCCGGCCCGGGCAAAAATAGCGCTGGCGGTAACAGGGTTTGCTGTAGGATTGGCGCTGTTTTACAGCGCAGGCTTCATTGTACTGATACCCCTGGTGTTTGTTGTGGCAAAACAAACCGGCCTCCCCCTGGCCTACCTGGCCATAGCAATGGCGGCACCGCTTTCTATTACACACGGGTTTCTGCCGCCGCATCCCGGGCCAACGGCCATCGCGGTTTTATTTAAGGCCGATCTGGGCAAAACCCTCTTGTATGGTTTGTGCATTGCCATACCCACTCTTTGCCTGTCCGGGATCATGTTCCCGGAATTTATAAAAAAGATAAAGGCGGCTCCGCCGCCCGGCATCTTTGGCAGTGAACAATCCGTCGGGCAGTCGTTGCCCGGTTTTGGGATCAGTCTGTTCACCGCCCTGATACCGGTATTGCTGATGGCCGCTTCTGCTATAGCTTCCACGGCTGATGAGCAAACTGCTTCCGGCCTGGTTCGTGTACTGCATTTTGCAGGCGATCCGGGAATGGCCATGCTGATTGCGGTGATCTGTGCCCTGCTTTTTTTAGGCGTATTCCGCGGAACATCCATAAAAATATTAATGGACCGGACCAGCGGATCGATCCAGGCCATTGCTACTATTGTACTGGTCATTGCCGCAGGAGGCGCCCTGAAGGAAGTGCTCATTCAGAGCAAAACCGCTGATGCCATCACGCTTTTCTTTCTGAATACTTCGATGGCGCCCTTATTCCTGGGTTGGCTGGTGGCCACCCTTATCCGCATCGCCGTAGGCTCGGCTACTGTGGCTGGCCTCACTGCTGCCGGTATTGTACAGCCGCTGATCGCATCCATGCATGTAAAGCCGGAGCTGATGGTGCTTTCCATAGGCGCCGGAAGCCTGATGTGCTCGCATGTGAATGATACCGGTTTCTGGATGTTTAAAGAATACCTCGGGCTTTCCATCGGGGATACCTTCCGTACCTGGACGGTGATGGAGTCCGTTATCGGCGTAGTGGGGCTGCTGGGCGTGCTGCTTTTGAATGCGTTTGTATAAGGACTGCCCTGGTAACATTCAGCAGGAATTTTGGAACTGAATAAATGTTTTATTTACAATTAATTACCACGGCAGGAACTGCCCGGGACCCGGAGCTTGTAAGGATTTGTTCCGTCCGCACGCGCACGCTGTTTACCGGTATATTATATTTGCTTGTTTACTCAGGTCTTGCGTATGTTAAAAAAGATATATCATTTACTCTTTTTTCTGTTGGCCGCCACAGTTGCCCGGGCCCAGCTTCATGTTGCAAAACTGGGTGTGGAACAAGGATTGTCCAATGAAACGGTCCGTTCAATTTATCAGGACCGGAACGGGTTTATGTGGTTTGGCACGCTGGACGGACTCAACCGTTTCGACGGGTATGCTTTTAAGATCTATCGCAATAAATTCGGGGATACCACTTCATTGCTCAGCGATGTTATTTATGGTATTACAGAAGATCACCAAGGCAACATCTGGCTGGCTACGCGCCTGGGTGTGTGCCGGCTGAACCAACTTAAAGATGCTTTTACAACCATTTATTACCGTCAGGAGCATCGGAACAAAATGATCCGGTTAGACCGGGAGGTTATTAAAACGGTTGTGTGTGATGCCAATAACAACATATTGATCGCGTCGGAGCTGAAGGGACTCATGATGTGCGAGAACGCCGGGTCAACGGCGATCCAGGTCCCCCTAACCGGTACATCAGGTGAAAAGACCTGGCAGTACGGAGTACAGGCGGTCTGTTTTGATAAGGATGGAAGAACGCTGGTGTTTGTTCAGGGAAAGGGACTCTGCCGGCTGAACTATAAAAGCCGCACCCTGCAGCTGTTAAATAGCAGCATTCAATATGTGAACAGCATGCTTCCGGATGGGGATAGTATCTGGCTGGCCGGTAATGATGGGGTGTACACCTATCATTTAAACCGCAACCAGGTACAAAGATTCCTTACGGTTGAAAATGCGCAGCTGAATGCGAACCTGGCCATGGCCCTGGAGTCGGACCGTAAAAAGAATATCTATATAGCCACAATGGGGGGCGGGCTGAATGTGTATGATAAAACAACCCGGCAGGCGCGCTATGTTGTTGCCGGTGATGGCCGTGGCCAGCTTTCAAGCAGTGGTATCTATTCCCTGTTTGTGGACAAAACATCAAGGATCTGGATCGGTACCCGGCGTGGGGGTATCAACATTATAGATCCGGGCCGCGAAAAATTCGTGACCATCAGCCATGAGCCGGGTGATGCAAACAGCCTGTCCGGCAATTTTATCACTTCTGTTTGTGAAGCACCCAATGGTGATCTGCTGGTGGCTACGGAAGATAACGGCCTGAACGTGGTGGATGCAAAGAACAACCGGATCTCCTACTATAAAAATAACCCCCGGGATCCTGCTTCATTATCCGGCAACAATGTCAATAATATCACCATTGATCACCTGGGTAATATCTGGCTGGCTACATATACGGACGGTATATGCAGGTTTATGCCGGCGGCGGGGAGCTTTAAACGGTATAAGACCGTTAACGAAAAAACCGGTGTTGAAAATAAAGTATTCAATATCTTTTATGAAGATGCGGGTAATACCCTGTGGGCTTCTGCACTGCGCAGGGGCAATTATTTCGGGGCCCTGTACCGCTATAACCGGGCAAAAGATGTTTTTGAGATCTTTGATGATAAGCTCTCCGATCTGTTTTCGCTGGAGGAAGACAGCCAGGGCAATTTCTGGGGGGGCGGTCTTACAGACCTGGTAAAGATCGACCGGATCAACCGCCGGCACCAGTATTTTTATATTGGCCAGTTCATACGTACGATCACTGATGACGGAATGGGGCATCTGTGGCTGGGTACAGAAGGCGGAGGGCTGGTATTGTTCGACAGGAAACAGCAGAAGATCATGGCCCGGTATACCACTTCGGAGGGGCTTGGGAACAACAGTATATTTTCTACCTTACAGGATGATAAGGGGAACCTGTGGCTGGGAACCTTCAATGGTCTTTCAAAGTTTAGTATTAAGGACCGAAAGTTTAAGAATTATTACCGCAGTGACGGCCTGGAAAGCGATCAGTTCCATTTTAATGCTGCAACAAAGCTGCGTTCCGGCGCCTTTGTCTTTGGTGGCATACAGGGGTATAATGTATTTTTCCCGGACAGTATCGGGTTGCCGGCGGCTCATGTTCCTCTGCGCTTTACCGGGATCGTGATCGATGGCCGGCCTGTTGAAAGGGTCCCCGGGTATATCAGTAAAATGAGCGGAAGCAATATTGCAGCTATTGCAGTGCCGTACAATAATGCCGTTTTTTCATTCAATTTTGCAGCCCTTGAATATGCCGTGCCGGATAAGATTTCTTATGCCTATATGATGGATGGTTGGGATAAGGGATGGAACTATTCGGGCAATGTGCGTACGGCTACCTATACCCATTTACGGGAGGGGCGGTATGTTTTCCGGGTAAAATGTACCGACAGCAATGGCATATGGAAAAACGAAATTACGATCCCTGTAAGGGTTTTTCCTCCCTGGTACCGCAGCTGGTGGGCCTACCTGTTGTATCTGGCTGTTATTGTTTCGCTTGTTTACTTATACCTGAGATACCGTGCAAGACAAGCCCAGTTGCAATACGAGGTGGATCTTCAGAAGCTGAACGTTCAGAAAGAAAAAGCGGAAAGGGAAAAGGGATTGGCCGAACTGGCCCGGGAAAAAGCAGAACATGAAAAATATGCAGCAGAGCTGGAAACGGAACGTACACAACGGGCGCTGGAACAATCCGAAAGGGAAACAGAGAAAGCCATTGCCGATCGGGAACGGGAAGTGAATGAACGCCGGGCCTCATTTTTTACCAGCATCTCGCACGAATTCCGCACACCGCTTACACTGATCATCAATCCGGTTAAAGACATCCTGGAGAAGCGCGACCTGTTACCGGAAAAGGAAGACCGGGAACTGGAGATCGTATACAGGAATGCGCGGCGCATGTTAAGCCTGACCAACCAGTTGTTATTATTCAGGCGCGAGGAAAGCGGGCTGGATACGGTATATCCGGCAAAGCTGGACCTGGTGACGCTTTGTAAGGAGGTCTATTTATGCTTTGTACAGCAGGCCCAGGCAAAGAATATTCAATACCATTTTTATGGTGACCAAAAGGAGATCGCGATCTATGGGGATAAAGATAAACTGGAAATCATTTTTTACAACTTACTGTCCAATGCACTGAAGTATGCGCCCCATAGCGGAGAAGTAGCGCTGCAGATCCTTGACGAAGAAAATGCGGTATCCATCCGGATATCCGATAACGGGCCGGGTATAGCGCCTGAAGTGACGGATAAGATATTTGAAAAATTCTACCAGGCTAAAGAGAGCGGTAAGGAAATAAAGCCGGGTTTTGGAATTGGCCTGTACCTGGCGCGGCAATTTGCGGAAGCGCACCAGGGCCGCATCGGCTACAGCATCAGGGAAGGGGGAGGCGCGCTGTTCCATGTTCAGTTATTAAAAGGAAGCAGTCATTTCACCGGGGAACAATTGTCGCATAATGTTGTGGTATCGGGTCAGTCTGTTTTGCATGAAATGGTCCATGGTACAGAAGAGCAGGCCGGTGCATTTGTTTCCGCGGTAACCGAGCAAACGGGTACCCTGCTGGCCAGTGATAAACGGTCGATCCTCGTAGTAGATGACGATCCGGCGATCAGGGAGTATTTAAACCTGGTTTTGAATACGGATTACCAGGTTTATGAGGCCTCCGGCGCTGAGGGAGGCCTCCGTAAGGCGGAAAAACTGTTGCCGGATATTATCATCAGTGACATCATGATGGGGGGATTGAATGGGATTGACCTGTGCAAAGCGATCAAGGAAAACCCGGGCCTGAGCCATATCCCCGTTATTTTACTGACCGGAACGTCCAGCGATGCATTAAAGTTGCAGGGCATCCGGCAGGGGGCGGATGATTATATTATGAAGCCTTTTGACAAAGAACTGCTTTTGGCCAGGGTAAGTACGTTGCTTAAAAACAGGACCAGTCTCCAACAGTACTTTTATAATGCCATAACGCTGAATAACCAGGACATAAAGATCCCGGAAAAGTACCGGCAATTCCTCGAAAAATGCATCGAAGTTGTGGAGGAGCATCTGGATGATGAAGAATTCAACAGCAAAAAACTGGCAATGGAGTTGGGAATGAGCTATTCTTCGGTCACAAAAAGGGTCAAAGCCGTATCCGGTCAGCCGCTCAATAGTTTTATCCGTTTTATCCGTTTGCGGAAGGCGGCACGCTTGTTTGTTGATACCGGCCACAATGTAAATGAGGTGGCCACAACCGTGGGTATTTTTGATGCGCGTTATTTCCGCGAGCAGTTTAGCAAACAGTTTGGAATGAACCCCTCCGAGTTTATCAGGAAGTACCGCAAACCCTTTGCCAATAAATACACGGTAAATAAGGATGTATTGGATAAAGGCGAGGCTTGAGCTCCTGGAACAAGACAACGGCCTCTTGTACCACCATATCTGCGGGAAGAAGATCTCCCGTCCTGTACTGTTATGACTTGGCTACCGGAGACCAACCGATAATTTCAAATATCCGCCGAGCCCGTTTTGAATAATACGTATTAGTGTTGAAAGACGGATATCACTTGCATTGTTTTCAATTCTTGAAATGTAGGATTTTGTTGTGCCACATTTATGTGCAAGCTGTTCCTGGGTCAGATTCTGTTTCTCCCGCATTTCCTGGATAAGTACGCCCAGTTTAAATGCTTCAAACTCCTGTTCGTAAATCTCTCTTTCTTTGGTACCCTGCTTGCCATATTCTTTGTCAAGATGGTCTGCAAAAGAAACGAAGTTATTGTTGTCCTTATTTTTCATTAAAATACTCCCTTTTTATTTTTTTAGCCAGGTCAAGTTCGCTTTTGGGCGTTTTTTGTGTTTTCTTTTGAAAAGCATTAGCGATCACTATCAATGGTCCTTCGTCAAAAAAAGCAAACGCTCTGTAAATGTTACTTACCATTTCAACGCGTATTTCATACAAACCGTCGGTATCTGCCATATAACAAAAATATTTTTTAGGAACCCTATCTATCGTTGCAATGAGCTGAAGCGTCCAGTTAAATTTCTTTTTAACCTCTTCTGTCTGGCAGGCATAAAAATCCAGGAAATAGTCTTTATAATAAAAGATGTTCCGGATATAGGTTTGCATTATGCCGACAATTACCAGGCAAAGTTAGCTAAATAGTGAACATTTTCAAAGATCTCGTTGCCCAATGATTTTTATTGCCTGTGTCCCGGTTATTGCCGGTATTGCATTTTGCAAGCAGCACACTGGCTGGGATAACATAATCGTTCTGGCTTTCCCGGTTACGGTCAGCGGGTGGTCGTGTATACCATGCTCCGTTTTTTGCCCCGACCTCTATATTTCCCGGGTTTCCTTGTCTCCCCGGACAGTTATTTTTTAAATAACTCGTATTCAGTGTATTAATCGATTTTAATACATCCCTATTGAAAGTTTACCACCCTTTTAAAGGGATAAAAATGCCAGTTTACCCCCCTTTTTTTGCCAGCCGGCCCACCATTTACCCCCCTGTACGGCTTTAGTATTGCAGTTGTAAAATCCTGTTGAAAGAAAGTGCCTGGTAACACAGGCTTTTTAAAGGAGCTCATGCTAAATCGGTTTACCCGCCAGTTCAGGCAGCAAACCGGTTTTGCGGAAAGCAACTGAAAACAGGATTTAAATTCTAACGGTTGTCCGGTAATGAAGAAAAAGGATTCTATACATACGATTGCCAAAGATCTGGGGGTTTCTGCAACAACGATTTCCTTTATTGTAAACGGAAAGGCGAAAGAAAATCGCATCAGCAATGAATTGATCAACCGGGTAGAAGATCATTTAACACGGATCAATTATAAACCGGATATGATCGCCCAAAGTCTCCGGACGGGAAAAAGCAACCTGATCGGTATGTTGGTGGAAGACATTTCCGATGTGTTTTTTTCTGCCATTGCCAGGGGGATTGAGCTGGGCCTCGAAAACAGCGGGTATAAGATCCTGTTTATGAGCACGAAGAACAATCCCGTTAATGCCTGCCATATTCTGAGCCTGCTGAAGGAGCATAAGGTGGATGCATTTATTATAGCGCCCAGTCCGGGGCTGGAAGAGGCCATCCGGGAACTGATCCGGTCCGGAAAGCCGGTGATCCTTTACGACCGCTATTTCAAGACCCTCAACACCTGTAATGTGGTGATCGACAACAGGGGGGGCGCCTATATGGGGGCGATGGAATTGTTTAATAACCGTTACCGGCAGGTGGCATTTGTAACACTCAGATCGGGGCAGGTGCAGATGGTTGACCGGTTGTTGGGGTATAAAGATGCCCTGGCGCATGCGGGACAGGCCAAGGCCATGGTCCTTGAGGTTCCGTACAATCTGAATGTGCACCAGACCGCCCTGCAGATACGGAATTTTTTCAGGAAGTATAATGCTGTGGACGCGGTACTTTTTGGCACAAATTACCTGGCAGTAGCGGGGTTGCAGGCCATCCGGGATCTGGGACTTACGATAGCGGAAGACATCGGGGTGACCGGATTTGATGATCATACCTATTATGGCCTGTTCTGTCCGTCCATAACTGCCGTTGCACAACCCATCACAGAAATATCCCGGGCCATTGTCCACAACCTGCAGGACGCCCTGGAAGGCGAGCGGATTTGTGTGCCGCAAACGATCGTTCTGCCTGCGCAGCTGATCCGGCGCGGGTCGTCGGTAAAACCGGGCTAAAATTTTTAAACCAATAAATGTCAGTATCACAATAGCTAAATCGATTTAAAAAACAATAATTCAATATGAAAAGAGTCAAACGATTGCCCAAAAGGATCGGCCTTCTTGTTCCCCTGGCCCTCCTGCTTATCTGCCCGCTGCTTGGTGTGGCACAAACCAAAACAGTGACCGGTATTGTTTTAGATGCGTCTTCCGAAAAACCGGTGGCCGGTGCATCGGTAGTGGTCAAAGGCACTGCCAATGGCACTGTTACCAATGCGGAAGGACAGTTCTCGATGGCTGCACCCGGGGATGCGTTCCTGCTTATTTCTGCCATTAACTACCAGGATCTGGAGGTAAAGGCAGGTGCTTCTTTAAGCCGGTTATTATTAGTTCCTGTTAACAGGGAGCTGGACCAGGTGGTTGTAATCGGTTATGGAAAGCAAAAGAAGGCCACGCTGACCGGGGCGGTTGAAACCATCGGCAGCAAGACTTTTGAAAGCCGGGCCGTTACCAATGTGGGACTGGCTTTGCAGGGACAGGTGCCCGGCCTGCTGGTTACACGATCTTCTCCCAGGCCTGGAAATGAAGGCATCGCATTTACGATACGGGGTGCTACCTCCGTAAACGGCAGCGACCCGCTCATTGTTGTGGATGGTGTGCCGATCCTGAACTATTATTCTTTTCAGAACATGAATCCGGATGATATCGAAAGTATATCCGTTTTAAAGGACGGTGCTTCTGCAATATATGGTTCCCGTGCTTCCAATGGGGTTATACTGGTAACTACAAAAAGGGGAAAGGGAAAAGTAAGGGTGGATTACAGCGGTAATTTCCGGTTTACCACCAACGGGATCACCGGTTATTCTCCCTCTATGCAGGAGTATGCCTCCATGTGGCTCGAAGCCAATAAAGAGGAGGCTGTTCCCAACTGGTGGGTTTGGGGCAGTGAAGACAACCTGAAAAAGATGCAGCAGGGTGTGGAAGGCCGGTATGACCTGTTTGGAACAGATTTCTATGTTTATAACGCAGACCGGATTGCAGAAATGTTTGCACGCCGGTATTCCTATCAGCATAATTTAAGCGTATCCAATAGCGGGGAAAAGAGCGGCTACCGTCTTTCGTTAGGATACTCGGATAACCAGGGTAACCTGGCAACGGCCTACGACGGGCAAAAGCAATATAACCTTCGTTTTAATCATGATTATAAGATATCCGATAAACTAAAACTGGAGACCGGTGTGAGTTTAATTAATGCTGCTACACGCACGCCTTCTGTGGGACTGGATAATACTTTATATGCTTTTGATATGCCTTTTTATCCTGCAAAGAATCCGCTGGGCCAGTGGTTTGCCACGTTTAACGGGATCGACGGAGGTGCTACCAGAAACGCAGCCGCTATGACGAGCGCGGGTGGCAGGGATAACAAGAATTCACTGACCGGAAGAATTGATCTGAAAGCCACCTACGAGATCTATAAGGACCTGGCCCTGGAAGGAATGGCCTCCCTGCAAAATGAACGGTTTAACGAGGAAAAATATGTGCTTCCGGTTCAGTTGTATAACTGGTATGGGGTACCAACGGGTATTGGTTTAAACACTGGCGGAACCAGCAACACCTATTACGCTTATGCTTGGCAGGGATATTATCAATATTACTCGGCATTGCTGCGCTACAACAAAACATTTAAAGGGCTGCACAATGTATCGGCAGTTGCCGGTATCAATGCCGAAAAGAATACCTCACAATGGATCTCCGGCAACCGTGTTGGGTTCGATGATATGGGCGTATATGATATCAGTGTGGCATCCACAACCACCCAAACCAATTCCGGGTCCAAATCATTAAACGGCCGGTATTCGTATATCTCAAGGCTGAATTACAACTACAATGAAAAATACCTGGCGGAGCTGATCGGGCGAAGGGATGGAAACTCCCGGTTTGCCGAGGGCTATAAATTCAAAAGCTTTGGATCGGCACTCGTGGGCTGGGTATTTACCAGAGAAAAATTCATGGAAGGTACCTCCGGGATCCTGAACTTTGGTAAGATCCGCGCGAGCTACGGTGTTCTGGGCAACGAGGCCTCGGGCCTTAATGCATTCGATTACCTGTCAACAGTGAATATCGGAACAACGATCCTGGGGTCGCCTGCATCCCAGCAGCAGTCTACCAGTTTAAATAATAATGGCCTCATCAGCTATACCCGCAGCTGGGAACGGGTAAAGACCAAAAACATCGGGATCGATTTAAACGTTCTCCGCAACCGGCTAACCGCAAACGTTGACTACTTTATTAAAGATAATATCGGGATGCTGGTGGATGTAACTTATCCTTCGGTACTGGGTGGAAAAGCCCCCAAAACCAATAGCGGCCGTTTCAATACCAGGGGCTGGGAAGCCGTATTGAACTGGAAAGATCACATAAAGGAATTCTCGTACTACATTTCTGTAAATATGGGCAATACCCAAACCCGGGTGAGCGGTGTGGAAGGAGCCGATAATTATGCTGCCGGGTTAAACGGGATCGTGAACGGGTATCCCTGGAAACCCTGGTTTGTGTACGCAACGGCCGGTTATTTTAAGAACCAGGCCGAGGTAGATGCCTATTACAAACAGTTTGGAAACAGCACCGATCTGGCCAACCTGCCAAAAACCAATAAAGCTGTTGCATTGCGCCCCGGTGATGTTATCAGGACCGATGTGGCCGGTACCGGAAATATTACGGCCATCGGAAATGAAAAGAGCTCGCTGATCTATGTTGGTGACGGAACACCCCATTATACCTATGGTATGAATATGGGCGGCTCCTGGAAAGGCATTGATCTTGACGCATTTTTTCAGGGACAGCTGAAACAGAATATTATGCGTAATGGGTATATGGCATATCCTTTTGCGGCCCTTTATACCAATCAGAACCCGGCTTTCCTGGGCAATACCTGGACGGAAGCAAACACGGCGGCGCTTTATCCGCGTTTAACGGTAAACCCCACCCGTGCAGCCTGGAACTATGCCAATAACGATTTTATGCTGCAGAACAACCGGTACATCCGCTTAAAAACACTCATCGTTGGGTATACCCTTCCGCAAACCTTAACGCAGCGGATCCGGTTACAGAAGCTGCGTGTGTATTTCTCCGGTAATGATCTGTGGGAAGCTACTTCCATAAAAGATGGTTTTGATCCTGAAATGGGTGAAGCATCCATCAACAGCGGCTATCCCTTTGCCCGCACCTGGTCTTTTGGAATAAATGTAGGATTCTGATAACGCCTGAAAAAATTAGAAATATGAAACAACGCATAACGGATTTTTTTCACATAAAGAAATGTATTGGCGGCGTTTCCCCGAACCTCCGGGGCGGCCAAAAAAATGGCAGCAAAGCTGCATTTAAAAAAAATATACGGATGAAAAAGATACATACATACCTGCTGATCGGCGGCCTGACCTTAAGCATGGTTGCCTGCCAGAAGAATTTTATTGACCTGGAGCCAACGGCTCAGTTTACGGATGCGGTTTATTTTGCAAAGGCAAGCGATTTTAAGGCCTTTGCAACAAACTTCTATAACCAATTGCCGGGCTGGAGCTTCGGATCAATGGATAACAACTCGGATCTTTCCGCAAACAGCAACAGCAACGGATACGATATCGGGCATGGAACCATTGCTGCCGGCAGCACAAGCTGGGATTATTCCGGCATCCGCAGCAGCAACATCCTGCTGGAAAAAGCGGCTTTATATACCGGTATGGATAATATAAACCAGTATGTAGGGGAAGCCTACTTCTTCAGGGCGTTTGCCTATTTTAATTTATTAAAGACCTTTGGAGGGGTACCGATCGTAACAACGGTGCTGGATGTTAATGCTCCTGAACTGTTTGGAGCACGCTCCAGCCGTTACCAGGTGGTGACACAGATCCTTTCGGATCTGGACCAGGCCATTGACAAATTGCCTATTGAGCAGAATATAGCCAGCGCTGATAAGGGCCGGGCCAGCAAATGGGCTGCAGAAGCGCTTAAAGCACAGGTGGAGCTATATGAAGCCACCTGGGAAAAGTACGTTGGACAAAAAACAGATGGAGATGGAACCGGTGTTGGTGCAGGTACGGCAGGGTACGACGCTGCCAATGTAAATAAATACCTGGCAGATGTGGTTGCCTTGTGTAAAGATGTTATGGATAACGGGGGCTATGAAATCTGGAATAAAAATGGCGATAGTAAAATGGACAGCCTGAGCTCCTATTATCTGTTTAACCTGGAAGATGCCGGAAGCAACCCGGGCGGTTATGATAAAACGACCAATAAGGAGTTCATCCTTTATAAAGTATTTGATTATACCTACAAACAGGCGCGTCTCAATATAACATGGACCTCATGGCAGCTATACCCCAGCCGGAAATTTATGGATATGGTCGTTTGTAAAGATGGGCTGCCACCCGAAAAATCGCCCCTTTTCCAGGGCTATCATACCGTTAGCTCCGAGTTTCAGAACAGGGATCTGCGTATGTTTAGCTACCTCTATGGCGCCCGCACCGCGCCCACATCCGTTACCCTTAGTTACGGAAGCCTGGGTTATAGCGGATATAGCAACAGTAAATATGCAGTGTATGGATACGGCTCCCGCAGAAAGGATAATGAAGAATCTGCCAACTGGCCTGTTATCCGCCTGGCAGAAGTTTATCTGATGTATGCAGAAGCGTTGTATGAACTCAACGGAAGCATTACCGATGATCAGCTGAATGCGTCTGTGAATAAACTGAGGACGCGTTCAAACGTGGCTGCCCTTACGAATGCGCTTGCAACGGCCAACGGACTGGATCTGCTTACCGAAATAAGAAGGGAACGCGCAGTAGAACTATACAGGGAAGGAAAACGTTTTGATGACCTGAAGCGCTGGGGTATATTGGAAGCCGCGCTAAACCCCTCCCGGCTGGGGAGAGTGGTAGGGGATGCTGCTTACGCCACACCGTTTAAAGATGCTTCGGGGAATGCCACGGCGATCTATACGCCCGGTTCGTATGTATACGGTGAAGAGGAAGTAACCACTCCGGAAGGCACCTTAAAATGTGTGGTCGTTGACAGTTATCAGAACCATTCTGTGGGTGTAAAACATTACCTGTATCCCGTTCCCGTTAGCCAGATCCTTTTGAATACTAAACTTCTTCAGAATCCGGGCTATTAATAACGCTAATAAAAATATGCAGATGAAACAGTATAAATTTTATATATCCATATTGATGATCCTCGTTGCCGGTGGTGTATTTGCAGCAATTGCAGGATGTAATAAATCGGGCTTGCGCCATTTGGGAACATGGTTACCTGCGGACAGCAGCGGCCGGCTGGTGATCGATACCCTGGCGCCTTCCGTTGCGCTCAAACACGTGGGGCTTCATACCGCAGAAGATTTTGCAAGGGTAAAGGCAAAAATAGCCGCCAACGCCGGGCCCTGGATCTTGGGCTGGAACAAACTCATAGCCAATTCCCATGCACAGGCTTCGTATACGGCCAGCCCTACGGTAAAGCTGATCCGGGGAGGCGGGTCGAGGGAGGAGCCTGAGGCTGATAATTATTCCAGGGCTATGAACGACGCGGCTGCGGCCTACCAGCTTGCATTAAGGTGGAAAATAAGCGGCGATAACACGTATGCAGCAACGGCGGTTACGATATTAAATGCCTGGGCGGCAACCTGTAAATCGATAAACGGAGATTCCAATTCGGCGCTGGCTGCAGGTTTTTACGGTTACCAGTTTGCGCTTGCAGGTGAGTTATTAAGAGATTACGCCGGGTGGGCCGCTGCTGATTTTACAAAATTTAAAAACTGGATGGTCAACGTTTTCTATTCGTTAAATTATACATTCTTAAGTGGGCATTTTGGCAGCTGCGTTACCAACGCTTATGCCAACTGGGACCTGGCAAACCTCGCTTCCGTTTTATCCATTGCCGTATTAACCGATAACAGGTCGATGTACAACTATGCTGTCAATTATCTGCAAACCGGCAAGGGAAATGGCAACTGGTATCTCGCCATTAACAATGTTTTTGAAGGTGCAGATGCGGGGCTGGCGCAGCTGCAGGAAAGTGGCCGCGATCAGGGCCACGCTACCTTATGTATCTCTTTAATGGGTGTTATTGCCCAGCTGACCTGGAACCAGGGCGATGATTTCTATGGCCTGGACGATAACCGTTTTTTAAAAGCATGTGAGTATACTGCCAAATACAATGTAGCCTCTTTAGATGTCCCTTATCGTTCCTATACCCGCATATATGGCGCCAATTGTGCTTCAACCGAAGTGCATTCGGTCATCAGCAGCAGCGGTCGCGGCACGGTAAGACCCATGTGGTCTATACCCTATTTCCATTACGCTAAAATTAAAAAGCTTACTGCAAAGTATAGCGAGATGGGCGTACAAGCTACCTTACCCGAAGGCGGTGGCGGCGACTATGGTCCCAACAGCGGTGGCTTTGATCAGCTGGGCTTTGGTACGTTAATGTTCACACTCGACTAAATAGAATGTCAAATAAAACGAATGAACAATATGAAAAAATATAATTCAATACAGATCATTATTTGGAGCCTGCTGGCAACGGCGCTGTTCGGCGTTACATCCTGCGAAAAGGGCCCTAACTTCAGGGAGTTTACTTATCCCGCACCGGTGGTTGAAGATTTCTTTCCCCGGCAAGGGTATGTGGGCAGTGATGTTACCATTAACGGCTCTGATTTTGGAACCCTCACCAAGGCCATTAAGGTATACTTCGGAGGGGTGCCGGCGGATACGGTTCGTAGTGTGGAGGATAATAAAATTGTGGTGAAGGCGCCTGCTAACGGGGTTTCCGGGATCATCACAGTTGAATATTTTGGAAAAAAAGACACATCCGCTACGGCGTTCACATTCCTGCCCTCAGCAAAGTTTATTGGGGTCAATGCAGACAAGGCCATGAAAGGAGATGAGCTGATCATTACCGGCGAAAATTTCGGTACGGATCTGGCTAAAGTTCAGGTGTTTATTGGAACCAGCGAAGCGCAGGTGACTTCGGTTGAGGAAACCCGGATCCGGTTTACCGTACCGGATGTATCTTCAGGTACCATCTATTTTGTTGTAGATGGCCAGCGCCTCACCGGTTCTTACCTGCTGGTTGGGATCGAGAAGCTGGCCGCCACATTGATCGGGCACTCCGGGTCCTGGTCAAATAACCCGGCCACTACCATCGCAGCGGCAGTAGACGGCAATTTGGATACTTATGTAGATGGCGCTACCGCAAGCGGGTATGTGGGCTACGACCTGGGTGCAGGAAAAGCGGCGTTACTGTCGTCTGTCCGTTTTGCTCCGCGTGCTACATTTGGCTCCCGGATGGTTGGGGGAGAAATAAGAGGGGCAAATGATCCAACGCTTTCTGATGCTGTTACCCTTTATAAGATCACAACAGCGCCGGCCAGCGGCGTTTATACCGAAGCGGCGATCACTACAGAAGAAACATACCGGTACATCTATTACTATGCTCCGTCGGGAAACTGTAATATCGCTGAGATCGAATTTTATGGCACCGTGGTAGACAAAGTTGCGCCGGTAGGCAAGTACATCTGGGAATTTGGAACTGCGGGTAACAATGAGGGATGGGAGCCGCAGCAATCGGCAACCTGGAGTGTGTCCGGGGGCGTCCTGAACGTTTCCTTTCCTCAGACTTCGGGTAATAAACGGGCCGATCTGGCACAGAAAGGGACCTTGCCGGTTGTGGTGCATACCGGAACCTTCCCGGTGATCGCTATAAAAATGATTGGCAAGCCCGAAGGTGCCCGCATCACCTTTGATACCAACCTGGGATCCTTTGGAAATGGCTATAATAAATATGCTACAGACTATGCTACGCAAAACGTGTACTATTGGGATATGTCTGCGTTAGGCATCGGTACCGGCGCTGCAAGGCCCAATGAGCAGATCAGCTTTACGACCTTCCAGTTTAAAATAGCCGATATACCGCAGGCTGATCCGGCAGCGGGCTATAAAGTAGAGTGGATCCGGACATTTGAGAGCAAGGAAAAGCTGGCTGCATTCCTGGGGCTGTAGCGTGTGTTGATGATCTCGGGGGGCGAACCGGGAGGCCTTGCATAGCAGGTATTCCGGCAGCCACCGGCGCAAGATGATTATACGGTTTAAGCCGGTCTTTTGGGCAGCTCCCGGGGATCGTCAGCAGGAGTTAAATAAATAAGTAATAAAACGGATTGAATGAAGCGTGTATTCCTGTGGAGTTTAGGTTGGCTCTTTTTGAATGCCTGTAAAACCAGTGCACCGGATCTTGATGTGAACCGGCAACTCAGTTATTGTTTGGCGCAGGCCTCAAAAACGCTGGATATCGTAACGGACAGTACGCGGATCCCCCGCAGTATAGACCGAGATCAGGAAAACTGGCGATGGGTCGGTTACCGGGATTGGACCAGCGGCTTCTGGCCGGGTATCCTATGGTATGCGTATGATTACTCAAAGGCCGGAAAATGGAAGGCGGCTGCGGAGCGGTTTTCTGCAGCTTTATTCCCGTTGGTTGATTCGGCGGCGATCGATCATGATATCGGGTTTCAACTGTATTGCAGTGCGGGCAACGGCTACCGGCTTACGGGCAGCGAAACATACAAACGGATACTGTTGAGAGGCGCAGACTCGCTGGCGGC
>Ga0222424_100420_pt1 | contig 25168 bp, 14 predicted proteins | sample 2B2ome_FD_182468 | JGI IMG/M metagenome (GOLD analysis project Ga0222424, IMG submission 182468) | Enriched microbial communities from leaf-cutter ant dump, University of Wisconsin, Madison, United States - 2B200A (version 2) | ecosystem: Environmental > Terrestrial > Nest > Insects nest > Nest... | reverse complement strand
ATGCAATGTACTGACCACAATCCGAAAAGCGGCAGCAGGATATGGCGTAAATCTTGTGATCAATGCCCGAACGGATGTTTATTTACATGGACAAACAGAAAAGCCTTTTCATGAAGCCGTTGAAAGGGCACAGGCTTACAGGGATGCGGGAGCTGACTGTTTTTACCCAATTCTTCTCAACAATATCGAGGAGCTAAAAAACCTGGTTGAGCAGATCCCGATACCGGTAAATGTGTTGCTGACCAGGCCGCTCGCAAACCTTAAACAATTGGAAACCTTGGGCGTAAAACGTGTCAGCCTGGGGCCAGGTATGCTAAAATATGCGATGACCAAGATGCAAAATATGGCAGCAGCCCTTCAGGACTATCATACAGAAGCCTATTTTGAAGAAGAACCGATAACAACAGATTTTCTTAACCGGCTTATATAACTTCTCTCAATCTCAACGTTTCCGCCCTTCCGAACAGTCAGATTGGCAATCAGCTGCTTAAGATTTTGATGCTTGTATACTGGAGCAGGTGCCCAAAGCGTTCTATCCCCGTCCGGACGGGGCGCGTCCGTATTCTGGCTTGAGCAATGAAGAAGCATCCCTCCAACCTTTAACGATGATCCGGAACCGGGTTATTCTGTCCGTGTCCGGTATGGAAGTACCCTGCTACGCCTGTCCGGGATCCTTACCCTATAGCACCCCACATGCCAGACATAAAAAAAAGGCCATTTTTAGATGGCCCTGGTGCAGTAAAAGATCAAAAAAGGTATTTTTCATTGACCGGTTACTCTCATTTAAGATGTTTATAATAAAATGATATCGCCTCCCCCAGCGAAGCAACATGCAGTTTTTCGTAAATTCTTTTGGTGTAGGTTCCAACGGTGTTAAAAGTGATCTGCAGTCGCTCTGCTATCATCTTATAACTCAGGCCATCCGCCAGCAGTTGCAGGACCGTCGCCTCCCGCTCGCTTAAGGATGAGGCGATGGCGGGCGGCTTAAAATAATCCAGCACTTTTAGCGCAATGCCGGGGTTCATAACGGCACCTCCTTCATGAACATCATGAATGGCCTGCAACAGCTTCTGGGATGAGTCGTTTTTTAATACGTATCCGCTGGCGCCGTTGCGGATACTGGTAAAAATCTTCTCACTGTCGTCAAAGACCGTCTGCATAAGCACTTTGATCCCGGGGCGTGTAGTTTTGATTGTTTTTAAGCCTTCTAGCCCATTCACCTCCGGCATATTGATATCCATCAATACAACATCAGGTAGCGTGTTCTCCATATCTGCAACGGCATCTTTACAATTCTCTGCCTCACCAACATACTCCAGGTCATCTGTCAGTTGAATCAGGTTCTTTAGACTATCTCTCCTGGCGATATTATCATCATATATAAAAACCCTGATTGGCATTGCTCCGGCAAATATAAAACAGTTCGTTATATGCCTTTGTCACTAATATTCGTGACAGGGATGGTGGCGCTGATTTTGGTCCCTTTTTGAGGGAAACTGGCGATCTGGAAAACACCGCCCAGTTCCTCCGTCCGCTTTTTCATGTTGCGCAGTCCATTTCCGGTGAGCTTTGCGTCCTCATAAAAGCCGATCCCGTTGTCAACGATTTCGATCCGTAGGGTATCGTCCTTTTTGTAAATACGGATCGATACATGGCTGGCACGGCTATACTTTACAATGTTATTTACCGCTTCTTTAACGATCAGCACCACATTCTTTCTGGCGGTTATATGCTGAACAATATTATTGATCTCCGGCGCAATATTGATCTGGTAATCGATCTCCCTGCTTCCCAACACCTCAGAAACGAAGTTCTTTATGCGGCTGTCTACGGTCAGCATGTTTTGTTTATCTGTACGCATGCTCCATATAATATCCCCGATATCTTCCACGATCTTTGAAGAATTAACCGAAATCTGCTCCAGCAGGTATTTTGTTTTTACAACATCCCTCTCCATCAGACTGGAAGCCACATCACTGTATACCTTTAAGCTGCTCAGCGTTGAACCGATGTCATCGTGCAGGTCCTCTGTGATCCGGTTCCTTTCCCGCTCTATTCTCGCTTTTTGCGCCTGCCTTCTTTTTTGTCCCAGGGTCTTTAACCGGTTCAATCCCCAAAAAGCAGCCCCGGTGGCCAACGAGGCCATTATAAAGATAAACCAGGCGCTCCGGTAAAAAGGTGCCCGGATATTAAAATCCAGGTTCAGCACATGCCGGCTGATCAGTCCGTTTACGTTCACAGCTCTCACTTTTAAAACATGATGTCCAGGTTCCAGCTGAAGGTTCAATGTATTTCCCACAATTTCCGACATAGAGGTATCTCCGTTCAGCGAATACACAAAATGGTCAAAATAACCGGAGATATTTACACCGGAAAACGTAAGGGTGAGGGTACGGTCTCCGCTGGACAGCTTATACGAAGACGCAACCGGAAGCGGGTTCTGGTTCACTTTTATGTCTGTGAGATAGGTTTTTATGTCGAAACGCGGAACCGTCATATTTGCCGGTATCACTGCGATCCCGCTTTCAGCAGCCAGGTAAACAGAATCATTCCGGTAAAAGATATCACTGATCACATTATTGGAAACACCTTCCTCGTGGTTCAGATTGGTGATCGTGTAGCTGAACTTCCCCCCTTTTATACTGTAGCTGATATAGGCAGCGCCCCTCCTGGTGGTAGCCCACAAAGATCCGGGGCGATCCGTTTCCTGAAGCTTTACCACGGAAAAATTCAAAAACCGGGGATCAGAAACCTGGTATACAACCTGGTTATTCTTTAATACAAAAACTCCGTTATTAATGGTTGAAACCCAGAGCAGTCCATCCGGGGACACGGCTGTAGACAAGATCCGGGACCCCTTCAGCGGCGTATTGTCACCGGTTTCCGACAACGTGCCGGATTCGTAGTCATACCGGAACAATCCTTCGGTGGTGCCCAGGTATATAAATTTTCCCTGTGCCACAAGTGTGGTGATCCGGAGCCAGGGAATTTTCAGACGTGTTGCTCTTTCGGTTATTGTATTCACCTTGTATAGGCCACCCCTGGGATCCACCCCCGTAACAATAAGGATGCTATCGTTATATACGATGGCCCGTTTCAATTGCCGGAGCACCTCCGAGTTTTCGAGCCGGATCTGCCGTTTAAAGTCAATAAACCCGGCCGACTCAGACAACACAAAAAGTTTGTTCTGGGAATTGAGCATACCCAGTACCCGGCCCCCGTTGCCCGTTGAGTTAATGTTATGAAACCGGATCTTATTGTCGGCGGTCTTTTCGACAATTTCTCCATAGTTATTTCCACCAAACATCGTTCCGTTACGATCTACAAAGACGGATCTGAAATTATTCCGGGTAGGCGGGTCTCCAAAGGGCCGGAAGGTGTTGAAGCTGCTTTTCCGGTAAAGCATCAACCCTTTATCTACCGTTGCAACCCAAACATTGCCACTGCTGTCCCTGAAGGATGAATTCGCAAAAAAACTTCCGGAGATCTTGAATTTTAAGGTATCGGTCACAAAATCAAAAACGTAGATCGAACCTTTAACCGTAGATATATTGATATCGTTGCCATTTTTACGGATCAGGATGGGATTCTCATCGATCTGTTTTTCCACAACCCTGAAAGGGACCCGGTCTCCCGATTTTTGTATAATATAAATTTTCCCGGTACCCTGGAGCAGATATAATTTATTCTTTAATAAGCCCGAGATCTCGTACAGGGGTTTCTTTTCTTCCTTTACAAAAAGGGGGATACTATCGAGACGGTTCCGGCTTTTCAGATACGCATATAATGTTCCATCCCGGGCACCCTCCGGTTTTCCGGTATATAACCAATACGGGGCACCGCCTTCGTAAAACAGACTTGCAGTCCTGTTCGAAGAGGATACCAGTTTCTTATTTTTAAAAACGAGCTCTCCTGCTGTATTAAAAAACACAACCCCACCCTGATCTAACCGCTTCCCCCATAATACCAGCTTTACAATATTGTTTTGGATACCCGCGTCCTTTAATGGATTCACAAACCGATCTGAGGCCTCATCATAATAGCAGGGCCCCTGCTTAAAGGTATTGATCCAGATGGTGCCGTCATTTTCCTTGATCACTTCCAGCACATCATTATCCGGCACGCCGTCCGGCTGCGCATAGCGTTTAAAATATTTTCCATCAAAACGGCAAACACCATTATCGGTGCCCACCCATAAAAAGCCTCTGTTATCCTCCATGCTGGAATAAACCAGGTTACTCGCCAGTCCATCGTTTACCGTAAATGTTTTTACCATCCTGAGGTTCTGGGAAGCAACCGGGGATACAACCAAACAGATCAGTAATATAAGGAACGCTATTCCGGAGCGATAATTGTAGACGCTATTCCGGTTCATAAGGTGCGCGCTGATTTATAGTACATATGCATTACCAAACAAAAATATACAATTTTACCACATCCATCCGGCAGATATACCTTCGGATCGCGTATAACGCTCTGGCATTCCATGTATTTCAGTCATTCCCGTCTATATATGTGCCGTTCCCTTAAAAGAAAAAGGGATGCTCCCTTACGGCAGCATCCGCTATCTATTGTTTACTGATCCCTTAACTACAACCCAGACTGTTGCCGCAATTCAGGCATTTATAACAGGTACCGGAACGAATGGTGATATGCCCGCAAACATTACAGGCCGGAGCATCGCCCTGCATATTTTTAGCGGCTGCATTTACGGCATCCAACCCTGCCTGCGCTCCGTTCTTATAGCTATAATCGGCCACCGGCGTTGGAGCGCTGCTGCCCACCACTCTTACATCGCTCAGTTCGGGCTTCCGTTCGCCAATGGTTGGCGTACCGGCGTCCCAGTCTTCGTCTGGCACCTCATCAGGAATGGGTTCATTAGGCCGGTCCAGTACATGTACCAGGTCGGCCCTTCCCAGGTATTCATAGGCCAGGGCCCGGAACATAAAGTCGATAATAGAGGTGGTTGATTTTATATTCGGGTGTTGTACCATTCCCGCCGGTTCGAACCGGGTAAATACAAATTTTTCTACAAATTCTTCCAGGGGTACGCCATATTGCAGCCCAATTGAAACTGCAATGGCAAAACAGTTAAGCATACTGCGCATGGTTGCACCCTCTTTGGCCATATCAATAAAAATTTCTCCCAGTGTTCCGTCGCTATACTCGCCGGTACGCAGGAAAAGTGTTTGCCCGTTGATCTTTGCCTTTTGCGTATATCCGCGCCGCTTGGCAGGAAGCGAACGACGCTCCACGATCATGGCCAGCTGGCGTTTCAGCGAAGTATCTGCGCTGTTTTGTACCCGGTGGTTTACTTCTTCCAGCAGATCGTCAATAGTCAGTTTACCGAGGTCTATGATCGCAGCCTGCTCAACATTTTCTTCGGTTTCTTTTTCTTCTTCTGTTTTCGATGTTGTATCCGCCTTGTTGCTCAGAGGCTGGCTAAGTTTGGAGCCATCCCGGTACAGGGCACAGGCCTTTAACCCCAGTTCCCAGCTTAACTTATAAGCGTCCGCAATTTCTTCCACAGTGGCTTCATTGGGAAGATTGATGGTTTTGCTGATGGCTCCGCTCAAAAACGGCTGTGCAGCCGCCATCATGCGGATATGTCCATGGGCATGGATATAACGCTGGCCGATCTGTCCGCATTTATTGGCACAATCAAATACAGGCAGGTGCACCTCTTTTAAATAAGGAGCGCCCTCTACGGTCATTGTACCACAAACATAGGTATTGGCAGCTTCTATTTCTTTTTCGGAGAAACCCAGTGCTTCCAGCATGTTCCAGTTAAAGTCGTTATACACCTCGGGTTTAAAGCCCAGCCGCTGCAGGCAGGCTTCACCCAGCGTAAACATATTAAAAGCAAACCGGATCTCAAAGGCCGTAGCCATTGCGCTATTCAGCTGCTGTATTTCCCCGGTTGTGAGTCCTTTGCCAGCCAGTGTTTCTTCATTGATATAGGGTGCCCCTTTTAAGGTAGCATGCCCCTTGGCATAGTTTATAATTTCTTCGATCTCTTTTTCTGTATATTTTAAGGTGCGTAAGGCCTGGGGAACACTCTGGTTGATGATCTTAAAATAGCCGCCGCCACTCAGTTTTTTAAACTTCACCAGTGCAAAATCCGGTTCTACCCCCGTAGTATCGCAATCCATTACCAGGCCGATGGTTCCTGTTGGGGCGATCACGGTTGTTTGCGCATTCCGGTAGCCATATTGCTCGCCCAGCTGCACTGCGGCGTCCCAGGCCCGGGTGGCTGCTTTTAACAGGTAATCCGGGCAATGCGCTGCATTGATCCCCTGTGGATTGATCTGCAGGCCTTCATAGGCTTCATTGGCATCATAGGCTGCAGCACGGTGATTGCGCATTACCCGCAGCATATGCGCCTTATTTTCGGCATAACGGGGAAATGCCCCCAGGTTACCGGCCATTTCAGCAGAAGTTGTATAGGCCACGCCCGTCATGATCGCTGTAATAGCACCCGCAATACCACGGGCGGCATCACTGTCGTAAGGGATGCCGCTCACCATCAGCATAGATCCGATATTGGCATAACCCAGGCCCAGCGTACGGTAGTCATAACTCAACTGCGCCACCTCCTTTGAAGGAAATTGCGCCATTAGTACAGAGATTTCCAGCACTACCGTCCACAAACGGCAGGTATGTTCAAAACCGGACACATCAAACAGGTTTTCCGCTTCATTGAAGAATTTACGCAGGTTCACGCTGGCCAGGTTACAGGCCGTATTATCCAGGAACATGTATTCACTACAGGGGTTACTGGCACGGATGGGCCCTCCTTCAGGACAGGTATGCCATTCATTAATGGTGGTATCGTATTGCGTTCCGGGATCGGCGCAGCGCCAGGCCGCATAGTTGATCTGATCCCAGAGGTCCTTTGCCTTTACGGTACGGAGGGTGTTGCCGGTGCTCCTCGCCTTTAGCTCCCATTCGGCATCTTCGGCCAGGGCTTTAAAAAAAGCGTTGGGGATCCGGACAGAATTGTTACTGTTTTGTCCGCTTACCGTTTTATAGGCCTCTCCTTCATAGTCGCTGGAATAGCCGGCGGCGATCAGTGCGGCTACTTTCTTTTCCTCTTCAACCTTCCAGTTAACAAACGCTACAATATCCGGATGATCCAGGTCCAGGCACACCATCTTTGCCGCCCGCCGGGTGGTACCCCCGCTTTTAATAGCGCCCGCGGCACGGTCCCCAATCTTCAAAAAGCTCATCAGCCCGCTGGAAGTACCGCCACCGCTTAGCTTTTCACCGTCGCCGCGGATATTGCTGAAATTGGTACCAACCCCGCTCCCGTATTTAAAAATGCGGGCCTCCCGTACCCAAAGGTCCATGATACCTCCATCATTGACCAGGTCGTCCTCAACGCTAAGAATAAAGCAGGCATGGGGTTGCGGCCGTTCATAAGCGGAAGTAGATTTCTTCAGCTGGCCATCCTGCTGATCTACATAATAATGCCCCTGGGGTTTGCCGGTAACACCATATACTTCATGTAAGCCGGTGTTGAACCATTGCGGGCTGTTGGGCGCACAGGATTGATTCAGGATCGAATATACCAGTTCATCATAAAACACCTGTGCATCTCCCGCTGAAGCAAAGTAGTCATAGCGCTCACCCCACATGCGCCAGCAATGCGCCAGGCGGTGCGCCACCTGTTTTACGCTGGTTTCCCTGCCCAGGCTGCCATCGGGCTGCGGAACGCCCGCTTTACGAAAATATTTCTGCGCCAGTATATCCGTTGCGATCTGACTCCATTGCCGGGGAACTTCCACATCATCCAATTGAAATACAACCTCTCCATTCGGGTTTTTGATCACCGAACTACGGTAATCGTATTGAAACATGTCGAAGGGACTAACTCCATCCTGAGTGAATTTCCGGGTAAAACTCAGGCCATTCCGGTTTTGTTTTTTCGTTGGCGCCATTTTATAAAAGTTTGGTTAAGGTTAAAAACACTGAAGCGTGAATAACGAATTTACTTTTACAAAACCAGGATTCCCAGCCTTAAATATGCACAGTTGTGGATAAACGGATTTGGAAAAGGCTAAAGCCAGCAGGGGCTTCGGTCCTGTTGCCACCGGTGCGCCGGCAGCGCCTTCATACGGTACGCAGCAACAGCGGTTGCATGTCTTAAAGGGAGCCGTTGCGCAGTTTGTCCAGTTTTAGATAACCGATGCCGATCCGGTCCTCGGACAACGCATCTTCCCTGGTAATGGCAAGCATGAACCGGGCTTTCTGATCGGCGGGCAGGATCTCTTCCACATTGAATACATCATCAACATCCACGCCGTACTTATTATCCACGTGGCTGACTGCATTGGCAGCTGCATTATAGTCTTTAAAGAATGCGGTTTGTTTGGCCTGCTGAACAGCAGCCCCCATACCTGCGGCAACAGCCAGCAATTTATGATGATACTCCTCAAAACTTCCCGGCCGGTAACCACCAAGATTGATAAAAAACAGCTGTTCCGGTTGTTCATTCCGGCTGCGTCGTTCCTCCACACGGATCCGGTAACCATTAACCGCAGTTACTTCCCGCCAGGCATCGATATGGATCTTTCCACCGGCTTCCGGCCAGAAGTTTTTTATATCGGGGATGATCGCCGCCAGCTCTTTTCCGATGCAGAAAAAAACATCATGCTGTTCGGTATACCGTCCGGGTGGCGTACAACCCAGCAAAAGGTAAAACAGTTTATATTCCTCCATGATCATTTATCAGTTGAAATAATGCTTCCAGTGTTTGAACCGGCTGCCGGCAGGCATAGTGCTCACAAAGATAGATCCAGAGCGGCGCACCGGTCTTCTTACCCGCCAACAGCGGAAAACGGTCATCTGTGTCCAAAGCTGCCATTATTAGGGTATGAGGAAGAAAGCTGCGCAGGAGCGTCTGATGTGCCGCTTCATAATCGCCCAGGAGTACCAGCTCTTTAAAGCCCCTGTTCACAAGATAAAAATCCATTGCCCAGGCGCCAAACGAGGTTGGGTATTTTATGATGGCATTACTCAACTGAGCAATCATCCGTTCTGCCTGCAACCGCCAGTCCGGTTTATTGAATAGTAAAGCCAGCGTCAGCAGGTTCTGTGCCATCACAGCATTTCCGGAGGGTGTAGCTCCGTCGTACACTTCTTTTTTCCGGAGGATCACATCCGCCTGATCCCTGGGCGTGTAATAAAAATAGCCGGTATCCGTTTCTATAAAATCTTCCTGAACTTTTGCACAGAGATCGTTTGCTGTCAGCAACCAGGACGTATCTGCCGAAATGCGGTACAGCTGCAACAACGCTTCTACCAGGTATGCATAGTCATCCAGGAACGCAGGGTACCGTGCAATGCCGTTCTTCCATACATGCAACAAGCAACCATCTGCCCCCTTAAAGGCCTTTAACAAAAACTGCATATTCTGAATGGCGCGGGCTTTATACGCTTCATTGCCCGTTGCTTCATAGGCTTTGCTGTAAGCCGTATTCATCAGGGCATTCCAGCCAAGGATGATTTTATCATCCAGCCCCGGCCGTACCCGCTTTTCGCGCTCCTGCAGCAACCGCAACCGGCCAGCAGCCAGCAGCCCTTCCAGATCCGGAGTGGCCATGTTATGCTCACGGGCCACCTGGTCCGCCGGTTTTAAAACCCGCAGGATGTTCTTTCCTTCCCAGTTACCGGCCCCGGAAACATCATAATACTTCGCAAACAGGATTGCATCGTTACCCAGCAGTTGGTCAATTTCATTTTTACTCCAGGCATAATACTTGCCCTCCTCCCCTTCACTGTCCGCATCAAGCGCTGCATAAAAACCTCCCTGCGGATGCATCAGTTCCCGCTCTACAAATCCAAGGGTTTGTCCGATGCAGTTTTTATACCGGTCATCCCCTGTTATCTGGTATGCCTCAGAAAGCGTTGTTATCAATAAAGCATTATCATAAAGCATTTTCTCAAAATGCGGGGCCAGCCATTCCGTATCCGTTGCATAACGGGCAAAACCACCGCCAACCTGGTCGTAAATACCTCCGTTCATCATTTTATCAAGACTCAGCAATGCCTGCTTCTGTGCCTGGCCGGAAAGACTTTCCGGGCGTCCCTGTTCCAGCACACTATAATGCAGCAGGTACCGGATGACCTGTGTTTGCGGAAATTTCGGTGCCCTCCCAAAACCGCCCCAGGTGGTATCTGCCTGTTTCAGGATATTGGAACAGGCCGCATCAATATCGTCCGTGGAAAACTCCAATGCACGGGATTCATTGAGCCCAAACGAATTGGCATCCACCAGTTGTTGGGTCAGGTTTGCTGCCTGTACTTCGATCTGTTGCCGCTTTTGTTGAAACGCGTCTGCCACGGCTGTTAAAACATCCTTCCATGAAGGACGGTTGGCGTATGGCTGGGGCGGATAATACGTTCCTCCGTAAAAGGGCCTTTTATCGGGTGTCAGGAATACATTCAGTGGCCACCCTCCGCTGCCGGTCATGGCTTGCACCGCATCCATATAAATATGATCCAGGTCCGGCCGCTCTTCCCGGTCTATTTTTATATTGATAAAGTGTTCATTCATGAATGCTGCCGTTTCTTCGTTCTCAAAACTCTCCCGCTCCATTACATGACACCAGTGACAGGCCGCATAGCCGATGCTTACCAGGATGGGCTTATCTTCCGTTACCGCCCTTTGCAATGCCGCTTCACCCCAGGGATACCAATTCACCGGATTATGGGCGTGCTGCAACAGGTATGGACTGGTTTCGTTTATAAGATGATTAGGCATGAGCGAAGTTTCAAGTTTGAGGTTCAATGTTTCACGTTAGATCCTGTTTTATACACGCTGACCGGCTGACGGTTGACCATTGCCTGTTGCCCGTGAAAAGATCGGGAAGCTGCAACAAGGCCTTCTCTTTTAGATTTTACATTTAATAGCCTTCATTTTACATTCCGGCCTCCCCATCCCCATTTCAGGAACACCGGCATCGCTTTTCCCCAGGTAGCCACATCGTGCTTTCCATCGTCCAGTTCCAGGTAGGACAGGTCTTCCGGCCGGTATCCCTTTTTCATCAGTTCGTTTACAATATCGCGGGTATCATCTACGGCATCAATCACCCCATTCTGGTTACGATCGTGTGCCTCGTCCATCAGCCCGCACTGTAAAAAGAATTTCAGGCCTGGTTTGTAATATCCGTTCCGGATCTGCTGTTGCATGATCCGGTCCCGGTCGTCGTCATAGGTTGCATCATCCTGGTCTTTGCTCCGCCACCAGAGCGAACCAGAGAACACACCGGCTTTGGAAAACCGTTCCGGATGGTTCCACACAATGTCCAGCGCACTCAGCCCGCCTAGTGAGAATCCCGCAAATGCGATGTCATGAAACCCAGTTACTCCATATTTATCCAGCACATACGGGATGAGCTCCTCAATAATAAACCGTGTATAATTTTCCGCCCGGTCGCCCCGGCCAAGATAATCTGCCTCCGCTGCCACACCATATTCCCTTTTTCGGTCTGTGCCCGCAGTAATCCCCACACATAAAACCGGACCAATCTCCCCGGTTGCGTATAAGCCGGCCAGCAACTGCCGAAATCCCATTACCGGAAGGTCCTGGCCGTCGTTGATCAGCAGCAGGCTGAGGTCAGACAGCGCTTCAACGCCGGTAGGCAAATAAAAATCGACCGGTACCCCCCTCATTAAATAAGCGGATAAAAGGGTGGCCGGTTCTGTCAGGTAGTCCAGTTCTTTTACACGATTCATTCGCTCAAAAGTAGTAAAATACCCCTATCCCCGGTTCAAATATTGCAGCCCGTAATAATTTTTTGCAGGGAATGGAGAATAACCTAAATTCAATCTTAAATTAAACAAAACAAAGATGGAGCCTGTAAAAAGCGGCACAAAGCCGGAACTGCTTTCTCCCTTTGCCGGGCTATGAAATCACTTTAAAACAAAAAACTATGAGGTAGCAATGTATTGATCCTTTCCACTCACCCCGGGATCGGCCTTAAGACACCGACCCTGCGATTGACCATTAAACCGGTTCTGCACCGCAGAACAATAAACAACATGAAAATGAAAAAAATAGGAATTCTATTCGGGAAAGAGCGTTCATTCCCGGAAGCATTTGTGCAGCGGATCAACAGTAAAAACATCGACGGGGTATCGGCAGAGCCGGTCCGGATCGACAAAGCGTTACAGGGCCAGCCTTCCGGTTATTCGGTGATCATTGACCGCATCAGCCAGGATGTACCTTTTTACCGGACCTGGTTAAAGAATGCCGCTCTTACCGGCACAGCCGTGATCAATAATCCCTTCTGGTGGAGCGCCGACGATAAGTACTTTAATAACTGCCTCATGACACAGATCGGCGTGCCGGTACCAAAAACGGCGATCCTCCCATCGCACGACCGGCCAGACGATACCTCGGATGAATCGTTCAGCAATCTTGCCTATCCGCTCGACTGGGAAGGCATCTTCCGGGAGGTCGGATTTCCGGCTTATATGAAGCCTTTTGCCGGAGGCGGGTGGAAAAATGTGTACAAACTACATGACAAGGAAGAATTCTTTGAAAAACACCGGGAAACAGGACAACTGGTAATGCTGTTGCAGGAAGAAATTGTTTTTGAAGAATATTACCGCTGCTATTGTATCGGCGGTAAGTATGTACGCATTATGCCCTATGAACCCCGTAACCCGCACCACCTGCGTTATGTGGCCGATTTTTCGCCTTCCGCAGAAAAGCTAGAGGAAATGACGGAAATTGTGCTAAAAATAAACCGGTACCTTGGTTACGACTTCAACACCGTTGAGCTGGCCTTACGGAACGGGGTTCCTTATGCTATTGATTTTTGTAACCCGGCACCGGATGCGGATATAAAAAGCGTGGGGGCCGAAAATTTTGAATGGGTGGTGGAAACCGCGGCCAACTACGCCATTGAAAAGGCGCTGGCCAATAACGGCGGCGATAACCTGACCTGGGGGGAGTATGTGAAGGGCAGCGCCGGGCGGATGTCGCTTTAGGAGCGGGATACTGGATGCGGGATACTAGATAGCAGGTACTGGATACTGAAGCAAAGAAACGGATCGAGCATCCAGCATCTAGTATCCAAAATCATTGCTAACCTTTTAAAAACAACCAACTATGAGCTATCGTAATTTAGAAATCTGGCAACTTGCCGGGGAAATTGTTGGAGCTATTCATAAGATGTCGCTTCAACTTCCTCAGTTTGAACAGTACGAAGAATGGCAGCAGATCAGACGCTCCAGTAAATCTGTCCGGTCAACGATTGTTGAGGGGTATGGAAGGCGGCGATATAAAAATGAGTTCATCCGATTCCTTGTATATGCGCAGGCCTCCAATGATGAAACAACAGATCACCTGGATATATTGTTTGAAACCAGTTCTTTAAAAAATGAAACCTTATATGGCAACCTAAAAGAGCGGTTAGAACTCCTTGGCAGAAAGATTAACCGGTTTATCCAGGCTGTAGAATCGGGACATATCAGTGTTAAATAGCGATACGGGGTTAGGTGCTGGATACCGGATAGCAGATACGGGATCAAGAATCGAGCATCCAGCATCCAGTATCCAGTATCCAGTACCTAACACCCAGAATTAAGGATCAAGAACAAACCGGACTTCGATAGTTAGGCATCGGATTCCAAGAATGAGAATCAAATCAAAAAATGAGCATTAATTACAAAACATTCACCCTGGGCGTGGAGGAAGAGTACATGGTTTTGGATAACCAGACCTTTGAATTAAAAAGCCATGAACAAAGGATCGTACAGGAGGGGCAAAAGATCATTAAAGACAAGGTAAAGGCAGAGATGCACCAGGCCGTGGTAGAAGTAGGTACCGATATCTGCCAGGATATTGATGAGGCCTACAATGACGTGGCCCTGCTGCGCAAGACCATTTCTGATATAGCCGGCACCCTGGATCTTACCCTTGGCGCATCCGGCACACACCCGTTCAGCCACTGGGAAAAGCAGCTCATCACGGATCATATCCGGTATAATGAAATCGTAAATGAATTGCAGGAAGCCGCCCGGAGCAACCTCATCTTCGGACTGCATGTACATGTAGGTATGGAAAGCCGGGAGCTGGCCAATCATATTGCCAACTCTACCCGGTATTTTCTGCCCCATATTTTTGCATTGAGCACCAACTCGCCCTTCTGGGAAGGAAGGACTACCGGCTACAAATCCTACCGTACCAAGGTGTTTGACAAATTTCCCCGTACGGGCATTCCCGATGCCTTTGAAAGCATTGAAGCATACGACAACTATGTAAAAATGCTGATCAAGACCAATTGCATCGATAATGCAAAGAAAATATGGTGGGACCTGCGGGTGCATCCCTTTTTTAACACCGTCGAATTCCGCATCTGCGATATCCCCATGACGGTGGATGAGACGATTGCCATTGCTGCACTGTTTCAGGCAGTTTGTGCAAGGATCTATATGCTGCGCAGTAAGAACCTTAACTTTATTCAATACTCCCGCCCGCTGATCAACGAAAATAAGTGGCGGGCCAGCCGCTATGGTATTGACGGGTATCTCATCGATTTTGGAAAAGAAGAAGAGGTCAATACCCGCGCCTTGATCTACGAACTGCTGGACTTCCTGGACCCTGTTATTGATCACCTGGGCAGCCGGCACCGCATTGAGCATGTGCACAAGATCCTGGAGCGGGGCACGGGCGCCGACCGTCAGCTGGCCCTTTTTGAGCAGACCAAAAATCTTACAGATGTTGGCCGGTATATCAGCGATAGTTTTCTGGAAGGGCTATAACGGAACCTGCAGAAAACGTTATCTAAAAAATTGCCCGCAAATCTGTATTGTATACAAATTTGCGGGCAATTGATATTATCCGGGTTCTGTAATATGCGTACAGAACGCCGTAATGGTCATTGCTACTGTTTCCTTACCACACTGGATGCCTTGCTTTCCTTATTATCCGTATTGATCGTTGTTACACAATAGTACCCTGCGGAAGCAGCCGCAGCTTCTTTTCCGTCCGTGATGGCCAGCACTTTTGCTTCCTGCTTCAGGTCTGCCGTAAAATAAACAACGGATCGTACAGTTCCACTGGCTTCCCATTTCAGGTTGCTGCCCTCAATACGAACATTCTGCGGTTCGGCGGGGTCTGCAGCCACGCTCCGGCCTAAGAAGGGTATTACCGTTGGTGTATTCCAAAGCGTAGCCAGTTTATCCGTAACCCCTATAGGATTTTGCAACACATACTTGGCGCTGTACAACAGGTGGCCTACTGAAGCCCGGTATTTTTTTGTAAGCGTCAATTGTTTTTCCAGCTCATTTACCGACTGGAACGCTGTAGGAGCAGTGGGATCACCAAACCGGTAATAGGCATGCCCCACCATCATGGTTGCCTTGTAACGGAACTGATGCCACCATTGCAGGCGCTCTTTAAAATCACTGGTTGAAGCTCCCACCTGCTGATAAAGCTGGGGAATAATGACATCCAGCCATCCCTCCCGGTTCCATTTCAGCACATCGGCATATAACGTATTGTAGTTATACGTATCGCTCGCCGCCGGTGAAATAGAAAATACGACTTCAGGCCGGGTAGCTACAATAACATCATGCACCGCCTTGATCGCCTTATTCACATTATCTCTCCGGAAGTCTTCGATAGATGCTATGCCAGCTCCATACTCATCATAATCGGGCTTATCGGCAACCATTGTACCGGCGGCAGTGGGATCCGGATAAAAATAATCATCAAAATGGATCCCATCCACATCATATTTTGTAATAAGATCCTTTACAATATCTGCCAGCCGCTGACGCACCTCGGGCCTTGCCGGGTTATAGATCTGGATCTTTTCATGACTCACCACCCAGTCCGGCGATATGGAAGGATGCAATGCCGGATAAGCAGTACCACTGCCGGTGCGTGTTGCAATACGGTAGGGATTCAACCACGCATGAAACTCCATTCCCCTGGCATGTGCTTCATCCAGCATAAATTTGAGTATATCATAACCCGGATCTTTTCCTCTTGTGCCCGTTATCACCGTGCTCCAGGGTTCGTAGGGTGAATTATAAAAAGCGTCGCCCATACCTTTTACCTGTACAAAAACGGCATTTATATTCAGCTGCTTGAACCGGTCCAGATAATCAATATACTGCTGTTTCTGTGCAGCCATATCGTATTGCCCCTGCGGCCAGTCGAGACCATAAGCTGTCGTAATCCAAACAGCCCGCATTTCTTTTTTGGGTATTATAAAAGCACTATCCGGGGTTTCGGTACCACCCACATTGCCATCGTCCTTTTTACATGCGTTCAACCCGGTTAACAGTGCCGCAATTATAAAAAACCAGATTATTCTTTTCATATCAAACATATATTTAATTGTTCCGCCGGGGGCGGGATGTATTCAGTTTTTACAACAACACGCCGTTTAATCATCTAACGATTTTTTGGGGAAGTCGATCATTACAAAACCGGCATCCGTATGAGCAGCGTACAGCGTCAGCTTTTCGTCCTCACCCTCGCTATTTTTTGTAATATGCCACCGGGTTTGTAAAAAGCAATTGGATGTAACAGGACCCAATAGCGAATATTCGTAGATCGCTGATTTATCCGCCCTGGCGTTAAAAAGTTCCAGCGCTTCCCTGGTGGTACTTCCTTTTGTGATATCATACACATACAATACCACAGCTTCGGTGCCTGTTCTGGCGGCAGTGGTCATGATCAGATATCGCTCGGCATTAAAGTTTATCACATGCGCATCTGACCCCCGTAAAGGCACCGCACTGCTACTTAACTCATAAGACACAACAGCCGATTCGTTTGCCAACCTGATAGGCGCCTCATAGCCGGTATAAATATAATCAGAAGTATTTCCTACGCGGTTGTAAGACATTACATAGCTTGAACCTGTAGCCGTTACAAATGCAGCGGGGTCTGATATCTGCGTGTAGCCTGTTACTTTTACCCTTACCACCCTTGAAGGTGGGTTATCTCCAAAAAAGAAATATCCATTGCCATCGCTATCAAGATTTGCCGACATATTGTCTCCCAGCCTGGGGCCCCCGTTTGGTACAACCAGACTGGCTATTAACTGAGGAGCGGCTGTGGGATCGGTCCAGTGATAGATTTTCAATGGGGATGCTGCTGAGTTGCCCGAAAGGTTGGTTATATATGTATGCCCGTTCACCTGCGCCCCCGCGCATACCGGAAATGTACCACCGCTTACTCCTGCCTGATTGAGCGGTATAGGTGCAATAACATAATTTCTCAGATCCGATACGTTCAGCAGGTGCGGACCACCGGAAGCCCGGCTGACGATCAATACCTGCTCGCCGTCAAAGCCGGAACCCCGTGTTAACGCGCCGGTAAAAGAGGGATAAACAGGATTGCCCAGTTCGTTGTTCGTATAGTCAAAAATTGCCGGTTTGCCAAAATCAGCTCCATACACCGGTATGTTTAACCGCACCGTTAAAAAGTATTCACGAAAACGGAGGTTATTCACCACTTTGACGATCTGGGTCAGTGATGATTTGCCGCCTATAAAAAAAGGTTTATCCTCTTTAAAATCGAACTTGTAGGTCGTTTTTTCCAGGTTAGCGCCATCCGACGTTGTAGCTTCAAACCTGAGGTTGTCAAAATCGGAGAGCGTATCAAGGCGGGGAAACGAAATGGTCTTCCTGTTTTCATCAATCACGCCTTCCACAACCACATTACCATCACCTCCTGCATTTACGATTTTGATGGATTTCAGCACTACGTTGTCCGGAGAGTCAATATTTTTTGGATATTCTTTCTGACATGCGATAATGAATAACAGCCCAAGGAATGCCATCATCATTGCCGGTGTCTTAAAAATAAATTTTGCCATCCTTATATATTTAAAAATTTATTAAGCGTTTATCTTATCATTGGTACGCGGGCCAGCCTTCCGTCTGCAGCAGTGTATATCCGCGGGTCTTATAGTCATCCATTTGATTTTTGCCCACCGGTAATAAATAAATATTCACCCCGGTTTCATTCAGAAATGGTAGTCTGCCATTGGTATTGGAGCCTCTGTAAAATCCTTTTAATGAAGCACCGTTACTGCCATTATACACAACAGGGCTACCACCGGCAAGCGGCACAACGGATATCTGTCCCACTTTAGCTGGCACCAGCTCTCCAGGCAGTTCCGTGGAGAAGTTCACCCAGCCACCGGATAACAGGGCGGGTTTGGTGCCGGTATCCATATACTCCAGTTTATGCCAGCGCCTCAGGTCCTGGTAACGGGAATATTCAAACGCAAATTCCATTCTCCGCTCCCTCCGGATCTCCCATAACAAGGGAGATACCAAGGGATCCCGGGAGGGATCTTCAGGCATTGCAGCCAACCTGAGTGAGTCTGTATTGTTCACCCCCTTGGCTTTTGCTTCCGGTGCCAGCGGCCGTGTCCGGATCTTATTGATCGAAACGTCTATATCGGCCTGTGTAGCATTACCCACTTCGGCTTTGGCCTCGATCCAGTTCAGTAACACCTCTGCATACCGCAATACCGGATAGTCCGTTTGGTTCTTATTGGATGTAAACTCAGCCGGCAAATTACCGCCTGCTTCCACCGTTGCAACCACACTCCTGGGCAGGAATTTGTTGATATACCAATAAGATGCACGGTTCCTTACATTGGGCTTATCATAAAAGGTAGCTTCCAGGCGGGGGTCTCTCGTTTTAATCATACTGGATAACGTAAAATCACCGGCGTTGGCCACGGTAGATTTCTGATAGACATTACCATCCACACAAATAAAGGATTTGATCAGATCCGTAGTTGGTCCAATAGCAACAGATTCTGTAAGGTTGTTATTGGTTGCTATAGAATGGGTAACGCCTACAGCCGGATCGTAATGCCGGTACATGATAACATCTTTGTTGCCTGAAAGTGAATTTGAAGTAAACAATGAACGAAAATCGGTCACAATATCAAACTTACCGCTATTGATCACCAGGTCTGCCGCCTCACGGGCCAGTTGAAAGAACTTGTTTGCCTGCGTTATGTTCTCATAATAGTATTTCTGCCAGGAGCCTTCAGCAAGCGCAATACGGGATGCAAAGGCTGCTACCACATACTGGTTCACCTGCTGATCGCCGTCGGAAGCTCTTACATTGCTCATAGCAAATTTCAGATCGTCGTATACCGCATCCATTACCTCATTGCGCGGGGTCCGGGGCTTATACAGATCATCCAGGTTCGTTTCCAGCGGCACATGATCAAAATACGGCACATCTCCATAAGCGGTCACCAGTTTGGCATATTCCATCGCCCTGAAAAACCGGCCAATACCGACCCAGTGGTTATAAGCCTCTTCAGAGAGGATACCTTTCATCCTCTTCTCTATCCGGTCCAGCATAATATTGATCGACCGAAGTGTAGTCATACTCCATATCTGATCATTGGGAACGGCTCTTGAAAAATTGCTCTGGTTCCCCATCAGGAACACGTCGTCGCTAAAGGTAAAGCCCAGCAATGCCGCTCCTGCTTCGGCACTGAACTGCGTACCGTATCCCACAAAATAACCAGGATAAAACTTGTTGGCGTACAGCCGTACATTATCTTCAGAAACCCAGGCTGTTTCATCGGGCAGACTGGTTAATGCAGGCCTGTCGAGGAATTTTTTACAGCCGGAAGCCGCAACTATTAAAAGCACGCATATAAATGTATATTTCAGTTTCATTTTCTTTGTTTTATAGCGAAATATAAAAAGAAGTTATAATCCTATGTTTACGCCTACCGACGCTATCTTAAATGTAGGGTTTGAGGTACCGGTACGCCCCAGGTTATAATTACCGTCAGAGCGTAGCATCGAGTAACCAGATATTGCTTCCGGATCAATCGGCAGGCCTCTTAATTTATCAAACGTTATAAAATTCTCAAGCGAAACATACAAACGCGCCTGTTTTAGTTTTGCACGTTTCAGTATGTTTTCCGTTACGTTATATCCTAACGTAATGTTTTTTACCCTGAAATACGCCATATTAAGCAGGTAGCGCGTTTGCGGCACCATCACAAAGCCGGAGTTGGCACCACCCATATCCCAGGCCCGCGGATAGAATGCATCCGTACGGTCAGGTCTCCAATAGTTACCGGCAATGGCCTGGGGCATGGCACCTTCCTTTGCAAAATACCCCGGGATGGCCAGCTGACCGGATCCCCAGATACTTCTTTTACCCACACCCTGCCCCATCACCGAAAAATCGAACGATTTGTAATCAAGTGCAAGACGGAAGCCATATTCGTACCGGGGCATCATATTCCCGATCACAACCCGGTCGCCCGGATCGCCAAAAGTCCCTTTCCCCGATGTTATATAACCGTCGCCATTTACATCCACAAACTTCACATCACCCGGCGCAACCAGCAATATCTGATTACCATCCTCAAAAAAGGTTTGATAGACCGGGTTATTTCCTGCTAACTTATTCGTACGCTTAGCCGTTCCCTGCCAAACGATGGTTTCCTGTACAAATTTGCCGTTCTCATCATATACGAAATCTTCTTTCTGATACAACCGGTCGGTTACGTATCCATAGATATCGCCATATCGTTTACCGGTTGTAAAGGTATTGTCTACCTTACGGTCGCCCCAGGGCAGGTTCCAGTCGGGAGCTTTGGTAATTACGGTAATGGCATCGGACAGGTTAGCGGTAACGTTCAGTCCCAGGCCGTTCTCAAACCGGTGATTAAAATCGAAGGCAACCTCCCATCCGTTGGTCCTTAAATTACCATAGTTACCCAGGGGAGCTGCCGCACCAAATGTTGCGGGCATCGATTCGCCGCTGATGATCATATTCTGCGTTTCCCTGCTGTACCAGTCAAACACAACGCCGAACTTATTTTTAAAGAACCGAAGATCAGCTCCCAGATCGATGGTCTGAATGTTCTGCCAGGTGATCCCCTGCGAAACCGGTGCGGGTGTGCCTAGCTGAACAAATTGCTTGCCGGCACTGGTAAGCCATGAATTTTTGGATACATCCATGGTAGACATATAGAGTGTGTTGGGTACAGACTGATCGCCAATAGCACCCCAGGAACCGCGGAATTTCGCAAAACTGAGGACGGGATCAAGCCCCTTCATGAATTCCTCATCGCTGATCACCCAGCCGGCCGAGAACGAGGGATACCATTTCCAGCGCAGATCGGCTGGAAATTTGGAAGTGGCATCGTAACGCAGGTTCCCTTCAAGCAGGTATTTATTTTTGAACGCATAGTTCACTCTGCCAAAATACCCCAACAGCGCATCCCAGTTCGCATCACCACCGGTCGTTTCCGAACCCACCGCAAAATCAAATTGCGGGTTATCATTGTTGATCAGTTCCGTTTTCCTGGACCAGTGACTATTCCATTTATTGGCAACAATATTCGTACCCAGCGTAAATTTAAAATTATGCTCCGTGTTCAGTTTCAGATTGTATACAGAATAAGCATTCACCGTATGGCGTTGCGCAGCCCAGGTAGACTGGTATACATTACTCTGATCCTTCGTAACATAATTCACCAACGGGAACCGGTAACCTGGTATTCCCGCAGAATCGGTAATATTTCCGCCGTCATCTACGTAAACGCGATCACCGTCCGCATCCAGCCAGGGTACCGCAGCATACCAGGGTTCCCGCAAACTGAGGGTAGGCAGGGAAGAGTTCAGTGTTTCATTCCGATAGTCATAAGTATAATCTGCTATAATCTGCCAGTTCTTTGTAACATCAATGGTGGTACCAAAATTCAGATTCAGATATTTGTTTTTCAAAGTAGCGGTATTTGCATTTTTTGCATCCCAGTAAGGATCACGGATCTCTTCTCCCAGTTCCTTTACTCCGGTTGGAAACAACAGGCTCCACCGATACAAATAAAGCCACGGATCTGCTCCAAAGCCAGAAGTATTGGTTGAATTCGGATAACGCTTAGCCCTGTCTGAATACAATGCCCCGCCCCTCACTGTAATAAAATCATTCACCTTGGTAGATGCTTTAAGATTGGCCGTATAGCGGGTGAAATCATCGTGCTCAGCAGGTTTCATCATCCCTTCCTGGCCCAGGTATCCAAAACCAACATTGTACGTAGTATTGTTCGACCTTCCATTTAGAGAAATATTATGGTTCTGTGTAAAGCTGTATTTTTTGATCATGGCATCAATCGGGTCATAAATCCGGTATCCATATTTATCAGTACCGTTAAAGAACCAGTCGCGGCCATATACCACAGGATCCGTTGGCTTTACTGTACTTCCATACAACCGCTGCCACTCCCGGGCTTTTTCCAGGCTGGCGCTGTCCAGCCGCCAGAACCCGCCAGCAGGGCCGGTTCCCTTCATATTCTTTTGGGCATCCAGGGTATATTGCAAGCCATCTATTCCCGCCAGCTCCAGGTCTTTAAAAGGCGTTTGCCACGACAGGTTAGAGGTATAGTTAAGATCTGCGCCCTGCTTTCTGGTTCCTTGTTTGGTGGTGATCAGGATTACGCCAAACGCAGCTTTGGCTCCGTATATGGATGCGGAGGCCGCATCCTTCAGAACCGAGACACTTTCCACATCATTAGGATTCAGGTCCTGAATACTGGGTACTTCCACGTTATCTACCAGAATCAGTGGCTGGCTGGAGCCCTGAACAGAACCGATAAAACCACGAATGTTGATCAGCGGGTCTGAGCCTACCTCACCACTTGGGATACGTATAGACAGGCCAGGTACAACTCCCTGCAACCCCCTGCCCACATCCGTTATGGGCCGGCTTTTTAAATTATCCATGTTAACATTGGTAACAGCGCCGGTGATGTTCCCTCTGCGTTGTTTACCGTAGCCCACAACAATGATCTCATCCAGGGAATTGCTCCCCGGCTGCAACGTAACGGCAACCGGACCGGTACCGGAAACCTGCACCTCCCGGATCTGATAGCCAACATAGCTAAACTGCAGGACCTGCCCCTCAGCAGCCCGGATCGAAAAATCACCGGCCTCACCGGTAGATGTGGAAACAGCCGTTCCTTTTACAGTAACTGTTACCCCGGGCATTGGACTGTTGACCTCCGAAACCACCGTTCCGGATACCCGATCACTTTGCCCCCACAAGCTATCAGGTGCAGAAAAGGCAAGCACTGCTATGAGCAGCACATAGATTCGTAATCTTCTCATAATTTTCGATTATTTATTTTCTACAAAACAGTAACCCCAGCCTCCACATAGGGGCGTAAGAGTTCATCATCCGGGTCTAATTCTGTTATTAAATAGTCAATTTGTTTTAATGCACATACCTGCAGCGCCTCAAAAGAGTTGAGTTTTTCGGAAATTGCAAGGCAGACTGTTTTGGCAGAAGCCGCAACCATGGCCCTTTTCAGTTCCACTACCTCCCAGTCGTTGTCCGTGATGCCCCGTTTCAGATCGATGGCATTGGTACCCAAAAAACACAGATCCGCGTTCACCTCCCGGATCTTTGACAGGGCACTGGCCCCCACCGTGATCCGGGCCGCTTTGTTTACCTTGTCGCCCACCACTACTACATTAATGTTCGGATGGGTGATGTACACATTTACTGCCGGTATACTTCCCGTTATAAAAGTGGCCTTGAGTTGCGGGGGCAGCTGTTTCGCCATTTCAATGATGGTGGTGCCACCGCTGGTCAATACATACATATTGTTTTGGATCAGCCGGATCGCCTTTTCAGCGATCTTCACTTTTTTGGATTGGGAGTACACATTGGATGAATCAAACTTTACCTCGTTAAATGCCAGCGATAATGCCCCGCCATGCACTTTGATCAGTTTTCCCGCCTGAGATAATTCATACAAATCTCTCCGTACGGTGTCCTCTGATACACCCATATCAACACACAAGCCTGTGTTTATCACTTTGTTGTGCAGATCCAGTTTATGCAGAATATAAGCCTGTCGTTCTTTTTTTAGCAAGTCAATCAGTTTTAATAGGTTAAAGATAAGGCATACATTGCAAAAAGCCGCATTTTTTTATAAAAAGCTGCAAAATTATCCAAATTAATGCTGCAAAAAGCTGCAAATATGTATGTAGCGCTTTATAACCAGAGCTGCTGACGAGGATTGGTCACTGATGGCAAAAGATCGCTTACCTCGATTTTGTGTCCTTAACAAAAGATATTCTGATTATCTTGCGCGGCCCTATCACAACAACAATGACATCGCAACGCACCACGGCAATATTGCTCTCCGCCCATAAAGCAGGAGAAAAGCAGGGACTACTGCAGATCCTCTCTGTTGATAAAAGCAGCAAACCTCCTGTTTATGAAAAAGTGCCGGTCGACTCACGCTCAGTGACAGGGCATCTGGGCCGTTTGCCAGATCCGCTGATCAAGGCATTGTCTGCTTTCAGCGAACATAATTTGTCGAAAGCCGTTGCCGCCATCAGGCAGTATTTTGAGGTACAGCACAGTTCCCTTGTCTACCGCGATTTTCAGGAGAAGGAGCTGGCAAAGCATCATTACGACCTGTTCCGCTCTGTAAAACCCTGGTTTGATACGCTTAAATGGTATCATAGTTACAAAGGCGCCGGCGACCGTTGGATCACCGGCCCCTGCCGCATCAGTACCCACCGGCCCTACCTGAAATTTGAGGTCACCGGATCGGGCGACCATTATTGCCTGCAGGCGATGGCCGAAATCGACGGAACGGATCACCCATTAGAAGACCTGGAACGCCATCACTTTTTTTTAAGGAGGGAGGATGTATACTTCCTGATGCCGCTTGCCGATCAGCAAACCCTTGACGGGCTTGAGAAAGAAGCCGCCTTTCGCCCGGCACCGGCCGCCAACCTCCGGCAGATCCTTTTAACACTGGAAGAACGCTACCCCGTAAAACCACACGACCTCCACGACAGCCAGACCGTGGAAGCGCCGCCGGTTCCCGGTGTGCTGCTGAGTGAGCTGAGCAATACCTTTTTAATGTTAACTCCCCAGTGGACCTATGATGGTTATACGGTAGAGAACCCCTGGGAGGCGCAAACCGAGATCCGTCAAAACGGCGAGCGGGTAGTGATCCGCCGCAACCAGGATCAGGAACAGGAGCTTAAGACACTGCTGGAATCGCTTCACCCGCGCTTTCCGGAACAACACAAAGGTTACTATTACCTGCCTTTTGCAGAAGCTCAAAAACGACAGTGGTTTCCTAAAGTATACCACCAGTTGTTATTATCCGGC